>Ga0208490_100660_pt1 | contig 18655 bp, 19 predicted proteins | sample SubbioAug_CSWold_FD_184818 | JGI IMG/M metagenome (GOLD analysis project Ga0208490, IMG submission 184818) | Serpentinite rock and fluid subsurface biosphere microbial communities from McLaughlin Reserve, California, USA - CR11Aug_CSWold (SPAdes) | ecosystem: Environmental > Terrestrial > Deep...
GGGTCACCGTTGCCACGGTCGACCACGTGCAGCTCTTGGCCGGCGATGGTCACGGTGGTCATGAGGTCCTCCGAGGGGGAATCGCGGGCGATCCCGAGTCTCTCCCGTGATCAGGGCGGTCCGCAAACCGACCCCGCAGCGTGTCCGGGCGAGCACGCCCGCTGTGGGAAGATCGTCCGAGAATGGGAGCCCACCTGCGGATCGATCCGAAGCTCCCCGCGCCGTTCCAGCGGCTGCGGGCGGCGGCGTGGGCATCGAACTTCGGCGACGGCGTGCGCAACGCCGCCCTGCCCCTCATCGCCGCAGGCCTCGACGGCTCGGCCACCACCGTGGCCGTGGTCGCGGCCGCAGGCACGCTCCCCTTCGCCGTGCTGGGCCTGCCCGCCGGCACCCTGGCGGACCGCCGGCGGCGGGTGCCCCTCATCGTGTCCGCCCACGCGTTCCGCTTCGTGGTCATGCTCGGCCTGGCCGCCGTGGTGCTGCTCGACGCCACCACGGTCGGCGTGCTGGTGGCGGGCGCGTTCCTGCTGGGCTGCGGCGAAGCGGTGGCCGACTCGTCCAGCCCCGCGCTGCTCCCCGACCTCGTCGACGACGACCGCCTCGAGGAGGCCAACGGCGAGCTCGAGACCGCCGAGCTGGTCGCCAACGACCTCGTCGGCCCGTCCATCGGCGGCACGTTGACCGCGCTGTCCACCTCGGCGCCCTTCCTCGTGGACGCCGCGTCGTTCCTCGTCGCCGGCGGGCTGGTGCGCACCATCGAGGTCGACGAGTCCCACACCCACGACCGTCCCCCCTCCGGGTGGTGGGCCGACCTCCGCGAAGGCGCCCGCATCTCGTGGACCAACCCGGTGCTGCGCAGCACGGGCGCCCTGATCGTGTTCCTGCAGCTCGGCAGCATCGCCGCCATCGCGCCGATCGTCATCTACCTCACCGAGCGCCTCGACCTCAGCCCCACCGGCTACGGCATCTTCTTGAGCATCGGCTCCCTCGGCGGTCTCGCCGGTGCCCGCTCGGTGAAGCGCCTGGTGAAGCGCCACCGCCCGTTCCACGTCCTGCTCGGCGCGCTCGCCGTGACGGTCGGGGCGTTCCTGCTCATGGCCGTGCCGTCCCTGCCGGTGGTGACCGTGGGCTTCTCGCTGTCCTTCGCCGCGGTGGTCACCGGGCGCATCGTCGTCATCGCCGCCCGCCAGCGCAGCGTTCCGGGCCGGCTGCTCGGACGGGCCCAGGGCGCGATCCGCTCGCTGCTGTGGACCTCGGCCACCGTGGGCGCGCTGCTCGGCGGCGCGATCAGCGACGGCATCGGCGTGCAGGCGCCGTTCCTGTTCGCCGCGGCGGTGACCCTGCTGGCCAGCGTGCTCCTGGCGCCGTCCCTGCGACGGGTGCTCTAGGCGCGTCCGAGGTGGGCGGGGATCCAGGTGACGAGCCGCTCGCGCAGCTCGGCGCCGGCCTCGGCCAGGAGGTGGCCGGCGCCGGGCACGATCACGAGCTCGCCGTGGCCGCCGGCGAGGCCGTGCACGACCTCGCTGGCGAAGGCGGGCAGGATCTCGTCCCGGTCGCCGTGCACCAGGAGCATGGGGATGCCGGCCAGGCCGTCGGCGTCCTCGCACCCCGCCGACTGCGTGGCGAGGGTGACGACGCCGCCGGCGTGGTCCCCGAGGGCCATGCCGAGCTGCACCGCGACCGCACCGCCGAAGCTGTGCCCCACGGTGACGAAGCGCTGCGCCCCCTGGCGGGCCGCGACGTCGGCGACCGCGAGCGCGTCGTGCACGCACCGGCCGAAGTCGTTCGGGGTGCGGTAGGAGACCCGGAACGTGGCGATCCCCTGCTCGGCGAGGGCCACCCCGACGTCGTGGTAGAGCCCGTCCGCGGGACCGAGCAGGCCGCCCATCGCGCCGCCGAGCATGATGACGGCGCGATCGGCCTCCACCGGGCCGTGCCACAGCACGGTGAGCAGCCCCTGCATGGTGAACAGCTCGACGTGGCGGAAGCCGTCGGCGACCTCGACCTGCTGGCGAGCGAGGACGCCGAGGCGCTCGTAGGGGCCGGCCGGACCGGCGCGGGTGCCGCCCGCCTCGTCGTTGGCTTCGTCCACTGCCGTCCCCTCCTGTCCGGGCGGAATCGACCGTAGCCCCCAGGTCCGAGCACCGGTCACCCTGGGTAGAGCACCGGTCACACATCGACGAGAGGCCACCCGGCCGACACCCCTTGCCCACGCCACCCCCGGACGCCGTCACGCTGGACCCCCCGCTGTCGGCGCACGTCCTCGCGCTGGTCCGGCGCATGCCGCACCTGGTGGGGCTGGCCGACGGATCCGGACGCGTGCTCTGGCTGAACGAGGCGGGCCGGCGCTTCGTCGGCGTCGCCCCCGGCCGGAGCCTCACCACGGCCGACCTGTTCACCGAGCCGGTGTTCGACCGGTACCACGCGACCATCCGGCCGGCCCTGGACCGCGACGGGGTCTGGCGGGGCGAGCTCCCGGTGCAGCGCGCCGACGGCACGGTCGGCATCGTCGACGTCGTGCTCACCGGCCACGTCGACGACGACGGGGAGCTCTGCTGGATCGGCGCGCTGGCCATCGACGTCACGTCCCAGCACGAGCGCGAGGCCGCGCTGTCGCACCAGGCGTCCCACGATCCCCTCACCGGACTGGCCAACCGCGTCCTGCTGCTCGACCGCCTCGAGGTGGCCGTGGCCGTCGCCACCCGGATGGGCTCGCCGGTGGCCGTCCTGGCCCTGGACCTCGACGGGTTCAAGGCGGTCAACGACGAGCACGGCCACGCCGTCGGCGACCGCCTGCTGCAGCAGGTCACCGCCCGCATCGAGTCGACGGTGCGCCCGGCCGACACGGTGGCGCGCCTCGGCGGTGACGAGTTCGTCGTGGTGGTGCACCCGCCGGAGGAGCAGTCGGCCGCGATGGCGGTGGCCGAGCGCATCCGGGACCAGGTGGGGGCCCTCGACTACGTCCTCGGCGACCACCGAATCAGCGTCACCGCCAGCATCGGCCTCACCCTGTCCCAGGCCGGCGTCCGGGCCGCACCCGAGGCGCTGCTCGCCGCCGCGGACCGGGGCATGTACCGCGCCAAGCGCGACGGCGGGAACTGCATCCGGGTGGCCGGCAGCGACCGGCACGGCATCATCGGTCACGCCGAGGAGCTCGGCGACCAGCTGGCGCTGGCCCTGTCCGAGTCCCAGATCGTCGCCGGGTTCGAGCCGGTCGTGGACCTCCGGACCCAGGAGCTGTGCGCGCTCCGGGCGCTGGCCCGCTGGGAGCACCCCCGCCACGGTCGGCTGCCGGCCCGGAAGTTCGCCGAGGAGGCGATGATCACCGGGTACTCCGACCTCGTCTGGTGGGCCGCCACCCAGGACGCGCTGCGGACCATCGCGGAGACCGGCACCACCGTCCCGATCCAGGTCACCCTGGCCACGTCGCAGCTGCGCGAGGACGACGTGGTGGATCGGCTCGGCTCCCTGCGCGAGCTCGCCCCCGACGCCGAGGTGCACCTGCGCGTCGACGCCCACACCGTCCTGGAGATCACCACGATGGGTCAGGGGGTCATCGACGTGCTCGGCCGGGAGGGGCTCCGCCTCGTGCTCAGCGGCCACGGGCGCCGCGGCCTGCCCCTCGCCGTGCTGGCGTCGCTGCCGCTCGCAGCCGTCGAGCTCGACCGGACCCTGGTGCAGGGCGCCACGGAGAACCCCAAGGCCGTCGCCCTGGCCACCAGGCTGGCGACCACGCTCGACGTGCCCTGCATCGCCCTGGTCGACGACGACGCCGAGCTGGCCCGCCTCGCGGTGCTGGGCGTCACGTCGGTGTCGGGATGGGTGATCGACGGCGAGTGGGACACCGACCGCCTGGCCGTGGAGATGGCGCGCCGGCGGGCTACTCGGCCCAGGCCTTCACCTTCTCGATGATCTCGAGGGGCTTGTCGCCCACCGGGGTGATCTGCAGGTGCGTGACCCCGGCGGCCTTGTAGGCCTGGATGCGCTCCTTGACCCACCCCTCGTCGCCGACCATCGCGGTGGCGTCGAGGAAGTCGTCGGGCACGAGCGCGGCGGCCTCGTCCTTCTTGCCGTCGAGGTAGAGGTCCTGGATCTTCTCCGCCTCCTCCTCGTAGCCGTACCGCTTGAAGATGTTGTTGTAGAAGTTCTTGCCCTTGGCCCCCATGCCGCCCACGTAGAGGGCGGTCATGGGCCGGGCGAAGTCGCGGATGCCGTCGGCCACGGACTTGTCGTCGGTGATGGCCACCGTGCCGCCGGCTGCGATCTGGAGCGTGCCGAGATCGCTGCTGCGCTTGGCGAGCCCGTCGTCGAGGTCGTCGCCCCACACGTCGCGGGCCTTGTCCGGGTGGAAGAACACCGGCAGCCAGCCGTCGGCGAGCTCGGCGGTCATCGAGACGTTCTTGTGGCCGAGGCTGGCGACCCAGATCGGGATGTTCTCCCGCACCGGCCGGTTGATCAGCTTCAGCGGCTTGCCCAGGCCGGAGCCCTGGTCGGCGGGCAGCGGCAGCGTGTAGGCCTCGCCCTGGTACTCGAGGCGCTCGCGGCGCCACACGATTCGGCAGATGTCGATGAGCTCGCGGGTGCGGGTGAGGGGCTTGTCGTACTTCACCCCGTGCCAGCCCTCGATGACCTGCGGGCCCGAGGCACCGAGGCCGAGCACGAAGCGGCCCTGGGACACGGCGTCGAGGCCGGCCGCGGTGGACGCGGTGAGCGCCGGGGTCCGAGAGTAGATCGGGAAGATGCCCGACGCGAGCTCCATCGTCTCGGTCTTGGCGGCCAGGTAGCCGAGGATGCTGACGGCGTCGAAGCTGTACAGCTCGGCCACCCAGATCATGTCGACCCCGGCCTTCTCGTAGTCGGCGGCCGTCGCCGCCGCCTGCACCGGATCGCCGGAGTAGTTGAGGGTCATCGAGAGCTTCATGGACGCTCTTCCTACCACCATCGATCGGCCTGGCAACGCCTGTTGCCGGTCAGGTCAGCGGGCGGACCAGCCGAGCAACCCCTCGAGACCGGGCAGCACCAGCGCCGTGTAGAGGTCGGCCAGCTCGGTGGCGGAGCGCTCGGGGTGCCGGCTCCACCAGCGACCCAGCGCCTCGAAGGCCCCGTTCATCGCGGTGGCCACGGCCTCGACCAGCTCGGGGTCCACCACGGCGCCCTCGGCCTGCGCGGTGGCCGCCAGCTGCGCCGCCACGAAGTCGTCCTGGCGAGCGCGGACCGCCTCGATGGCGGCCGACGCCGGTGCATCGTCGGAGGCCAGCAGCGCGTCCCAGAGGCCGCGGCGCTCACCGATGAACTCGAACCACGCCAGCGCACCGGCCCGCAGCCGCGTGGCGTCACCCTCACCGGCGGACACGACGGCGTCGGCGACGCGGGAGGCGAGCGCGTCGGCCGCGCGCTCCATGCACGCCTCGAAGACCTCGTGCTTGGAGCCGACGAGCTCGTAGACGATCGGCTTGGTCACCCCCGCACCCGCCGCCACGTCGTCCATCGACGTCGCCGCATACCCGCGCGCCACGAAGAGCTGCTCGGCCACCGCGAGCAGCTGGCGGCGGCGCAGCTCGCGCGGCACGCGCCCGTGCGGGTGGGCCTGCACCTCGGCCTCGATGGCGCGCAGCTCGCTCGTGCCCGGCGTCGACTCCACCCTGCGAGGGTACGGCTGGGCCCGACGGGTCCCCAAGCGACTCGCATGAGCGAGACTCTGACCGTGGCGCCCGGCATCCCCATCATCGACTGCTCGACCGCGCTGGCCGGCGGTGACGCCACCGAGGCGTCCGCCGCCATCGACGAGGCGTGCCGGGCGCACGGGTTCTTCGTGGTGACCGGGCACGGGGTCGACCCTGCGCTGCTCATCGCGCTGGAGCAGGCCGCGCGCGACTTCTTCGCGCGGTCCCCGGACGAGAAGGCCCGGATCTCGATGGCGCGCGCCGGCGCCGCGTGGCGGGGCTGGTTCCCGCCCGGCGGCGAGCTCACCGGTGGGGTCCCCGACGGCAAGGAGGGCATCTACTTCGGTCGTGAGGACGGGCCCGACCACCCCCGGGTCCGGGCCGGCACCCCGCTGCACGGGGCCAACCTGTTCCCCGACGAGCCTGCCGAGCTCAGGCCCCTCGTGCTCGAGGTGCTCGACCGCCTCACCGAGCTGGGGCAGGCGGTGCTGGGGCTGGTCGCCCTCGGGCTCGGCCTCGAGCGGGACTGGTTCCGCCGCCACCTGACCGCCGACCCCACGATCCTGTTCCGGATCTTCCACTACCCGCCCGCCGGCGAGGTGCCCGGGGCGTCGTGGGGCGTGCAGGAGCACACCGACTACGGGCTGCTCACCCTGCTCGCCCAGGACGACGTCGGGGGCCTCGAGGTGCGCACGCCGGGCGGGTGGGTCGAGGCCCCGCCGGTGCCGGACTCCTTCGTGTGCAACCTCGGCGACATGCTCGAGCGGGTCACGGGCGGCGCCTACCGGTCCACCCCGCACCGGGTCCGTCGCCCGCCGCGCGGGCGGCTGTCGTTCCCCTTCTTCCTCGACCCGAGCTGGGATGCCCGCATCGTCCCGGTCCCGGGGTTCGGCGACACGGGCGCGCCACCGCCACCCCGCTGGGACGGCCGGTCCGTGTTCGACTGGGACGGCACCTACGGCGAGTACCTGAGCGACAAGGTCGCCCGGGTGTTCCCCGACCAGGCCGCGTTCGTTCAGCCGAAGGGCTCGTAGTAGGTCTCGGGGCCGAGGCGGCGGACCTCGTCCAGCCACGACGTTCCGTAGACGTCGTTGTCCGCCTGGATCAGGTCGCTGGGCTGGCCCTCCGGCGTGGTCACGAAGGTCCACGCCTGGCGCTTGTAGGTCCAGTTCTCCGGGTGCAGCTCGTGGGCCCGCTTGAACCAGGCCACCGCGTCGTCGCGGTGACCGGCCCGGTGGAGGTGCTGGCCGAGCTCGAAGGCCGCCGCGGCCTCGGCGTGCTCGCGGGGGCGGGGGCGCGAGGCCTCGACCACCTGCTCGGGTGAGAGCGCCCAGCGGCTGTCGGCGCCGTGCTCGACCCAGTCGCGCATCGCCTCCAGGTAGGTGGCGGCATCGACCTGGAACTTCTGCAGCTCGGTGAGCATCTCGCCGAGGTAGCCCATGTCCGGGGTGACCTCGATCTCGCGCAGCTTCGACACCTTCACGTGGGCCGGGTGCGACGGGCGCACGATCATCCCGTCCTCGTCGATCCACACCGCGTTCGGCACGTTGACGAAGCCGAAGCGCTCGGCGGACACGTGGGCCTCGTCGATCAGCGAGGGGTGGTCGGGTGCCGCGGCGGCGATGAAGGGTCCGGCTGCATCCGCGCCGCCGGTGTCGAGCGCCACGGTGACGACCTCCACGCCCTTGGGGGCCAGCTCGGTGCGCAGTGCCTGCCACACGGGCAGGTCGTCACGGCACCCTCACCACGAGGCCCACGCGACGAGCAGCACCTTCCTGCCGTGCAGGGACGACAGGCGGAACGGGTTCCCGTCGGCGTCGGGCAGCTCGAGCTCCGGCGCGACGGCCGACTCCAGGGCCCGGCCGACCACGGTGGAGGGACCGAGGGCGGTGACCCCGTGGGTGTCGTCGCGCAGCACCGGCATGCCCAACCGGTCGGCCAGCACGATGGCGTCGACGCCGCCGTCCACCCGCACCTCGTCGGGCAGCGGCACGCACAGCTCGGCCCGGCACGCCCCCTCGGGCTTGAGGGCCCAGCCGGTGGCGTCCTCGAAGGCAGCCGGGTCCGTCGTGGTCGAGGTCAGGAGCACGCCGGCATCGTAGGGCCATCGTCGCGGGAGGGCGGTCGCGGCCAAGATGGCCCGATGGGCCGCCGCCTCGCCATCGCCGTCGTCTTCGCCACCTCGGCCGCGATCCTCATCGTCGAGATCACCGCCGGGCGGCTGCTGGCCCCCTACGTGGGGGTGTCGCTCGAGACGTTCACCGCCATCATCGGGGTGATCCTCGCCGGCATCGCCGCCGGTGCCGCGGTGGGCGGGCTGCTGGCCGATCGCCACGATCCCCGCCGCCTGCTCGGCCCGTCCCTGTTCGTCGGCGGCGCGCTGGTCTGGGTGGCGGTGCCCATCGTCCGGGCCGTCGGCCCGGACATGGCGGGCGACCCGCTCGACATCGTGGTGCTGGCCACGATGGCGTTCTTCCTCCCCGCGGCCGTGCTCAGCGCCAGCACGCCGATCGTGGCCAAGCTGCGCCTGTCGTCGCTGGAGGAGACCGGGTCGGTGTTCGGCGGCCTCTCGGCGGCCGGCACCTTCGGCGGGCTGGCGGGCACCTTCCTGACCGGCTTCGTGCTGGTCGCGCTGCTCGGCACCCGCACGATCATGTTCGTGGTGGGGCTGCTCCTCGTGATCGGCGGCGTCCTGCTCGAGTGGGTGCTGCGGCGGGCCCGCCCCGCGGCGGCGACGGCGGTCGTGTTCGCCATCACCGGGCTCGCCGTGTACGGCTTCCCGCCCGAGTGCGACGTCGAGACCCGCTACGCCTGCGCCTCGATCCTCATCGACGACGACGACCCCTCGCGGCGGAGCCTGTACCTCGACACCCTCCACCACGCCCGCGTCGACCTCGACGACCCGACGCGGCTCGACATCCGCTACATCCGCCTGTTCGCGGACGTGGCCGCCGGCCTCCCGCCCGGGCCCATCGACGCCCTGCACATCGGCGGCGGCGGGTTCACGATCCCCACGTACCTCGCCGAGGTGCGGCCCGGCACCAGGTCCCACGTCATCGAGATCGACCCCGGCGTGGTCGACATCGCCGAGGACCAGCTCGGCCTGGAGACCGGCCCCGACCTCACGGTCGACGTCAGCGACGCTCGCACCGCGCTCCCCCGCCTGCCCGACGACGCGTACGACCTCGTCGTCGGCGACGCGTTCAGCGGCCTGTCGGTGCCATGGCACCTGACGACGGTCGAGGTCGCCGAGGACGTGGACCGGGTCCTGCGCGACGGCGGCATCTACGTGCTCAACGTGATCGACGGGGGCGACAGCGCGTTCGCCCGGGCCGAGCTGGCCACGCTGCGCGAGGTGTTCGACCACGTCCAGGTGATCCTCCCGGACGGGAACCCGCCCGGACCGGCTCGCAACCAGGTGATCATCGCCTCGGACCGGCCCATCCCGGACCTCGACATCGATCCCGACGACGGCGTCCTGCGCGACGAGGGCTTCGTGCGGGGCTACATCGACGGCGCCCGGGTGCTCACCGACGACCACGCCCCCGTCGACCAGCTGTTGGGCTGACAGGATCGGGAGATGCCCGCCGTACCGGAGCGCCGACCGACGTGAAGTCCCTCGGCTTCATCCTCGCCTACCTGGCCACGTCCCAGGCCCGGCGCAGCGCCAAGATCCTCGGGTGGATGCTCGGCCTCCTGGCCGTGATCGTCGTGGTGTACAGCGCGCTGTTCCACGAGATCATGGATCACGAGGGCCAGAGCTACAGCTGGGTCACCGCGGTGTACTGGACGCTGGTCACGATGTCGACCCTCGGCTACGGCGACATCGCGTTCCAGTCCGACCTGGGCCGGGCGTTCTCGTTGATCGTGCTGCTGTCGGGCTCGGTGTACATCCTGGTGCTGCTGCCGTTCACCTTCATCCAGTTCGTCTTCCTGCCCTGGATGGAGTCCACCCAGCGGGCCCGTGCGCCGCGCCGGGTGGACGACGACGTGCGCGACCACGTCATCCTCACCAGCACCGGTCCGATCGAGGCGGCGCTGCGGACGCGGCTCGACCGGGCCGGGATCGGCCACGTCACCCTGGTCGCCGACCTCGAGGAGGCCCTGCGCCACCACGACGAGGGCCTGAACGTGATGGTCGGCGAGCTGGACGACCCGGCGACCTACGAGGCGGCCGGGGTGGCCCGGGCGACGCTCGTCGCCACGACCCAGGCCGACACCACGAACACCAACGTCGCGTTCACCGTGCGGGAGATCTCCGAGTCGATCCGCATCGTGGGCACGGCGAACGCCGAGGCGTCGGTCGACATCCTCCACCTCGCCGGGTGCGACGAGGTCCTCCGCCTCGGCGAGATGCTCGGCGACGCCCTCGCCCGCCGCGTCCTCGCCCCGGACGGCCGCAGCCAGGTGGTCGGCCGCTTCGACGAGCTGCTGATCGCCGAGGCCGCGGCGCCCGAGTCCCTCGTCGGCAAGCCGCTGCTCGGCTCCGGCATCCGGGACGACACCGGCATCACCGTCGGTGGCGTCTGGGACCGGGGCGAGCTGCTCATCGCCCGCCCCTCGACCGTGCTCACCGCGACCAGCATCCTCGTGCTGGCCGGGTCCCAGGAGCAGCTCGACCGCTACGACCGGCGCTTCGCCAGCGACGACCAGCCCGACCGGTCGGGCGACCCGCCGGTGGTGATCATCGGCGGCGGACGGGTCGGCCGGGCGGTGGCCCGGAACCTGGGCGCCATCGGCATCCCGTCCCGCATCGTGGAGAAGCAGTCCGACCGGATCCGGGAGAGCGCCGACTACGTGGAGGGCGACGCCGCCGACATCGCCGTCCTGAAGCGGGCGGGCATCGCCGAGGCGCCGTCCGTCGTCGTCACCACCCACGACGACGACGTCAACGTCTACCTCACCAACTACTGCCGCCGGCTCCGCGCCGACGCGCAGATCATCGCCCGGGCCCGGCTCGACCGCAACGTCTCGACCCTGCACCGCGCCGGCGCCGACTTCGTGCTGTCCTATGCCTCGACCGGGGCCAACGCCATCTGGAACATGCTCAGCGCCGACAACACGCTGCAGCTCGCCGAGGGCCTCGACGTGTTCCGCGTGCCGGTGCCGGAGCGCCTGGCCGGCAAGACCCTCATCGAGGCCCGCATACGCGAGACCACCGGGTGCACCGTGGTCGCCCGCATCGCCGACGACGACTTCGAGCCCAACCCGGACCCGAACGTGCCGCTCCCGGCCGGCGGCGACCTGGTGCTGATCGGCGACAGCGAGTCCGAGCACCGCTTCCTGAGCCGGTACCGGACCTCCCCCACCTGATCACCGCGGCAGGACGTACGTCCCCTGCGCCACCGACGAGGGCTTGTCCTCGCCGTCGTCGCACCACACCTTCACGCTGCCCACGATGCTGCGGCTGCCGGCCGACTCGAGCGTGGCACGGGCCCACAGCACCGAGCCCTGCGCCGGTCGCAGGAACCGGATCGACAGCTCGGACGTGAGGGCCATCGGCTCGACCCGGCCGATGGCGCCGAACACGAGGTACCAGAGCGCGGCATCGGCCAGGCCGAACTGGGTCGGCCCGGAGACGAACCCGCCGGGACGGATCGCCCCCTCGTCCACCGGTCGGCGGGCCACCGCGTGGGCGGGGCCGAGCTCGGTGCAGGCGTTGCCGGTGCCGGGGAACTCGGCCTCGAGCATCCGGGCCACCCCTGCCGGGGTCAGCTCGTACGGCAGGGCGGGGTCCTCGGCCACGGCGGGAACCTACCCGGGGCTCAGACGCCGATCGGGCTGCGGCTGCGGCTGCGCAGCGCCCGGCGCAGGGCGGCCGCGGCGCGCAGGCCCGGGTCGCCGGGGAGGTCGCGCACGAGGTCCTTCTCGAGGATGGCCGGCGTCGGCTGCTTGAGGTCCCGGACGATGCCGACCTTCGACAGCGACCAGAGCACGTAGTAGGTCGGGTCCCACTCCCACCAGCGGAAGCCCTGGCGGGCGCTGGCCTGGTAGTGGTGGTGGTTGTTGTGCCAGCCCTCGCCGTTCGTGAGCAGCGCGATGACGAGTGAGTTCCGACTGGTGTCGGAGGTGGCATAGCGGCGCCGTCCGACCACGTGGGCGAGGGAGTTCACGAGGAACGTGCCGTGCCAGACCGCGATGGTCGAGGCGCCGAAGCCGATGACGAGCCCGGCCCAGCCGGCGACCAGGAAGCTCACGACGGCGAGGGAGGCCGGGCCGACCCAGTCGTTGCGGTTCAGCCAGCGCAGCTCGGGGTACTTGGCGAAGTCCTTGATGCGGGACTCCTCGGTGGCGGAGAACCGATCGCACAGGATCCACCCGACGTGGCTCCACCAGAACCCCCGGATGGGCGAGTGGACGTCCTGCTCGGTGTCGGAGAACCGGTGGTGGTCGCGGTGGTGGGCGGCCCACCACAGCGGCCCCTTCTGGAGCGCGGTGGTGCCGCCGAAGGCCATGACCGCCTGGGCCCAGCGGGGCAGCCGGTAGGCGCGGTGGGCGAAGTAGCGGTGGTAGCCGGCGGTGATGAAGAACATCCGCACGAAGTAGGAGACGACCGCGAGCACGACGGCCTCGACGGGGACGCCGGTCCAGATCGCCGCCAGCGGGATCAGATGGAAGGCGAGGAACGGGATCGACGTGCGCACGTTGAGGCGCTCGTCCGGGGGGAGGTCGCGTTGCACCCGAACGAGCCTACCGACCGGTCGGTAGGACACCACATCGGCCCCGATGACGGCCGGCGGGCGGCTGGCAACCCCCGTTGCCTAGTCTGCGTCCATGTCGATCGCGATCACCGATGACCACCGCGCCCTGTCCGACACGGCGTCCGACCTGCTGACCAAGCGAGACGCCATCGGCGCCGCCCGCGGCCTGCTCGAGTCCAGCGACGAGGCGCTCCCCGATCTCTGGAAGGACCTGGTCGGCCTCGGCTGGCTCGGCCTCCACCTGCCCGAGGCCCACGGCGGCTCGGGCTACACCCTCGAGGAGCTCGTCATCGTCGTCGAGCAGCTGGGCCGGGTGGTGGCTCCCGGCCCGTTCGTGCCCACCGTCATCGCCAGCGCGCTCATCGCGGCCGCCGGCGACGACGAGCTGCAGGGCGCACTCCTCCCCGGCCTCGCCGACGGCTCCACCATCGGTGCCGTGGCCCTCACCGGTTCGGTCACGGTCTCCGGTGGCACCGCCTCCGGCCAGGCCAGCCCCGTGCTCGGCGGCGGCCTCGCCGACGTGTTCGTGGTCCGGGCCGGCGACGACGTCGCGATCATCGACGCCGGCGACGGGGTCACCGTCGACACGCCCCCCAACCTCGACCCCACCCGGCGCTCGTCCCGGGTCACCTTCGACGGCGCGCCGGCCACCGTCGTGCCCGGCGCCGCCACCCGGCTGGTGGACCTCGCCCGCGTGATCCTGTCGGCCGAGGCCGCCGGCGTCACCCAGGCCTGCACCGACATGGCCGCGGCGTACGCGAAGGAGCGCGAGCAGTTCGGTCGCCCCATCGCCATGTACCAGGCGGTGAAGCACCACTGCGCCAACATGGCCGTCGCCCGGGAGCTCACCACCAGCGCCGTGTGGGACGCCGCCCGCGCCGCCGCCACCGGCGGCGACCAGCTCCGCTACGCCGCGGCCGTCGCCGCCACCCTGGCCGGCCCCGCCGCCGACCTGTGCGCCAACCTCAACACCCAGGTCCACGGCGGCATCGCCATCACCTGGGAGCACGATGCGCACCTCTACATGCGCCGGGCCACCACGCTGCTCACGCTGCTCGAGCCGAAGCAGGCGGCGACCGACCTCGTCGACCTCACGCGCTCCGGCGTGACCCGGGCCAAGGCGGTCGAGCTGCCCCCGGAGGCCGAGGCGATCCGCGACGAGGTCAAGGCCTTCGCCGAGAGCATCAAGGACCTCTCCAAGGAGGACCAGCGGGCCAGGCTGATCGAGACCGGCTACGTGATGCCGAACTGGCCCAAGCCCTACGGGCGGGCCGCCGGCGCCATCGAGCAGCTGGTCATCGAGGAGGAGTTCGCCAAGGCCGGCATCCAGCGTCCCGGCTACGGCATCACCGCCTGGAACATCCTCACGATCATCCAGTACGGCACCCAGGACCAGCTCGACCGCTGGGTGCTCCCCGCCCTGAACCAGGACGTCATCTGGTGCCAGCTGTTCTCCGAGCCCGACGCGGGCTCCGACGCCGCCGGCGTCAAGACCAAGGCCACCCGCGTCGACGGCGGCTGGCTGGTCAACGGCCAGAAGGTCTGGACCTCCGGCGCCCACGTCGCCGGCATGGGCTTCGCGACGGTGCGCACCAACCCCGACGTGCCCAAGCACGACGGCATCACCATGATGGCCATCGACATGCACGCCGAGGGCGTGGAGGTGCGGCCGCTCAAGATGACCAACGGCGGCTCGGAGTTCAACGAGGTCTTCTTCAACGACGTGTTCGTGCCCGACGACGACGTGGTCGGCCCGGTGGACGGCGGCTGGACCGTGGCCCGATCCACCCTCGGCAACGAGAGCGTGAGCATCGGTGGCGGCGGCGGGGGCATGTCGATGCCGGGCTCGGCGCTCGTGCCCGCCCTCGATGCCGCCCCGGACCGCCTCGTGGGCGGCGCGGCGCGGGTCGGCCGCTACATCGCCGAGCACCAGGCCATGGGCCTGCTCAACCTGCGGGCCGCCAACCGGGCCGTCGCCGGCGGCGAGCCCGGACCGGAGGGCGCCATGACCAAGCTGGTCCTGTCCGAGGTCGGCCACGAGGCCGCCGCCATCCTGACCGAGCTGAACGGCCCGGAGGCCGCGTTCATGGACGGCCCCGGCGGGATGAGCAACCAGCTCGTGCTGATGCACCGGGGCATGTCGATCGCCGGCGGCACGTCGGAGATCAAGCGCAACCAGATCGGCGAGCGGATCCTCGGCCTGCCCCGGGACCCGCTGCTCAAGTAGGGCCCGAGACGCGGTGCTGGCCTGCATCCGTTACCACCAGGTGGCACGGATGCAGGCCAGAACGACGCAGGCGTCAGATCAGCGAGCGGACTTGCGGGCCTTCTTGACCGCTTCGGCCGCCTTCTTCGTCGTGGCCGCGGCCTTGGTGGCCTCGAGGGCGTCGCGCTGCTCGGCGAGGGCCTCCTTCTCGGCCTCGAGCTCGCGCTTCTTGGCCTCGCGGGCCTCGGCGTCGATGCGCTCCTGCTCCTTCTTCGCCGCGTCGGCGGCGGCCTTCTCCTTGGCCGCGGCCTGCTTCTTCACGCGCTGCTTGGCCTGCTGCTCCTCGGTGCGGGCCTGGGCCTTGCGCTTCTCGGCTCGCTGGGCGGCGTCGCGCTCCTTGCGCTGGGCCTCGGCCCGCTTCTCGGCCAGCTCCTCCTCGGCCTCGGCTCGCTTCGCCTCGGCCGCGGCCTCGGCCTCGGCGGCCGCCTCGAGCTGGGTGACCTTGGCCTTCTTCACCGTGGCGGTGTGCAGCAGGACCTCGTCGTTCAGGACGACGCCGGCCGCGTGGGCCACGGAGGACGCGATCCGGTCGTAGGCGACGGCGGGGGGCCAGGTGGAGACAGCCTGATCGGCCGACTCCTTGGCGAGCAACGACTCCGCGAGCCCGACGGGCTTGCGCCACAGTCGCAGCGTGCCGAGCACCGCCTCGCGGGGCAGGGACTTGAGCTGGGAGATCATGTTCTGGTCCTCGTCTCGGGTGATGGTGCGGGTCACGACTGCTCTTCGGCGTCGAGGGCGGTGAGGCGTGCGGCGTTGGCCTTGGCGGCCTCGGCCTCGGCCTCGAGGCGGGCGACGTCCTGCTCGGCCTCGGCCCGCTCACCGAGGGCCTCGACCTGCTCCCGCGAGGCCTGGCTGCGCTCGGCCGCCTCCTGCTGGGTGATGGCTCGCTCGCGCTGGTCGGCCTGGGCCTCCACCTGGGCCTCGGCCCGGGCCTCGGACCGCTCGACCTCCTCGCGGCGCCGCTGGTCCTCCAGCTCGGCCTCGAGGCGCTCGGCCTCGATCTCGTTCTCGGCCAGCCGGGTCTCGATCTCGGCCTCGGTCTCGGCCCGCTCGGCCTCGGCAAGCTTCTCGCGGGCCTCGTCGGCTCGCTCGATGCTGGCCTCCTCGAGGGAGCCCTCGGCGGCGAGGTCGCCGCGATCCAGGAGATCGCCGGCCACCTGCTTGGCCTTGGCCTTGAACCGGTCGAAGGCGCTGCCTTCGGGGAGATCGCTCGTGGTGTCGGACATGGGTGCAGTGCTCCTGGGGTTCGGGGATGCGGGTTACCCGCGGGTACGTCGTTACCCGTTCGCAACACTTCTGGTCACCGGACGGCCCGGACATGCGTCACAGCCGCCGGACGCCCGGGGCGCGACACGGCCCCGGGCGGAACCCGGGGCCGTGCCGCAGTTGAGAGATGATGCCGTGGCGGCGTCCTCAGTCCTTGCCGAAGACGTCCTTGACCTTGTCGGCGGCCTTGTCCGCAGCGTCCTTGACGCCACCGACGGCCTTGTCGACCTTGCCCTCGTTCTTGAGATCGTCGTCGCCGGTGAGGTTGCCGGCCGCTTCCTTGACGCGGCCCTTGGCCTCGTCCTTGTTGTTCGGGGTGTCAGCCATGTTGGGTCCTTCGGATCGAGCAGTGGGGAACGGCCCCTCCCTTCCCCGCGGACCGCGCGACGAGACGTCCCGCCGGGAGGACACGCACCGGGAGGCCTGTGGCCTGCCGACGGCTCGAGCAGCGGTCCCGGAGGTCCGCCCGCGACTGGTCAGCAGCACCGGGAGGAAGGCGACGCCGACCAGCTGGTAGGGAAGCCGACCGCCATCACCACCAGCACGCTCGCGTGCATCAACCAGGCCGCCGCCACCCACACCCGTGCCCAGCGGCGTCCGAGCAGCGCGACCGGCGCCACGAGCTCGACGGCGACGGTGAAGACCGCCGCCACCGCGAACGGCCACGCGTGATCCAGCGCGTCGACGACGGCGGCGAGGTAGGGATCGCCGAAGAGCTCCTTGCGGACCAGGTCGAACGCCACCCAGCTCTGGAGGTTCTCGGCCGTCATCCACGGCAACCCGCCGTAGCGCAGCTTGGACACGCCGGCCGCCACGTACGCCAGCACGGTCGCGAGGGCCATGGCCCGGAGCGGCCAGCCGTAGCGGAACGAGTCCGGTCGCCGGCGGTGCGCGCCGACGACCAGCGCATCCGCGGCCGGGCTGACGGCGAGGACGAGCGCGTGGAGCACCAGCAGGTTCTCGGTGTGGAGGAGCTTGCCCCAGCTGTTCTGGTACGTGGTCAGGAGCAGCAACCCCAGCGCGAAGGCGGGCGCCGCGAGGCGGTACCACCACCCGGCCACCACCAGCCCGGCCGAGATCACTGTCCCGGCCAGGATCGCGCCGACCACCCCGCGATCGAGGGGTCCGATGCCGAGCACCCCCACGACGCCGACAGGGTCGAAGCGTGACGGGTCGAGGTCGGCCAGCGCCAGCAGCTCCGCCGCGGTGAAGGCGAGCCACCCGAGGGCGTACGCACCGATCCCGATCCGCACGGCGGCGAGGTACCGGGCGGGAGCAGCAGCGAAGTACCAACCGGCGACGCGCCCCACGCCGATCACTCCCCCGACGCGCAGGAGGCGTGCTCGGCGAGGACGTGCGCCGTGCGGTCGCCGTGGCGCAGGAGGGCCAGGCCGTCGAAGCGCGCCGTGACGATCCGCACCCGCTCCAGGCCCGGGTCGTGCTCCTCGGCCCAGGCGGCCACGTCCGCGCAGAGCAGCGCCGGGCGGTCGCCGCCCTCGTTGACCGCGTCGCTCAGGGCGCGGACGGCCTGGGTCAGGTGTCGGTGTCCGGTGGCCTCGGTGGGCAGCGCCACGGTGCCGTCCGGGCCCTCACCCAGTGCCACGACGAGCCGGACGTCGGCATCGCTGCGCAGGCTCGAGAACATCGGGTGCGGTGACAGAGGGAAGCTGTCACGACCCTGCGGCCACGTCATCGGGTGGACGCTCGCCACCACCACCGCGACGGCCACGGCCGCCGCCGCCGCCCCGAGGCGCGACCACCGGTGCGCGCGCTCGGCCTTCCCCTCGGACCGCCCCACGCCGCCACGGTAACCCGGCCGCTCAGGCGGCTCCGAGACCCGCCAGGTGCCGACACCTTCTCACAGCACGTGCGCTCCGGAGCGCCGTACAGTTCCCGCGAGCGACGCACGTCGCTGACACGGGGGGACACCGATGGACACTCGCAAGCTCGGGGCCGAGGCGCTCGGGACGTTCTGGTTGGTGCTCGGGGGCTGCGGCGCCGCGGTGCTGGCGGCCGGGTTCATGCCCGACACGCACCTCGGGATCGGGCTCGTCGGGGTCAGCCTCGCGTTCGGCCTCACCGTGCTCACCGGCGCGTATGCACTCGGTCACGTGTCCGGCGGGCACTTCAACCCGGCGGTCACGATCGGGCTCGTCGCCGGACGCCGCTTCCCCGCCGCCGACGCCGTCGGCTACGTCATCGCCCAGGTCGCCGGGGCCATCGCCGCCGCTGCGGTCCTCGCCGTGATCGCGACGGGCGCCGACGGGTTCCAGCTGAGCGACGGGTTCGCGTCCAACGGCTTCGACGACCTCTCCCCCGGCGGGTACAGCCTCCTCGCCGCCCTGGTCACGGAGATCGTCATGACCGCGATGTTCCTGGTCGTGATCATGGGCGCCACGCGGAAGGGCGCCCCCAACGGGACAGCGCCTGTGGCCATCGGTCTGGCGCTCACGCTCATCCACCTCATCTCGATCCCGGTGACGAACACCTCGGTCAACCCGGCGCGATCGACCGGGCCGGCGCTGTTCGCGGGAGGCGACCACATCGTCCAGCTGTGGCTCTTCTGGCTGGCTCCGATCATCGGGGCCGCCCTGGGGGCGATCCTGTACCGCGTGCTCCTCGGCGAGCGCGCCGACGACCTCGACGTCGACGTCACCGGCGACCCGGAGCAGTCGATCGGCTGACGGCCGCGACCTGGGGCGTACCCCGAGTTCCTGTCAGCACCATTTCGTACCATTTGATCCATGGAGTCGATGGAG
>Ga0208490_100661_pt1 | contig 18552 bp, 15 predicted proteins | sample SubbioAug_CSWold_FD_184818 | JGI IMG/M metagenome (GOLD analysis project Ga0208490, IMG submission 184818) | Serpentinite rock and fluid subsurface biosphere microbial communities from McLaughlin Reserve, California, USA - CR11Aug_CSWold (SPAdes) | ecosystem: Environmental > Terrestrial > Deep...
CCCCGACGTCTGCCCGACGAAGCTTTTCGAGATTTCGGAAATCCTGCGCCACATGGGCGACGAGCGGTCGGATCTGCGCGCGCTCTTCATCACGGTCGACCCGGAGCGCGATACTCCGGAGATCATGCAGAGCTACGTGTCCAGCTTCGACGAGCGCATCCTCGGTCTCACCGGCACGCCCGAGCAGGTGGCGGAAGCGGTGCGTGCCTACCGCGCCTATGCCCGCAAGGTGCCGCTCGATGACGGCGACTACACCATGGAGCACACCGCGATCGTCTACATCATGGACGCGCAGGGACGCTTCATCACCGCGCTCGACACGACCCGCGCCCCCGAGGACGCTGCACGCGAATTGCTGCGCCAGATCTGAAATCCTTCTGCTATTTTCGTCGCCGTCGTCGTGAAAGCCCGTGCTCGGTCTTGTTCCAGTGGCTCGAATCGACGAAGAGATCGTACAGACCCCGCCAGGCCGCAAAGCTGATCAGGAGATAGTAGAGCGGCATCGCAGGCAGGAACGGGAACAGCCAGAACCATCGCCGCCGCCAGAGTCCGAGCGCAGGCGGCAGCACCGTCGAGACTACCCCCGCGGCGAAGGTCACGAGCCCGATCGCGGCGGCTGCCAGCACCAGCCAGTGATCGTGCAGCATGGATATCTCGACCGGAAAGGCGATGCCAACGTCGAAGCCTGCTCCGTTGAGCATTGCCGTGACGATAAGCATGCCGGCGATCCACACGAACACGGGATAGAACATCGCCGCCAGCACGACGCCCAGGGTCAACGCCATGGTGCTGACGTAAGCGGTTGCGCCGAGTTCGCGCAGTATCCCCCGCGGGTCGCGGGAATGGGTGATCGCAGTCTGCATGAAGCCCTTCATCCAGCGCGCCCGCTGCGCATGCCAGCTGCGAAAACGGTTCGGCGCTTCCTCGAATGTGGTCGACGGCAGATCCGCCACCTCGAAGCCTGCGCGCGCGAGCCTGACGCCGAGATCGGCATCTTCCGTCACGTTCCATGCATCCCAGGCGCCGAGGCTCCGCAACGCATCCACCCGGAAATGATTGGACGTCCCGCCGAGCGGGATCGGAAGGCGAAGGCGCGCCAGCCCTGGATTGATGACGTCGAAGAGGGCGGCGTATTCGATGGCGAAGCATTTCGCCAGGATGCCGTCATCCGCGTTGTCGATCGACAGCCTCGCCTGCAGGCAGCATACGCTCGCGGACCGGCTGCAGAAGACCTCGACGGCGTGACGCAGCTGGGCATCCTGCGGCACGTCCTCCGCATCGTAGACGACCAGAAACTCGCCGCGCGCCAGCGGCAGGGCCACGTTGAGCGCGCGCGGCTTCGTTCGCGGCTCGCCCCTGGGGGAGACGATGATCTCGAAGGCGGCCGGCAGCGCGAGCGCGCGCAGCGCTCCCTGCGTCTGCACATCGTCCGCCTCCGTCATCAGCTTGATGTCGAGCCGCGACAAGGGATAATCGAGCTTCATCAATGCCGCGCAGAGATCTTCCACGACCCCGGCCTCGCGATAGAGCGGGACGACGAGGGTATAGACGGGAAGGTCGGTGTCGGCCCGGCGCACGATCGCCTCTCGTGGCTCGACCGGCGCGTGCTGGAGGCAGGCGGTGATGCGGATATTGGCAAGCGCGAGGAAGAGCACGTTGATCAGGCTTGCCGTGAGAGCAATCGTGCTGACGACATCGATGACGAGACACAGGCAGAGGATTAGGGCGGCTGCAGTGATCGCCACGCCCTGGGGCCATGTCGCACCGCCGCGGAACGAAAGGGTCGGCGCGATATCCGGAAGTCCGTCGGCGGCCTGCGCGGCGATCGTCGCGGCATTGACCGCGATCACGGCGTCGCGCAGGGCTGTTGGCGTGGTGATCGCGAGCGAGCCGTAGATCGGCGGGCCCGCGAGGAGCCTCGCGACGTGCGCACCCGATGGCGCCTGCGCAAAGCGGAGCGGACTGTGCGCGGGATCGAGGGGAATCACGCCCGCCTCGATGCTCGCGGGAAACACCGCGCCCGGGCCCGCCGTCACGCGCGGCAGGAAGGGGAGCTGCAACGTGCGGGCCAGGGCACGATAGAACGTGTCTTCGTCCACGAGACCATGCGCGAGAAGCGCATCCACCGGTTCCACGTCGGCATCGCGGGCGATATCCATCGCCTGACGCAGGAGAGGGGGCGCGACGCCTTGATCCGGAAGGAAGGAGAGCCCGCCAGCAAGCGGCGCAGCATGATACGGCGCAGGCGCAAGCCGGCCTGCGATATCGACTTGACCCCGAGACGTCACGAACGCTACCCGATATGCAATGGTTGGACCGAGAGGATGGCGACGCAGTTGAAAATCGATCAGAGGTTGTTGTCAACCATATTTGCTGTTTTTGGGTTGCTGGTTGTGTCGGCTGCCGGACTTATCCACATGCCGGGCGCTTCGGCGCAGCCAGGCGTTACGACTGAGACCCCTTTCATACCGAGCTTCTGGGATCCGCGCGCCCGAATCGAGCCTGTGGAGATATCCGCGGCGCGCACGCTGCGGGTGCTCACCAGCGACGATTTCCCGCCGCTTCATTTCGCAGGGCCCGGCGCGGTGCCGACGGGGTTTTCCGTCGAGATTGCGCGGGAGGTCTGCGAGCGCCTGCGCGTGACCTGCACCGTGCAGACGCGCCGTTTCGAGGATCTGGCGCAGGCGCTGGACGGCGGGCAGGGCGATGTTGTCGCAGCCGCGCTGCCGATCACCGCTGCACTTCAAAATCGCTTCGCCGTGACGCATCCCTACTTCCGCTCCCCCGCCCGGTTTGTCCAGCGCACGGATGACGAAGCCGTCGAGATCAGCCCGGCTTCGCTCGCGGGAAAGCGCGTGGGCGTCGTTGCGGGCACGGCGCACGAAGCTTTTCTCGCAACATTTTTCCCCGATCTCCAGCCCACCCGCGCCCCCAACACGTTCGTGGCGCAGGGCGAACTGCGGCGCGGCGAAACGGATCTCCTGTTCGGCGACGGCCTGACGCTCGCACTCTGGATCGGAGGACGGGCGTCGGAAGATTGCTGCGCCTTCCTGGGTGGCCCCTATCTCGACGAGCACTTCTTCGGCGAGGGCATCGGCTTCGTGATGCGTTCCGAGGATGGCGAGCTGAAGCGCGCCTTCGATTACGCGCTGCACCGACTCTGGGAGGAGGGGAAATATTCCGAGATCTACCTCTCCTTCTTCCCCGTAAGCCCGTTCTGAGTTGACGCTCGACGCAAGAGGGCTCAAAACGCGAGCCTTGTGCGGTGCCGCATGTTTTCGGCGTCTTTCGCCATACCGAGCCTGAAAAGAGTATCCCGATGTTCGATCCGGACGTGCTGAGCGCCGCCAATGCCTGGCCCTTCGAGGAGGCGAGGAAGCTCGTCGAGCGCATCGAACGCACGGGCAAGCGCGAAGTCCTGTTCGAGACGGGATACGGCCCCTCCGGCCTGCCGCATATCGGGACCTTCGGCGAGGTCGCGCGCACGACGATGGTGCGCCACGCCTTCCGCACGCTCACCGACGACAGGATCCCGACGCGGCTCATCGCCTTCTCCGACGACATGGACGGCCTGCGCAAGGTGCCCGACAACGTGCCCAACCGCGAGCTGCTGGCGAAGGCGCTCGGGCAGCCCCTGACGAAGGTGCCGGATCCCTTCGGGACGCACGAATCCTTCGGTCATCACAACAATGCGCGGCTCTGCGCCTTTCTCGACCAGTTCGGCTTCGACTACGAATTCCTCTCCGCCACCGATTGCTACCGCTCGGGCCGCTTCGATGCGACGCTTCTCCTGATGCTCGAGCGCTACGACGCCTTGATGCAGGTGATGCTGCCCTCGCTGCGCGCCGAGCGCCAGCAGACATACTCACCCTTCCTGCCGCTGCATCCAAAGACCGGCGAGGTCATGCAGGTGCCCGTCGACGAGCACAACGTCTCCGCCGGGACGATCGTCTGGCGCGATCCGGTGAGCGGTGAGCGCTTCGAGACTCCCGTGACGGGCGGGCACTGCAAGCTGCAGTGGAAGCCCGACTGGGCCATGCGCTGGGTGGCGCTCGGCGTCGATTACGAAATGGCGGGCAAGGATCTGATCGATTCCGTCAAGCTCTCGGGCCAGATCGCCCGCGCCATCGATGGCCTGCCGCCCGAGGGCTTCAACTACGAGCTCTTCCTCGACGAGAAGGGCCAGAAGATCTCGAAGTCGAAGGGCAACGGCCTGACCATCGACGACTGGCTGGGCTACGGCACCCGCGAGAGCCTGTCGCTGTTCATGTTCAACAAGCCGCGCGAGGCCAAGCGCCTGTATTTCGACGTGATCCCGCGCATGGTCGACGATTACGAGACCTTCCTCGCGAAGTTCCCCGAGCAGGAGCAGAAGCAGCAGCTCGCAAACCCCGTCTGGCACATCCATTCCGGCAATCCGCCGGAGGCGGAGCGGATCGGGGGAGGGGCGAGCCTGTCGTTCTCGATGCTGCTCAACCTGGTGGCGGTGGCCAATTCCGAGGACAAGGCGGTGCTCTGGGGCTTCATCCGCCGCTATGCGCCCGAGGCCTCGCCGCAGACGCATCCGCGCCTCGACGAGCTGGTCGGCTATGCCGGGCGCTACTACCGCGACTTCGTGCGCCCCGCCAAGACCTACCGCGCCCCCGACGATGCCGAGCGCGCGGCGCTGCAGGAATTGCACGATGCGCTCGGCGAAAAGCTCGGCTCGACGGATGCCGAGGATCTGCAGGCGATCGTCTACGAGGTCGGCCGCACGCATTTCCCCGATACGTCCGGCAAGTCGAAGAGCCCCGATGGCCGCCCCGGCGTCTCCAAGATCTGGTTCGAGACGATCTACCAGATCCTGCTCGGCGAGCAGCGCGGCCCGCGCTTCGGCTCGTTCATCGCGCTCTATGGCGTCGAGAAAACGCGCGAGCTGATCGAAAAGGCGCTGGCGGGCAATCTGATCGCCGAGCACGAAGCTTTTCTGCAGAGCCGAATCGTCTGAAAGGTGGTGGCGGGACGATACCGCCATCCCCCGTTTCCAATTCTCGGGAAACTGCTTTACACCGTTTGACCATGGGGAATGGCGACGCATCGATCCGGTTGAGCGACATTGGCGAAAGGCTGAAGGCTTTTCGCATGGGGCGCGGGCTTTCGCCCGAGGAACTCGCGGAGACGCTGCGAATCTCGCGCGCTGCGCTGTATCGCGCGGAAAAGGGCCATATTCCAAAAATTGAGACGCTGGCGCGAATCTCCGAGGTTCTGCAGGTATCGCTGCCGACACTACTCGGGGTGGGCATCGAATACGTGGATACTGCCATCGCCTTCTTCGAGCGGATGCGCCAGCTCGAGGAGCAGTGCCATCAGATCGTCGGACTGTTCGGGCCGATCTCGTATCTGCTGACCTCGGATATCTACGACGAGACCCTTCGCGAGGTGCTGCTCGAAGGGATACCGCAGTCGGCTGACGGGACGGGTGACGGCACACAGCCCGTCGAGACGCTGATGCAGATCCTCGCGGCGCGAAAGGCCTCCTACCGCCGCCGCCGCCCGCTGATCGCGAGCCTCGTCTCCTCCTCCGACATCGAGCGCTTTCTCCTGCATGGTCTCGTCGGGCGGCACGACCTGCCGGAGGAGGTCGTTGCCGAGCGGCGGCGCAAGGCGCGGGCGGAAGCGTTCCACATCCTCGATCTGCTGCATCGCCCGCCGATCGGGGTGCAGGTGGCGATCGTGCGCGAGACCATCCCGGCGACGAGCTTCCAGATCTTCCGGCAGAGCGACCGCTCCGTGCTCGCCATCAGTCCGTTTCGGCTGGGCGAGCAACCCAATGTGCGGGTCGGGGCGGCGCTGATCACCTCCGCCCCCGAAGCGCTCGCCCTGCATGAATCCATCGCGCAGCAGCTCTGGGACCGGGCGCTTCGCGGGCCGGACGGGGCGGAGTATCTCACTTCGCTGATCGACCGCTATGCGATTCCCGCTTAGCAGCCACGCAGTCTCAATTTTGAGATTTCGTGCTTGACAGCTTCGCCTTCCCCAGAGTTCACTGTCTTCTTCAAGAATTCAAAGGAGGGGATCCTATGGCCAAATTCGGTATGAAGGCACTGGCATTCGCCGCAGCGCTCGGCATGTCCGGCACCGCCATGACCACCATCGTGATGGCGCAGGAATTCACGGCGCGGATCGGGCATCTCGAATCCGCGCAGCAGGCCCGGCATCAGGGTCTCGAGATGGTGGCGGAACTCGTCAAGGTACGCACCGAAGGCAATGTCGAGTTCCAGCTCTTCCCCGCAGGCCAGCTCGGCCAGGCGCGCGAGATGAACGAGGGCGTGCAGCTCGGCGTCATCGAGGGCACGGTTTCCCCCGCCGCCTTCCTTTCGGGCTTCAACCCCGCCGTCTCGATCCTCGACGTACCCTTCATTTATCCCGCCGATCGCGAGAAGGCGAACGAGCTGCGCACCGGCGACTTCGGCCAGGCGGTGCTCGACACCTTCGACGATGTCGGCGTGACCGCGATCGCGATCTGGCCCAACGGCCGCAAGAGCTTCACCTCCAGCAAGCCGCTCGAGGATGTTGCGGCGTTCGAGGGCCAGCGCTTCCGCGTGATGGATTCGCGCGTCCTGATCTCGCAGTTCGAGGCGGTCGGCGCGTCCGCCATCGCGCTGCCCTTTGGCGAGCTCTACACGGCGCTGCAGACCGGCGTCGTCGATGGGCAGGAGAACGCCCTCGATACCATCGCGACCATGCGCTACAACGAGGTCCAGGATTATCTCGTCGTCTCCGAACACGGCGCGAACGAAGACATCGTGATGTTCAACACCGCCTGGTGGAATTCGCTTCCGGAAGAATACCAGACCGTCATCCGCGAAGCCTTCGACGAGGTGCGCCCGCAGGTCGAGGAGATCAAGGAAGCATCGCAGGCGAGCGCCCGCGAGCGCCTCGAAGCCGCCGGCATGAACGTGCGCGATCTCACCGACGAGGAGCGCGAGACCCTGCGCGAGCAGATGTATCCGCAGGCCCGCGACGCCTATGTCGCGCAGGCGGGTGCCATCGGCAACCAGCTCGTGGAGACCTACGAGGCCGAGTACGAGCGCATCGTCGAGTAAGACGACGCAGAACGAGCCCGGGCTCGCAGGTCTCTTCGTCCTGCGGCCCGGGCTTTTTGTTTCCATTTTGCGCGAGGTCGTCCGTGCCGCTGCCGCTGAGAATCCTGGCGCGTCTGGAATTCTTCCTGATCGCGTCGATCATGCTTTCCATGGTGGTGCTCTACACCGGAGCCATCGCCGTGCGCGAGTTCTTCCCGGCGCAGGCGCGCAATGTCGCCTTCGTCGATGAAGCGGCGCGCTATCTCATGGTCTGGATGGTGTTCCTCGCGCTCGGGCTCGCACTGGCGCAGGGCAAGCAGATTGCGATGTCGGCCTTCCGAGACCAGTTTCCCGTGTGGATCTCGACCTGGCTGCGCCGGCTCATCGATCTCACCGGGCTCGCCTTCTCGCTCTATGTCTGCTGGATCGGATACGAGATCTCGCAGCTCGTCTTCGCCTCCGGCCAGCGCAGCCCGACGCTCGGCATCTCGGCCGGCTTCCTCTATACCAGCATGCCGATCGGCTTCGGGCTGCTTGCGCTGCGCTACGGCCTCAGCCTGTTCGGCATGATCGATCGCTGGAGCGCGAGCGAGACCACCGCCACAGCGACGCAGGGGCACTGACATGCTGGTCGCAGCCATCGCCGCAGTAGCCCTCGTCCTCCTGTTTCTCGGCTTCGAGATGCTGCTCGTGCTCGGCATTCCGGGCCTGCTCGTCAAGGAAGTCTTCTTCGAGCGCCTCCCCGATATCGCGGTGGGCCAGCGCATCGTGGGCGGCGTCAATCACGCCACACTGCTCGCCATCCCCTTCTTCCTCTTCGCCGCCGAGATCATGGCGCGGGGCCATATCGCGCGCCACCTGACGGATCTCGTGAAGGCGTTCCTCGGCCACCGCCCCGGCGGCATCGGATATTCCACGATCGCGGGAAGCGCAGCGTTCGGCTCGGTCTCGGGCTCTGCGCCCGCCACTGTCGCCGCGCTCGGGCGGATCATGTATCCCGAGCTCGTGAAGGCGGGCTATCGCGACAAGTTCTCGCTCGGGCTCATCGTCTGCTCGGCGGAATCGGCGCTGCTGATCCCGCCCTCGATCACGCTCATCATCTACGGCTGGCTGACCGGCACCTCGATCACAGGGCTCTTCGCAGGCGGGCTCGTGATCGGCATCTTCCTGTCGCTCGCCTTCTCCGCCTACGTCATGTTCGACAGCATCATGACCGGCCGCAAGGGCATGCCGGCGATGAAGTGGCGCGAGCGCTTCAAGGTGATCGGTCGCGCCGTCTGGGCGCTCGGGCTCCCGGTGATCATCCTGGGCGGCATCTATACGGGCAGGTTCACTCCCACCGAGGCGGCGGCGGTCAGCGTGGTCTACGCCATCGTCATCGAGTGCTTCGTCTATCGCGAGATGAACGCGCGCGACGTGTTTCGCATCGCCGGGCAGGCGGCCGTGACGACATCGGTGATCTTCATCCTGCTCGCCATGGGCAGCCTCGTCTCCTACTTCATCACGCTCGCACAGGTGCCGGGCATGGTGATCGGCTTCATGGAGGCGATCGAGGCGAACTGGATCGTCTTCCTGATCATCGTCAACGTGATCTTCCTGATCGCGGGGATGTTCATCGACCCCAATTCCGCGCTGCTCGTCCTCGTCCCGGCCTTCTACCCGGTGGCGATGGCGTTCGGGATCGACCCGATCCATTTCGGGCTGATCGTGTGCCTCAACATCTGCATCGGGATGATCACGCCGCCCTTTGGGCTCGACATCTTCGTGGCGTCATCGACCCTCGACAAGCCGGTCAGCCTCGTGATCTCCGGTCTGTGGCCCTTCGTCTTCATCAACATCGCGACGCTGATGGTGGTGACCTACATCCCCGCGCTTTCGACCTTCCTGCCACGGCTCATACTTGGATAGGAACATGGCGATGCAACCAGCAGAAATTGTCTCATCCACCGGCCCCGTTCCCATCGACATCCTCGAACACGAGGGGTTGATCCTGCACCACGTCGAGGTCAACGCCGATTATCGCCTGATGGAGGTCTCCGCGCCCGAGCAGGCGGCAAAGGCGGTCGCCGGGCAGTTCTTCCACCTGCTCTGCCCGCATGTCGGGGGGCTCGAGCCCTTCTTCCGCCGGCCCATGAGCATCTACCGGATCGACCGGGAGGTCGGGACGATCTCGTTCCTCTACAAGGTCACGGGCTCGGGAACGAAGGGGCTCGCATCCATGCGCGAGGGCGAGCGGCTCAACATGCTCGGCCCCCTCGGGATAGGCTTCTCGCTGCCGGCGAAACGCGCCGCAATCGTCCTCCTCGCGCGCGGCGTAGGGCTCGCGACCCTGGCTCCGCTCGTTCCGCTTGCGGTCTCGAAAGGTCATGCGGTCACGGCCATCCTCAGCGCCCGCTCGCCCGATTACCTGATGTCCGTCGCGGAGATGCGCACCGATGGCGCGCAGGTGATCACTGTCGTCGACAGCGACATGACCTCGGAAGTCGATCGCGTCGAGGACCTGCTGCACGGGCTGCGGGCGCAGGGGCGGTTGGGGGCGATCTACACCTGCGGCTCCAACCGGCTTTTGCTGGCCGCGCAGGCGATCGCGAAGCAATACAGCCTCCACGGGGAGGTGGCGATGGAGCAGCAGATGGCCTGCGGGCTCGGCATGTGCTTTTGCTGCGTGAGGCCCTTCCAGGTCGAGGGCGAGACGGTGCATCGCCGGGTCTGCTGCGAAGGCCCGGTCTTCCCGCTCGCGGAGGCGATGGGATGGTAGATCTGTCGGTCGATATCGGCACGCTTCGCCTGATCAACCCGATCATGCCGGCATCGGGCACCTTTGCCTACGAACTCGCCCGTGTGATCGATGTCGAGCGACTGGGCGCACTCGTGATCAAGACTGTGACCGCCGACAAGCGCATCGGCAACCCGACGCCGCGCGTGGCGGAGGTCTCGGGCGGGATGCTGAATTCCATCGGCATTCCCTCGAAGGGCCCCAGGCACTTCGTCGAGGAGATCGTCCCGCTCTATCGCCGTTTCAACGCGCCGCTCATCGCCTCGATCTCGGCCAATACGCCGGATCAGTTCGCGGAGGTCTGCGCCACAGTGAGCGTCCCCGGCGTGAGCGCCATCGAGGTCAACATCTCCTGCCCCAACATCGAGGATGACGGGCGCGCCTTCGCCATGCGCCCCGAGCCCACGCTCGACGTGATGCGCAAGCTGCGCAACGCGAGCGACCTGCCGCTCTGGGCGAAGCTCACGCCAAATTCCGGCGAGATCCAGGAGGTGGCGCAGGCGGCGGAGGCAGGCGGGGCCGATGCCATCGTCGTCGCCAACACCATCCTTGCCATGAGCGTCGACATCCGCACCCGCAAGCCGACGCTGGGCAAGATCATGGGCGGTCTCTCCGGGCCCGCGGTGAAGCCGATCATCCTGCGCATGGCCTATCAGTGCGCGCGTTCCGTGAGCATCCCCGTCATCGGCTGCGGCGGGATCATGAGCGCGGAGGACGCCATCGAATACATGCTCGTCGGCTGCAAGGCCGTGCAGGTGGGGACCGCGACCTTCATCAATCCGACGGCGATGCTCAGCGTGATCGACGGGCTCGAGCAGTGGTGCCGGGAGCAGGGGGTGCAGTCCATCAGCGAGATCGTCGGGCAACTGGGCGAGGCGGGCGACAGCGGCGCGATGAACTGGGAGGGCGTGGCGTGAGCCCGGTGATGACGAAGAAGAAACCTTCCGTCGCCGACCCATCCGGCTCCGATTTCGTCGGCGGCGAGGGGCGTGCGCTGGCGCTCGAGATCTTCGACGAGGTGCGGCGGATGTCGCCGGATGTCGAGGGCGTCTCGCGCCCGGCCTTCTCGCAGGTCGAGACGGCGGTGCTCGATTATCTCGATGGGATCGCGCGGCGCCACGGCCTCGTCACCTGGCGGGATGCGGGGGCCAATCTGATGATCGCGCGCCCCGGCGACACCGACCGCAAAGCCCGCCACGGGTTGCTGGGCTCGCACGTGGATTCGGTGCCGCAGGGCGGGAACTACGATGGCCTCGCGGGCGTCGTGACAGCGCTTCTGGCGCTGATCGCCATGGAACGCGACGGCGTCTCGACCCCGCTGCCCATTCGCGTGATCGCCCTGCGCGGCGAGGAGAGCGCCTTCTTCGGCCACGCCTATATGGGGTCGAAGGCGCTCTTTGGCATGCTCGACGCCAAGGCGCTCGCGGCGAAGAGTTCGCTCGACGGTCGCAGCATGGGCGAGGCGATGGCCGCTTGCGGGATCGACGGCGCGCGCGTGGAGAAGGGCGAGAAGCTCGTGGATCGAGAGCGTATCGCGTTCTTTCTGGAACTGCATATCGAGCAGGGCCCGTTGCTGATCGATCGCGACTGGCCGATCGCGGCGGTGACGGGCATCCGCGGCAATATCCGCCATCGCGAAATCCGCTGCATCGGCGAGGCCGGCCATTCCGGGGCCGTCCCGCGCTGGCTGCGCAAGGATGCCGTGATGGCGACCGCCGATCTTCTCATTCGCATGGACGAGCACTGGAACGTGATCCAGCAGCACGGCGGCGATCTCGTGATGACGACGGGCGTGTTTCATACCAACCCGGGCAACAACGCCATGTCCCGCATCGCCAGCGAGACGACGTTCAGCTTCGAGGCGCGCAGCCAGCAGGCGATGACCCTGCGGGCGATCGAGGGGCTGCTGCACTCCGAATGCGAGATCATCCAGCGCGACCGCGGCGTGCGCTTCGTCTTCGACGAGCCGGTCTACAGCAAGGAGGCGTTTCTCGACGAGGCCATCGTCGAGGCGCTGAAGGTGGCGTGCGAGGCGGAAGACCTTCCCGCCGAGACCGTGCCGAGCGGGGCGGGGCACGACGCGGCAGTGTTCTCGCAGGCCGGCATCCGCTCCGGCATGCTGTTCGTGCGCAACGCGCACGGCTCGCACAATCCGCACGAGGCGATGGAGATCGACGACATGCTGCAGGGCGTGCGGGTGTTCCGCCGGGCGGCGGTGGCGCTTGCAGTGGCGGAACAGGCGGGGGACTGAGGCGAATTTCGCTCACGTGATCGAACCGATCGGCGCGTTTCGCCTTGTCGGATCATAGCGTGGAGGGACAGCCCATGACACCCGCCAGGATACCGGTCGTCGTGCTTGTCGAGGAAGAAACCGACGAGCGACTGTTCATCGCCGAGCATCTGCGCGATGCCGGCTTCGACGTCCTGCAGGCAGAGGACACCACGACGGGACTTCGGCTGCTCGAAGAGCACGGGGAGGCGGAAGCGCTGGTCACGGATGCGCATGTTCCAGGTGACATCGATGGCCACGAACTCGCCCGGCTTGCGCGCGAGCGCTGGCCGGAGATGACGGTCGTCATGATGTCGGGGCATTCCGACGAGACCAGCGGCCCGCTGCCGCCGGGAGCGGTCTTCGTCTCGAAACCCGACCTCACCTCGCGCCTCGTCCCCGTCCTGCGCTCGGCGATGGATCGAGACTGAGGCCGGAACGCTTGTCGGGCGGGAGAACCGCGCCTTTGCCCTTGCCTTGAAGCATGCCTTCTGCCACAGGAAACGCGCCCGATGAAACGCCCCGGCGCTAGCGCAGAATGAGGTCCGCGATGACGAGCTTTCCCGACAGAACCCTGATTGCCGAACTCACGGCGAAGATGCTTCTCGAGGTGCAGGCCGTCCATTTCCGGGCAGACGAACCCTTCCGCTTCACCTCCGGCTGGGCGAGCCCGGTCTATATCGATTGCCGCAAGCTGATCTCCTATCCCCGCGTGCGCAACACGCTGATGGATTTCGCAGCCTCGATCATCCTGCGCGAAGTCGGCTTCGAATCGCTCGACGCCATCGCCGGCGGCGAGACGGCGGGCATCCCGTTCGCAGCATGGATCGCGGACCGGCTCTCGATGCCGATGCAGTATGTCCGCAAGAAGCCCAAGGGCTTCGGTCGCGATGCGCAGATCGAGGGTCAGTTCGTCGAGGGTTCGCGGGTGCTGCTCGTCGAGGATCTGACGACCGACGGGCGCTCGAAGGTCAAGTTCTGCGACGCCATGCGCAAGAGCGGGCTGATCGTCGAGCACGCCTTCGTCGTCTTCCACTACGACATCTTCCCCCAGACCAAGGAACTCCTCGACGCCAACGGCATCAAGATGCACGCGCTCGCCACCTGGTGGGACGTGCTCAAGGTCGCGCGCGACATGAACTACTTCGACGAGAACACCCTGAAGGAAGTCGAGGCGTTCCTCAACAATCCGATGGAATGGTCGGCAGCCCATGGCGGCGTCGCCTCGATCCCGACGAACTGACGCCGGAACGCCGAACAAACTTGGCCGCGGCGCGTTGTGAGAGTGCGGGCGGCCGGCCGATTTTCGGGCAAGTTTCCCGCGCGCGTATTTTCCTCGCGCTCTGGAGATAGTGTTTGGCACGGTTTTTCAACGCGAGCGTCCTCGTCTTCGTCGTCATCATTGCGCTGGTCGTCACCTGGATCGCGTCGGGCGTGCTCTCGCGCGAGGAGCCGCAACCCCTCGTGCAGCGCGAGCGCGCGCCGACGAGCGTGGCGGCGGGATGGAGCCGGGCGGAGCGGATCGAGCGCATCCTTTCGCTCTACGGCGATCTCGAACCGCAGCAGATCGTCATCGTCCGCGCGCGCACCAGCGGCATCGTCGAGGAAGTGGCGGTTCAGCGGGGCAGCTTCGTCAATCCGGGCGACCGGCTGGCCCAGCTCTCCCTCGACGACCGCCCGGCGCGGCTCGCCCGCGCGGAAGCCGAGCTGGCGACGGCCGAGCGGGATTTCGACGCGGCCGTCGAGCTTCTGGAACGCGGCACCGGGACGCGAGCCGCCGAGCAGGCCGCGCGCTCCCGGTTCGAGGCGTCCCGCAGCGCGCTCGTCGCCATCCAGCAGGAAATCGAGAACACGGAGATCAACGCCCCGATCGAGGGAACCGTCAACCGCATCATTGCCGATGTGGGGACGGTGGTCACCGTCGGCGGCGAGGTGGTCGAGGTCGTGGACAACGACCCATTGATCGGCGTGGTGCAGGTCCCGCAATACGCGGTCGCGCGGCTCACGCTCGGCGGGCCGGCCCAGGTGGCGATCACGGGGCGGGAGGTGCGCGAGGGCGCGATCCGCTTCATCGCCCCCGTCGCGGATGCGGCCACGCGCACCTTCCGCGTCGAGGTTGAACTCGCCAATCCCGATCGCGATCTCCCCGCCGGCCTCAGCGTGTCAGTGCGCATCCCGACCGAAGAGGTCATCGCGCACCGCGTCTCGCCCGCTCTCGCCACGCTCGACGAGGAGGGCAATGTCGGGCTTCAGGCGGTGGACGAGAACGACCGCGTCGTCTTCTATCCCGTCGACATCGTCCGTGCGGAAGCGGGCGGCGTCTGGGTCAGCGGGTTGCCCGAGCGCGTGCGGCTGATCACGATCCGGGAGGGGCCGGTCTCCGAGGGCCAGCAGGTTCTCGTCCGCGAGAGCCCCGGCCGCTTCGGCCTCGCCCCGCTCACCGCCACGGAGGATGAGCCCGAGATGCCCGAGACCACGGTGGGCGTCCAGGAGATACCCGCCGGGGACGTCGTCCAGTGAGCGGAGGTCAGATCCAGTGAGGAGCATGATCGCCGCCGGCTTCGGGCGCCTGCGCGCCGTCACCCTGATGTTCGCGCTGCTGATCGTGGCCGGCGGCTACGCTTACTCGGTGGTGCCGAAGGAGGCTGCTCCCGAGATCACCATTCCGACCTTCATCGTCAACGTCTCGCTTTCCGGGATATCCGCCGAGGACAGCGCGCGGCTGCTCGTGCGCCCGATGGAGCGCCAGCTGCAGGGCATGGCCGGTCTGCGGCGATTGTCGGCGCAGGCAGGGGAGGGGTTTGCCATCCTCACCGTCGAATTCACGCCGGGCTCCGATACGCAGGAGGCGCTCTTCGAGGTGCGCGACAAGGTCGAGCTGGCGCAGGTCGATCTTCCCCCGGCGGCGGAGGAGCCGACGATCACCGAGATCGACACCTCGCTCTTCCCCGTCCTCACCCTCGCCATCTCCGGCCCGTTGACCGAGCGTGCTCTCGTCGGTCTGGCGCGGGATCTGCGCGATCGGGTCGAAGGCGTCCCCGGCGTGCTGGAGGTGGATCTGGCGGGCGATCGCACGGACATGATCGAGGTGATGATCGATCCGCTCGCCATCGAATCCTATCGCATATCCTACGAGCAGGTGATTCAGGCGGTGTCGCGCAACAACCAGCTCGTGGCGGCGGGCGCCTTCGATACGGGGGCGGGACGCATTGCGGTCTCGATCCCCGGCACGATCCAGAATGTCGCCGACGTGCTCAACATCCCCGTCCTCGTGCGCGACGGGATCGTCGTGACGGTGCAGGATGTGGCTGTCGTTCGCCAGACCTTCGAGGACCGCACGACCTTCGCGCGCATCGACGGCGACGACACCATCGCGCTCGATGTGCGCAAGGCGGGCGGCGCCAACATCATCACGACGGTCGCGGCGGTGCTCGCCGTCGTGGATCAGGCGAGCCTGGATTGGCCGGAAGGCGTCCAGGCGACGACCTTGATGAACCAGGCAGACGACATCGAGATGCTCTTGGGCGATCTCGAGAACAACGTCATTTCGGCCGTGCTGCTCGTGCTCCTCACCATCATCATCCCGCTCGGCATCGGCGCTTCGCTCCTCGTCGCCATCGCCATCCCGGGATCGTTTCTCGCGGGGATTCTCGCGATCTACACGCTGGGCTTCACGCTCAACATCGTCGTGCTCTTCGGGCTGATCCTCGTCATCGGCATGCTGGTCGATGGCGCGCTCGTGGTGGTCGAGCGGGCCGAGCGGCTGATGGAGGAGGGGCAGGCGCGCAGCGCCGCCTTCCTCGCGGCCTCGCAGCGCATGGCCTGGCCGATCATCGCCTCGGCGGCGACCACCCTGTCGGTCTTCATCCCACTCCTGTTCTGGCCCGGCGTCGCGGGCGAGTTCATGCGGTATCTGCCGGCGACCGTGATCGTGACGCTGACGGCTTCGCTGTTCATGGCGCTGCTCTTCGTGCCCGTCCTCGGCACCATGCTCGGGCGGCATCGACCAACAGTGCGGGCAGAACCGGCGGACCCCGCCACGACGCGCTATGGCCGGACGCTGCTCTACCTCATCGCCCGCCCGGGGCTGACGCTGGGCCTCGCCATCCTGATGCTGGTCGGCGCGTTCATGATCTATGCGAGCTTCGGGCGCGGGGTGGAGTTCTTCCCCGCCGTCGAGCCGGATGTGGCGCAGATGCGGGTGAGCGCGCAGGGGAATTTCTCGGTGCGGGAATCCGATCAGCTCGTCCAGCTCGTCGAGAACAGCGTCACGGGCATACCCGGCATCCGCCGGATCTACGCCCGCACCATCGGCGATACCCGCACGCGGCTGACATCCAACCTTTCCGGCGACGTGATCGGGACGATCCAGCTCGAATTCGAGGACTGGCGCACCCGCCGGCCCGCATCGCAGATCATCGAGGAGGTGCGGGAGCGGACCGCCGAGCTTCCGGGGATCAGCGTGCAGGTGCGCGAGCAGGAAATGGGGCCGCCGACGGGAACGCCGATCCAGGTAGAGGTGGCGGGACGCGACAGGACGCTGTTGCTCGGCGCTGTCGAGCAGGTCATGGAGCTGATGGAGGAGATCGGCGGTTTCATCGACATCACCAGCGATGCGCCGGTGCCGGGCGTCGAGGTCCGGCTGCTGATCGATCGCGAGCAGGCGGCGAGTTACGGCGTTGATATCGCAACATTGGGGACTGCCGTGCAGCTGCTGACGACGGGCGTCGTGCTCGGCAGCTACCTGCCGGAGGAAACCGACGAGCAGGTGGATATCCGCCTGCGCTTCCCGCCCGACGACCGCACCTTCGCCCAGCTGCAGAACCTGCGCATCAACACGCAGCAGGGTCTCGTCCCCATCGCGAATTTCGTGACGCTTGTGCCCGCCCCGGCCACTTCCCTCGTGATCCGCGTGGATGGCCGCAACCTCTACACCGTCGGCTCCGACATCGTGCCGCAGACGACCGTCGACCAGCAGATCGCCCGGCTCCAGAGGGCGCTTGCGAGCGTGGAGCTGCCGCCGGGCGTCGAGGTCTCGTTCGGCGGGCAGGTCGAGGATCAGGAGGAATCGGCCGTGTTCCTGATCTCTGCCTTCGTCATCGCCGTGTTCCTGATGTTCATGATCCTGCTCATTCAGTTCAACAGCCTGTTCCAGTCGTTCATGGTCTTGACGGCCATCGTCTTCTCGGTCGCCGGCGTGCTGATCGGGCTCGTCATCCGGCAGGAGAACTTCTCCATCGTGATGAGCGGGATCGGGATCGTGGCGTTGGCGGGGATCGTGGTGAACAACAACATCGTGCTGATCGATCGCTACAACGAGCTGCGGGCCGCGTTCGCCCCCGACGAGGCGGCCCTTCGCACCGGCGTCGATCGCCTGCGCCCGGTGCTCCTCACCGCGATCACGACGATCGCCGGGCTGATGCCCATGGTGATGGGGCTGACGATCGACTATGCTGGCCGCGACATCTATTTCGGCGCTCCGTCCGGCCAATACTGGATCCAGCTCGCTACAGCCGTGGTGGGCGGGCTCGGCACGGCGACGCTCGTGACGATCTTCTTCACGCCGGTGATGATCGCCTGGCGCGACCGGGGTCGGGAGGCGAGGCGCGAGAAGAAGCGGGCACACAAGGCCGAGCGGGCGCGTCGGCAGGGGGCCGCGGAGCCGACGGCGGTGACGTGAGGCTCCCGGGGCGCGACGGAATACAGGCGAACTGCAGAAGCGGAGTGATGGAATGGCGATCAAGGTCTACCTCTCGGGCGAGATCCACAGCGACTGGCGCGATCGGATCATCGAAGGGGCGTCCGAACTCGATGCAACCTTCACCGCTCCCGTCACGGATCACGAGGCCTCCGATGATTGTGGCGTGGCGATCCTCGGGGCGGAGGCGGACAAGTACTGGCACGACCACAAGGGCGCGATGCTGAACGCGATCCGGACCCGCAAGGGGATCTCGGAGGCCGACGTGGTCGTGGTTCGGTTCGGCGACAAGTACAAGCAGTGGAACGCGGCGTTCGACGCGGCGGCGCTCGCCGTCGTCGAGCGCCCCGAGCAGGTGGTCGATATCCTGCGCTACGTCCTGACCGGAATGCTGCCGCAGCAGGTGCGCTGATAGGTGCGCCGGTCATGGAACCGAAAGCGTCCGTTGCGCATTGAGGGGAATCGTCCACCAATGCGAGGCAGAAACGATGACTTTCGGCGTCGTCGAGGATGATTTTCTTGATCTTTGCCAGAAATATACGGAATTGGCCGAGGATCGGCGGCTGCTGCTGGCTGCCGATGGCGCGGCGGATCGGAAAGTCGACGAAGCACTGGCGGAGCAGCTCGACGATCTCGACGCGCGGCAGCGCATCCTGATGTGGCGCATCCTCTGCTCCGGCGTCGAGGATCGCGCGATGCACGCCAACGAGGTTCGCGCGGGCGCGGCGGGTCGCAAACGCGACAC
>Ga0208490_100662_pt1 | contig 18492 bp, 15 predicted proteins | sample SubbioAug_CSWold_FD_184818 | JGI IMG/M metagenome (GOLD analysis project Ga0208490, IMG submission 184818) | Serpentinite rock and fluid subsurface biosphere microbial communities from McLaughlin Reserve, California, USA - CR11Aug_CSWold (SPAdes) | ecosystem: Environmental > Terrestrial > Deep...
CCAGCCGTGAGGGTAGCTCCAGGCATCGCCCGCGCCCCGCTGCATGAACGTCACGGCTGGATCCCCTTACCCAACAGCGCTTCGCGCTTCCAGCCGGGGATGACACGCGAGGAGTGCGCCTCGCGTGTCGGCCATATGCATCGAGCAGAGCAAGCTCACAGATCCAGAACAAGCCGCGCCGGATCCTCCAGCGCCTCTTTCACGCGCACCAGGAAGGTCACGGCTTCCTTGCCGTCGACGATGCGGTGGTCGTAGCTTAGAGCGAGATACATCATCGGACGGATGACGATCTGGCCGTTCTTGACCATCGGGCGATCCTCGATGCGGTGCATGCCGAGGATGCCCGACTGCGGCGCGTTGAGGATCGGCGTGGACATCAGCGAGCCGTAGATGCCGCCATTGGTGATCGTGAAGGTGCCGCCCTGCATCTCGTCGATCGTCAGCTTGCCGTCGCGGGCGCGCTTGCCGTAATTCGTGATCGTCTTCTCGATGCCCGCGATGGAAAGTTGGTCGGCGTCGCGGATAACGGGGACGACGAGGCCCTTCTCCGTGCCGACGGCGATGCCGACATGGTAGTAGTTCTTGTAGACGAGGTCGGTGCCGTCGATTTCGGCATTCACCGCCGGGATGTCCTTCAGCGCCTGCACCACGGCCTTGGTGAAGAAGCCCATGAAGCCGAGCTTCACGCCGTGCTTCTTCTCGAACACATCCTTGTACTGCTTGCGCAGTTCCATCACCGCGCCCATGTCGACATCGTTGAACGTCGTCAGCATGGCCGCCGTGTTCTGGGCGTCCTTCAGGCGGCGCGCGATGGTCTGGCGCAGCTTTGTCATGCGCACGCGCTCTTCACGCTCCGCATCGGGCGCTGCCGAGGGGGCACGCATGGGGGCGGGAGCGGGGGCCTTCGCCTGCGCCCCACCCGTTGCGATGGCGGCGAGCATGTCGCCCTTGGTCACGCGCCCATCCTTGCCCGAGGCCGAGGCAGTCGAGGGATCGACACCGCTTTCGGCTGCGAGACGCGACACTGCGGGGCCGTGATCGGAGGAGGCGGCAGCCTTTGCGGGCTCCTTCACAGGTTCCTTGGCAGGCTCCTTGGCAGCTTCCTTGGCCGGAGCAGCCTTCTCGGCCGGTGCCTCGGCCTTCTTCGGCGCGGCGGTGGCGGTTCCGCCCTCGTCGATCGAGCCGAGGATAGCGCCCGGCTCCACGGTCGAGCCGTCCTGCGCGATGATCTCGCCCATGACGCCGGAGGCCGGCGCCGGCACTTCCAGCGTGACCTTGTCCGTTTCCAGTTCGACGAGCGGCTCGTCGACCTTCACGGCTTCGCCGGGTTTCTTGTACCAGCGCGCGATGGTCGCTTCGCTGACGGATTCGCCGAGGGTCGGTACGCGGATTTCAGTCGCCATGGCCTTCTTCGTCGCTATCTGGGCACGAGGCCCTCTGAAAGATGGATGCTCCCGGCGATCAGACCGGGAGGGTCGGTTGTTGGATCAGGCCCCGTAGACCTCGTCGAGGAAGGCCTGCAGCTGCTGGAGATGCTTCGACATCAACCCGGTCGCCGTCGCGGCGGAGGCGGGGCGGCCGGCATAGCGGGGACGCGAGACCTTCGAGCCGGCCTGCTTGAGCACCCATTCCAGATAGGGCTCGACGAAGCTCCAGGAGCCCATGTTCTTGGGCTCCTCCTGGCACCAGACCACATCCGCGTTCTTGAAGCGCGAAAGCTCGGACTGCAGGGACTTCAGCGGGAACGGGTAGAGCTGCTCGACGCGCATCAGATAGACATCGTTGATGCCGCGCTTCTCGCGCTCCTCGAAGAGATCGAAGTAGACCTTGCCCGTGCAGAGCACGACGCGGCGGATCTTGTCGTCCTTCGCGAGCTGGATATCGCCGACGCCGACCGCGGCATCGTCCCACAGGATGCGGTGGAAGGCCGAATCCTCGGCGAATTCCTCGAGCTTCGAGACGCAGCGCTTGTGGCGCAGAAGGCTCTTGGGCGTCATCAGGATCAAGGGCTTGCGGAACTCGCGCTTGAGCTGGCGGCGCAGGATGTGGAAGTAGTTCGCCGGCGTAGAGCAATAGGCGACCTGCATGTTGTCTTCCGCGCACATCTGCAGGAACCGCTCGAGGCGCGCCGAGGAATGCTCCGGCCCCTGGCCCTCGTAGCCGTGCGGCAGCAGGCAGACGAGCCCCGACATGCGCAGCCACTTGCGCTCGCCCGAGGAGATGAACTGGTCGAACAGCACCTGCGCGCCGTTGGCGAAATCGCCGAACTGGGCTTCCCAGAGCGTCAGCGCGTTCGGCTCCGACAGCGAGTAGCCGTATTCGAAGCCGAGAACCGCCTCTTCCGAGAGCATCGAGTTGATGACCTCGTAGTGCCCCTGGTTCTCCTGGATATGGTTGAGGGAGGTGTGGCGCTCCTCCGTCTCCTGGTCCAGCAGCACGGAATGGCGCTGCGAGAAGGTGCCGCGCTCGCAATCCTGACCGGAAAGGCGAACCCGATGCCCCTCGACGAGGAGCGAGCCGAAGGCCAGCGCTTCCGCCATCGCCCAGTCGATCCCCTCGCCGGTCTCGATCATCTTCATGCGGTTGTCGAGCAGGCGGCGGATTGTGCGATGGACCTGGAAGCCCTCGGGAACGGAGGCGATCGTGGTGCCGATCTTCTTGAGCATCTCCATCTCGATGCCGGTCGCGCCGCGGCGCGGATCGTCGCTGTCCTCCTTGACCGCCTTCAGGCCGGACCAGCGCCCGTCGAGCCAGTCGGCCTTGTTGGGCTTAAAGCCCTGGACGCTGTCGAACTCGGTTTCGAGCTTCGAGCGCCATTCGGCCTTCATCGCATCGACTTCTTCCGCGGTGACGACCTTCTCTTCGATCAGCTTCTTTGCATAGATCTCGAGCGTGGTCGGGTGCTCGCGGATGATCTTGTACATGCGCGGCTGGGTGAAGGAGGGCTCGTCGCCCTCGTTGTGCCCGAAGCGGCGGTAGCAGAACATGTCGATGACGACGGGCTTCTGGAAGCGCTGGCGGTATTCCGTCGCAACCTTCGCCGCAAACACCACCGCTTCCGGATCGTCACCGTTGCAGTGGAAGATCGGAGCCTCGACCATCTTCGCCACGTCCGACGGATAGGGCGAGGAACGCGAATAGCGCGGGTTCGTCGTGAAGCCGATCTGGTTGTTGATGATGAAGTGGATCGAGCCGCCGGTGCGGTGACCCTTCAGGCCCGACAGGCCGAGGCATTCCGCCACGACGCCCTGGCCCGCGAACGCCGCATCGCCGTGCAGCAGGAGCGGCAGGACGGTGGTGCGGTGGTCTCCGCTGTCACCATGCTGGTCCTGCTTGGCGCGCACCTTGCCCAGCACCACGGGATCGACGATCTCGAGATGCGAGGGGTTGGCCGTCAGCGACAGATGGACGTTGTTGTCGTCGAAGCTGCGATCGGACGAAGCGCCGAGATGGTACTTCACGTCGCCCGAACCCTCGACGTCGTCGGGGGCGAAGGAGCCGCCCTTGAATTCGTGGAACAGCGCGCGGTGTGGCTTGCCCATCACCTGCGTCAAGACGTTGAGGCGGCCGCGATGGGCCATGCCCATGACGATTTCCTTCACGCCGAGATTGCCGCCGCGCTTGATGATCTGCTCCAGCGCCGGGATCAGCGATTCACTGCCGTCGAGACCGAAGCGCTTGGTGCCGGTATACTTCACGTCGAGGAACTTCTCGAAGCCTTCCGCCTCGACGAGCTTGTTCAGAATCGCTTTCTTGCCGCGCGGCGTGAACTCGATCTCCTTGTCGGGACCCTCGATGCGCTCCTGCAGCCAGGCCTTCTCCGTCGGATCGGAGATGTGCATGAACTCGATGCCGAGCGTGTGGCAGTACGTGCGCTGCAGGATGGCGAGAATCTCGCGGACCGTGCCGAATTCGAGGCCGAGCACGTTGTCGATGAAGATCTTGCGGTCGTAGTCGGCTTCCGTGAAGCCGTAATGCGAGGGCGAAAGCTCTTCGTCGTTGACGCGCTTCTCGAAGCCCAGCGGATCGAGATCGGCGTGGAGATGGCCGCGCATGCGATAGGCGCGGATCATCATCAGCGCATGCAGCGAATCGCGCGTGGCCTGCTGGACCTGCTCCGAAGTGATTTCCGCGCCGCCGCCCTGCGCCTTGCCCTTGATCTTGTCGCCGACGATCTTCTCGACCTGCGCCCAATTGCCGTCGAGAGCGGAGACGAGTTCGCCGTTGACGGCCACGGGCCAGTTCGGGCGCTTCCAGGAGGCCCCTTCCGCGTTCTTGGCGACGATCGCCTTGTCATCGTTCAGGGCGCCGAAGAAGGCCTGCCACTGCGCATCGACCGAGCGCGGATCGCGGGTATACTGGGCGTAGAGTTCCTCGATATAGGCGGCGTTTCCGCCATCGAGGAAGGAGGTCTGGAGGAGCGCTTCGTTGACGTCTTGGCGTGCCATGGCATGTCCGTCCGGGGAGCCGCCGTTCGCTTTCAGCGGCTGATTCGGGACCGGGAGGTCCCTTGGGGTTGAGATCGGCCCACTGCCTGCGGGCCGATTTTGGCGAGATCAGGTCGAAAAACCCGAAACTCAGCCTTTAAGCAGTTCCGACAGCGTCGTGCCGAGACGTGCGGGCGAGGGGGAGACGCGGATGCCCGCATCTTCCATCGCCGCGATCTTGTCTTCCGCGCCGCCCTTGCCGCCGGAGATGATCGCGCCCGCATGGCCCATGCGACGGCCGGGAGGGGCCGTGCGACCGGCGATGAAGCCGACCATGGGCTTCTTGCGCCCGCGCTTCGCCTCGTCCTTGATGAACTGCGCCGCTTCCTCTTCCGCCGAGCCGCCGATCTCGCCGATCATGACGATCGACTTGGTTGCGTCGTCGGCGAGGAACATCTCCAGCATGTCGATGAACTCGGTGCCCTTGACCGGATCGCCGCCGATGCCGACGGCCGTGGTCTGGCCCAGCCCCTCGTTCGTCGTCTGGAACACGGCCTCGTAGGTCAGCGTGCCGGAGCGCGAGACGATGCCGACGGAGCCGGGCTTGAAGATGTTGCCCGGCATGATGCCGATCTTCGAGACGCCCGCCGTCACGACGCCGGGGCAGTTGGGGCCGATCAGGCGCGACTTCGAGCCGACGAGGGCGCGCTTGACGCGGACCATGTCGAGCACGGGAATGCCCTCGGTGATGCAGACGATGAGCGGGATTTCCGCCTCGATCGCCTCGCAGATGGCGTCCGCCGCGCCGGGCGGCGGGACGTAGACCACGGACGCGTTCGCGCCGGTCGCCTCGCGTGCTTCGGCGACGCCGTCGAAGACGGGCAGGCCGAGATGCTTGCCGCCGCCCTTGCCCGGCGAGACGCCGCCGACCATCTTGGTGCCGTAGGCGATCGCCTGCTCGGAGTGGAAGGTCCCGTTCTTGCCGGTGAAGCCCTGGCAGATGACCTTGGTATTCGCGTCGATGAGGATGGACATCGTTGTATTGACCTTGTGTCTGCTCAACCGCCGCGAACGGCGTTGACGATCTTCTGGGCGGCGTCGTCGAGATCGTCGGCGGGGATGACGTTCATGCCGGATTCCCGGATGATCGTCTTGCCCTCTTCGACGTTCGTGCCTTCGAGGCGCACCACCAGCGGAACTTCGAGTCCGACGGTCTTCACCGCAGCGATGACGCCGCGCGCGATGACGTCGCACTTCATGATGCCGCCGAAGATGTTGACGAGGATGCCCTTCACGCTGGGATCGGCGGTGATGATCTTGAAGGCCGCAGTGACCTTCTCCTCGGACGCGCCGCCGCCGACATCGAGGAAGTTCGCCGGCTCTTCGCCGTAGAGCTTGATGATGTCGAGCGTCGCCATGGCGAGGCCCGCGCCGTTGACCATGCAGCCGATCGTGCCGTCGAGCGCGATATAGGCCAGATCATACTTCGACGCCTCGATCTCCTTGGCGTCCTCTTCCGTCAGATCGCGCAGCTCCATGATCTCGGGGTGGCGGTAGAGCGCGTTCGAATCGAAGGAGACCTTCGCGTCGAGGCAGCGCAGCTTGCCGTCCGTCGTGACGATGAGCGGGTTGATCTCCAGCATCTCCATGTCCTTGGCGACGAACATGGTGTAGAGCTTGGCGACGATATCGCCGGCCTGCTTGGCGAGATCGCCGGAGAGGCCGAGAGCCTTCGCCACCGCCCGTCCGTGATGGGGCATCGCGCCTGTGGCGGGATCGACGGTGAAGGTGTGGATCTTCTCAGGGGTGTCGTGGGCGACCTGCTCGATATCCATGCCGCCTTCCGTCGAGACGACGTAGGCGATCTTGCCCGTGGCGCGATCGACGAGCATCGAGAGGTAGAACTCCTTCTCGATATCCGAGCCGTCCTCGATGTAGAGGCGGTTGACCTGCTTGCCGGCATCGCCCGTCTGGATCGTGACCAGCGTGTTGCCGAGCATTTCGCTCGAGAACTGCTTCACTTCCTCGATGGACTTGGCGAGGCGAACGCCGCCCTTTTCGCCGGCGGCGGCTTCCTTGAACTTGCCCTTGCCGCGACCGCCTGCATGGATCTGGCTCTTCACGACCCAGAGCGGGCCGCCTAGTTCCTTCGCAGCCGCTTCGGCCTCGTCCGCCGAGAAGATGGCGACGCCGCGCGAGACCGGCGCGCCGAACTCCTTGAGAAGAGCCTTGCCCTGGTATTCATGGATATTCATGGAGATCCTCTTTCGTCATCTCGAAAGCGGTACGCGGCGCGAGAGCGCGCCGCGCCGCATCATTCAAATCACTTCGCCAGATCGGCGTTGATCGCCTTGCAGGCCTCGACGAGGCCCTTCACGGAATCGACGGACTTGGTGAACATCGCCTGCTCGTCGCCGGAGAATTCCACCTCGACGATCCGCTCCACGCCGCCCGCGCCGATCACGATCGGCACGCCGACGAACATATCGCTGACGCCATACTGGCCCGACAGATGCGCCGCGCAGGGGAGCACGCGCTTCTTGTCCTTGAGATAGCTCTCGGCCATCGCGATGGCCGAAGCCGCAGGCGCGTAGAAGGCGGAGCCGGTTTTCAGCAGGTTGACGATCTCGCCACCGCCCTTGCGGGTGCGCTCGACCATGGCGTCGAGCTTCTCCTGCGTGGTCCAGCCCATCTTGACGAGATCGGGCAGCGGCACGCCGGCCACCGTCGAATAGCGCACCAGCGGCACCATGTCGTCGCCATGCCCACCGAGCACGAAGGCCGTGACGTCCTCGACCGAGACGCCGAATTCCTCTGCGAGGAAGAAGCGGAAGCGGGCGGAATCGAGCACGCCGGCCATGCCGACGATCTTGTTGGCCGGGAGACCCGAGAACTTCTGCAGCGCCCAGACCATCGCGTCGAGCGGGTTGGTGATGCAGATGACGAAGGCGTCGGGCGCATGCTGCCTGATGCCGTTGCCGACTGCTTCCATCACTTTCAGATTGATGCCGATGAGGTCGTCGCGGCTCATGCCGGGCTTGCGGGGGACGCCGGCCGTGACGATGACGACGTCGGCGCCTGCGATGTCCGCGTAATCCTGCGTGCCCTTGTAGGCGGCGTCGAAGCCGCTCACCGGCGAGGATTCCGCGATGTCGAGCCCTTTGCCCTGGGGGATGCCCTCGGCGATGTCGAACAGGACGACGTCGCCCAGCTCCTTCAACCCGACGAGGTGAGCAAGCGTACCGCCGATCTGGCCTGCGCCGATGAGCGCGATTTTCTTGCGTGCCATGGGGACCTGAACCTTCTTCTTGACGCGAATGATTGCCGGCTCGCGCCTCACGCGCGCGCCCGCTTTTCGATGCGTCTCTTTGACCTAATCCGCTAAACGGTTCAAGCCATTGCGAGGCTTAAGTTTTCATGAACTTGCGCCGGGTTTTTGGCGAGCCGGCGCCCGGTCTGCCTCGACGAACTGGAAAAATCCCGACATGGTAGGCACTTACGCGCACGAGCTTGACAGGCGGGCTTCCGTCGGCCACCAAATCCGAAAAATGTTACAAATGACAAAAATTGTCATTCCATCGATTTTCAGACCATTCCGGCCGCAAGCGCCCGCAGCACAACGCCCAGCATCGTGTTCAGCCGATCGTCCAGCACCGCCCGGGGCACCCGGACGTCGATCCGCGCCATCACCGGGTTCACATAGCGTTGGACGGCGTCTATGACGAAGGCCATCGCGCGATCCTTGTCGCGCGGGCGGAAGACGTCCGTGGCGATCCCCTCCTCCAGCACCCGCTCCAGCAGCCGCAGCTGCCTCCCGCGATGCTTGCGGGCGATCCCGCGCGAATTCTCGACCGCGGAGACGTAGACGTCGAAGACGTGCGGGTTGGTCTCGGCGCAGACCCGGTAGCTGCGCGCAATCGCAAAGACGAAGCGCTCCAGCTTGTCGTTGGCCGGATCCGGGCTGTCGGCAATGTCGGCGAGGGTCGCCTCGACTTCTTTCAGCCACTGCCCGGCAACCGCGTCGATCAGCTCTGCTTTCGAGGGGAAGTAGCGATAGACGTTGGCATGCGTCATCTGCGCCTCTTCCGCCACGCCGACGACGGTCAGGCGGCGCGCGCCGAAGCGCGCCAGGTGCTCCGCCGCAATGCTCAGGAGCCGCGCCTCCGGCGAAGCTCGACCATGAGGAAGATGAGGCGCGTTCATCGCGGAGGCCCATCGAGGGATCGGGAGAGGCAGCATAGCTCCGGCCTGCGAACAGCGCAAAGCTGCGACGTCATCCCCTGCCCGTGAGCGTCAGGCAGCCCGCCCCGCAGGGATCAGGAGTCCCGGCAGGGAGTGCTCCACAGGCAGCACATCGAGATGCCTTCCCGCCGCCGGGGAGACGCGAGAGGGAGAATCGCGAGAGCGGGCGAACCGCGCCTTATTCTCCTGTGCCGCTCGTCGATTTGTTGAAGGCGGGCGGATCGGATGCGGGGAAGGTTTCTTCCAGCGCCTCGTCGATCTTCTCTTCTTCCTTTCGCCGCTCGGGCGTCTTCTCGGGCTGACCAGGCTTGTTCTTCTTCGCCAGATCCTCCGCAATCTCGTTGCGCTTCTTGTCGTCGCCCATGATGATCTCCTGTGGAGCGAGTTGGCTCACGAGATACAACGCGCAAGCGCGGCAAAGGATGCGTGTCGTCGCCATATAGCGGCGAAGGCCTCACCACATCGATGCAGCCGCCCGGCCCGGCCACGCGGCATCGTAGGCCTGTGCGTCGAACGCGCCCTGCGTCGCCTCGCGCAGCATTTCACCGATGCTCGGCAGGCCCTGCGACTGGTCGCCGCTCGTCCACAATGCGGAGCGCATCACGGCGCGGGCGCATTGCGGATAGGCCTCCTTGATCGCAACGACGAGTACGGTGCGCGGCAGCTTGTCGTCGCGGGCGAAGCGTTCGCGCAGGGCGTCGTCCGTGGTAATTTTTCCCCGCCCGTTGACGCGGATCACGGTGCTCGAGCCGGGGACGAAGAACATCAGCGAGACGCGCCCGTCGGTCACGATGTTGCGCAGGCTGTCGATGCGCTCGTTGCCCCGCCAGTCCGGCATGGCGAGCGTCGTGGGGTCGAGCTCGGCGACCACGGGGCCGTCGTCGCCGCGAGGGCTGGCATCGGTGCCCTCAGCGCCGACCGTCGAGAGGATGCAGAAGCGCGAGCGGGCGATGAAGGCGCTGTAGGCGGGGATCAGCACCGGCGTCACCTTGACGCGCGCAGCCTCCGACGGCGATCCGTAGAGCGCTTCGAGATCGCTGAGCGTTTCGAGAAATTGCATGGCGTGGCCTTGGTCGGCGCAAGAGGCGTGGGCGAGGAACAAGGCCACCCTATCCCGCCATCGGGTATCTGAGAAGCGGGCGATGCGCGTCAGTTCCCATTCTCCGCCCGCCCGTTCTCGGTCACTCCCGCGCGCTGCAGGCGAAGCATCATCGCGCCGCAGAGCAGGGCCCAGGCGGCTCCGACGAGCCAGCCGGCGAGGACGTCGGTCGGCCAGTGCACGCCGAGATAGACGCGGCTCACCCCCACGAGGAGCGTGATCAGGATGCTCACAACCAGGATGTACGCGCGCAGGCGCTTCTTCGGCATGACCCGGGCGAGCATCGCGCCGAGCGTCAGGCTGACGGTCGCGCTCATCATCGAATGGCCGCTGGGGAAACTCGACGTGTAGACGAGGGAGCCATGCGGCACGAGATCCGGGCGCGGCCGATCGAACCCCGCCTTCAGCAGGGTGCTGATGAGGATCCCGCCGCCGATGGCGATTGCCACCGCGAGCGCGGCCTTCGGTTTCTTCGCCACGAGCAGAAAGCCGATCACCGCGACCGTGAGCAACGTGAGGAAACCGACGCCGCCGAGACCGGTGAAGTCCCGCATCATTTCTTCGAGCCAGGCGGGACCGAGCGGGTCGGTAGCGTCCAACGGGCTGCGGAGCATCAGGAGGATCGTCTCGTCCAGCGACGCGGTTTCGCCCTCGAGCACCTCGTCGGCGAGCTCGATGAAACCCCACAGCGCGGCGGCGCCGAGCGCGATCAGGGCGAACACCCAACGCTCGGGATAGATGACGGACATGCCGCGTTCACCGAGCAGCGCCCTCGCCTGCGAAGCACCGGACGCAATCCTGCGCTGAATCTGTTCGGGGAGAAGCGTCATCCGTGAACGGCAATCCTCTTGCGCATCAGTTGCACTTCCGTGAGCGAAAGCGACGGCCGTCTCTCGATTTTCCAGCCATCGATGCGAACGTGTCGGCGTGCGAACCGTTGCATCCTTGACCCTCGAGCGCGAGCGCATACCATCCCATGATGACCCTCGACAATTCCGAACGCGTTCTCCGCCCCGGCCACAATTGCTGGCGGATCGAGCGCGCGGATCGCCTCGCCCTGGTCATCGATGCTGCGGATTATTTCCGGGCGGTCAAGGCCGCCATGCTGGAGGCCGAGCATTCCGTCTACCTGATCGGGTGGGATTTCGATGCGCGCATCAAGTTCGAGCCCGAGAACAAGACCCTCGACGGGCCCAACAAGCTGGGGCCGTTCCTGCGCTGGATCGGCAAGTCCCGCCCGCATGTGCAAGTCTACGTCCTGAAATGGGATCTGGGGACGCTGCATGCGCTCGGGCGGGGCACGACGCCGCTTTTTCTCCTCGACTGGGTCACGAGCCACAGCGTGCATTTCAAGCTGGACGGCGCTCACCCCAAGGCTGCCGCACATCATCAGAAGGTCATCGTCGTGGACGACGCCCTCGCCTTCTGCGGCGGGATCGACATGACGGCGGACCGTTGGGATACCCGCGAGCATATCGACGACGACCCGCGACGCAGGCGGCCGAGCGGGCGTGCCTACGAGCCGTGGCACGACGCATCGACCATGGTGGACGGCGCGGTGGCGCGCGCGCTCGGCGATCTGGCGCGGGAGCGCTGGCGCAGGGCGAGCGGCAATGCTCTCGATCCGCCGCCCCCGCGATCTCCGATCTGGCCCGACGGCATCTCCCCCACCTTCACCGGGATCGAGGTAGCGATCGCGCGCACCCAGCCGGAGCAGGACGGGGAGGCGGCGGTCCACGAGATCGAGGCGTTCTATCTCGACGCCATCGCCAGCGCGAAGGACGCCATCTACTGCGAGAGCCAGTATTTCGCCTCCCGCCGCATCGTCGAGGCGATGGCGGCGCGGCTGCGCGAGGAGGATGGTCCGGAAATCGTCGTGCTCAATCCGGAATCCGCCGACGGCTTTCTGGAATCGGTGACCATGGATACCGCGCGCGCTCGGCTGCTGAAGCTGATCCACGAAGCCGATCGCTTCGGGCGCTTCCGGATATTCACCCCGGTCACGAAGCAGCGCAGACCGATCTACGTCCACGCCAAGATCCTGATCATCGACGACAGGATCCTGAGGGTCGGATCCTCCAACATCAACAACCGCTCCATGGGTTTCGACACAGAGTGCGATCTGATCATCGAAGGTAATGGCGAGAACACCGAGCTGCGCGCGATCATCGCGGGCATCCGCAACGACTTGCTGGCGGAGCATCTGGGGGTCGAACCATTACGGGTCGCCGAGGCGATCGATGCGCAGGCGTCGCTGGCGAAAGCGGTCGACGGGCTCATCAGCAACGGGCGATCACTCATCCCCTACGTGCCGGACGAGGCCAACGCCGCCGAAGAAGCGTTGGCCGAGAACGATCTGTTCGACCCCGAGCGCCCGACCTCGCTGATGGCGAAGATCAGGAAGGGAATTGGCCTGCGGAGTTCTCCGTGGCGGTAAAACCTACAGCCGCAGCCGCGGCGGCACCGGGGGCGCTTCGTTCAGGAGCGTGATCGTCACCCTCCGATTGGGCGCGACATAGGGGTTGTCGGGGAACATCGGCTCGGTGTCGGCCTTGCCGGTGACGGAGGCGAAGCGCTCGTTGGGGAGGCCGTTGCCGGCGAGGATTTCGCGGATGACGCCGGCGCGGGCGGTGGTGATGTCCCAGGCGTTCTCGATCTGGACGGCACCCGGGCGCGGGGCTGACGTGTGGCCGCTGACGGCGATGCGGTTGGGCATGCGGCGGACCACCGGCGCGATCGCCTCGAGCACGAGGCGCGTACGCTCGTAGGGGTATGTCGCGCCCTCGGGGAACATGGCGCGGCCGTCCTGATCGACGAGGGAGATGTCGAGCCCCTCCTTCGTCTCCTCGATGATGATGTTGCGCGAGATCTCGAGGATTTCCGGCATGTCGCGCAAGGCCTGGCGCAGCGAGGCGGCGGCGAGGCCGAAGCCGCGATCGTAGCTCGTGACTGAAAGCCCGTCCTCGACCTTGTCGAGATCGTTGGGGGTCGTGTGGTCCGTCGCCCGCTCGGGCGGCACGTCCCGCAGGTTCTTCACGTGGGAGGCGGTGGGGATGCCGTCGATCTCGATGATGCCGGCAAAGCGCGACTGCGGGTTGACGCCGAACGCGTCGCGCATGGAGCCGGCGACGATCTGCAGCTTGCGCTGGTCCTGCGTCGAGAAGGCGACGAGCATGACGAAGAACGCCATCAGCAGCGACATGAGATCGGCAAAGGTGACGATCCAGGCCGGAGCGCCTTTCGATCCCTCAGGCTTCTTTCTCGCCATGGCGCTGCTCCTTTCGCCCGGTCAGGCTTCGGCGGCTTCTTCGCGATGCTTCGCGGGGAGATAGGCGTTGAGCATTTCGCGCACGATGGCGGGGCTGCGCGAATCGCGGATCTGCAGCGTGCCGTCGATGATGAGCGAGCGCGCCACTTCTTCCTCGTCGAACTTCAGCTGCAGCTTGTCGGCGATAGGCAGGCAGAGCAGGTTGGCGAAGATCGCGCCGTAGAGGGTCGTCAGCAGCGCGATCGCCATGGCGGGGCCGAGCTTGGAGGGATCGGCCATGTTGGCGAACATGATGACGAGGCCGAGCACGGTGCCGATCATGCCCCAGGCCGGCGCCGTGTCGCCGAGCGCGCGGTACACGGTCTGCCCGGCATTGAGGCGCGTGAGGTAGCTGTCGCGCTCCTTTTCAAGCGCGGCACGGATGAATTCGCGGTCGTAGCCGTCGGAGATGTAGCGCAGGCCCTGCGCCAGGAAGGGATTGTCGACCTCCACCTCCTCAAGGGCGATAGGACCGCTCTGGCGGACGACTTCGGCCACCCGGGTGATCTCGTCGATGAGATCGCGCGCGCTCTCGGATTGCAGCTGGAACGCGTAGCGGACCCCGATGGGAAGGCCGCTCACGATCGTGGCGAAGGGGAAGCGGATCATCGTGGCGGCAATGGTGCCGCCCACGACCAGCAGCATGCTCTTGCTGTCGTAATATGCAGCAAAGTTGCCGCCGTCGATCATGATGATGCCGACGATCGTCCCAATGCCCGCCAGAAGCCCGATACCAGTAGCCAGATCCATGATCGCCTCGACAACTCAACGCACGCCGAGACCCTGGAACCGGTAGCTCCTGCCTCCCGCTCGATAAACTTAGGCATGTGCGCTGAAGATACGGTTAATCCTGCGACGACACTCCGATGCATCTTCATCATGCGGGCGGCGAAAGAGGGAAATTGACGCGTAAGCCGCCCGCATCGACAATCGCTGATGTTGCATCCGAAGCTGGCTGCGGAGCGTATCCACTGCCATGACGCTCAGCCGCATCTATCTCCGGGTTCTGGGTCGCCTGCGGCCAGAGCGGCGCGTGGCGGGAATGCTCGTAGGGGCGAACGTCGCGCTCGCGGTGGCGGCCTTCGCCGAACCGATCCTGTTCGGGCGCATCATCGACAGATTGTCGCGCGCCGATGCCTCGGATGCCGGGCTGCTCGCCTCGATCGCCCCGCTGCTGATCGCCTGGGTCGGTTTCGGCCTCTTCACCATCGTCGCCGGCGTGCTGATCGCACTCCACGCCGACAAGCTCGCCCATCGGCGGCGGTTGGCGGTGATGGCGGATTATTTCGAGCACGTCATCCAGCTGCCCGTCGCCTTTCATACGCGCACGCATTCCGGACGCGTGCTCAAGGTGATGCTGGAGGGATCGAGCAGCATGTTCATGCTCTGGCTCGGCTTTTTCCGCGACCACCTCTCCGCGCTCGTGGCGCTGGGCGTGCTGCTGCCGCTTACCGTGTTCCTGAACTGGCGGCTGGGGCTGCTGCTCGTCGTCCTCGTTGTCCTGTTCACGGCGACGACGGCCTTCGTCCTGCGCAAGACCGAAAAGCTGCAGGGGAAGGTGGAGCGGCATCACTCGCATCTTGCGGAGTTCACCTCCGATTCGCTGGGCAACGTCCCGGTGGTGCAGTCTTTCACCCGGATCGAAGCCGAGGCGCGCGCCATCCGAGGGATCATGACCGAACTGCTGCGCGCTCAGACCCCCGTTCTCTCCTGGTGGGCGCTCGCATCCGTCGCGACGCGCGCCTCCGCGACGCTGACGGTGACCTCGATCGTGCTGTTCGGCGCTTATCTCTTCACGCGGGGTCAGGCGTCCATCGGCGAGATCGTCACCTTCATGAGCCTTGCGACCATGCTCGTCGGGCGGCTGGAGCAGGTGGTGCATTTCGTCAACGGGCTGTTCATGCAGGCCCCCAAGCTCGCGGAATTTTTCGCGGTCCTCGACACCGCGCCCTCGGTCCGCGACAGGCCGGGCGCGCTCGATGTCGGCCGGTTCGCCGGCGGCGTGTGCTACGAGGACGTGTCGTTTGCCTATGACGGCGTCAACCGGGCGATCGCGGATGTGAGCTTCACAGTCGCCCGGGGCGCGACGATCGCGATCGTCGGGGCGACGGGGTCGGGAAAATCGACGACGGTCAGCCTTCTCTACCGGGCCTTCGATCCGACGCGCGGGACAGTGCGCATCGACGGCCACGACATTCGGACGCTGACCCTCGCTTCGCTGAGGCGCAATATCGGCGTCGTCTTCCAGGAGCCGATGCTGTTTGCGCGCACGATTCGAGAAAACCTCCTCGTCGGGCGACCGGACGCCACCGACGCGGAACTCGTCGCGGCCATGGAGAGGGCGCAGGCGGGCGAGTTCCTGCGCCGTCAGCCGGCCGGTCTCGACACCATGCTCGGAGAGCGCGGCCGCTCCCTCTCGGGCGGCGAGCGGCAGCGGCTCTCGATCGCCCGCGCCCTCCTGAAGGATCCGCCGATCCTCATCCTGGACGAGGCGACGAGCGCACTCGACTCGCGCACGGAAAGCCGCGTGCAGGCGGCGATGGAGGAACTGCGCCGGGATCGCACGACCTTCGTCATCGCGCACAGGCTCTCGACGATCCGCAACGCGGACCGGATCATCGTGTTCGAGGAGGGGCGGATCGTCGAGACCGGGAGCTATGGCGAGCTCGTCGCAAAGGGCGGGCGCTTCAGTTCGTTTGCGCGCACGCAGTTCGTCAGTGGCGCGGCGGCGGAATAAGGCCGCTCATCCGGTCGGCTGTGCAAACGCAAAAGGCCGCCCCTCCGGGACGGCCTCGCGTCTTCGTCGTCTTGTCGTCCTCAGCGCGGGGCGAGGATCATGATCATCTGGCGTCCTTCGAGCTGCGGCTCGAGCTCGACCTTGGCGACATCGACCGTCTCGTCGCGCACGCGCTCGAGCAAGCGCAGGCCGATCTGCTGGTGCGCCATTTCGCGGCCTCGGAAGCGAAGCGTGACCTTGACTTTGTCGCCCTCCTCGAAGAAGCGGCGAACGGCCTTCATCTTCGTCTCGTAATCGTGCTTGTCGATCGCGGGACGCAGCTTGATTTCCTTGACCTCGACGGTCTTCTGCTTCTTGCGCGCTTCGGCCGCCTTCTTCTGCTGGTCGAAGCGGAATCTACCGTAATCGAGCAGCTTGCAGACCGGAGGCTCCGAATTCGGGGCGATCTCGACGAGATCAAGGCCGGTATCTTCCGCCAGACGCAAGGCGTCGGCGAACGGAACGACACCGCGGTTCGTGCCCTCGTCATCGATGAGCTGAACCTCGCGGACTCCGCGAATGTCTCGATTGGCGCGCGGCCCGTCCTTCTGCGGGACCGGCATGGCTCTCATTGGTCGGCGAATGGCTGCACTCTCCTCTTCACGGGCATCTAACGCGAACAACCTCCCACACCCATTGCGGAAGGCAAGCTTCGACACCCATAGTCAATGGGTGGGAGACTTTTCGCCCAAACGCATAACAAGTCAAGGTATTGCCGCCGATTTCACCGCAGCAGCGCCGATTTTCGCAGTTCCTCAGCTTCCCGCGCGCAGCCTGACCGGCAGCGGGCCGCTCCGGGCGCGCGCCATCTGCGTCAGCGGGGGCGCGGCCTCGAGCGATGCGTAGCGCTCCATCCGAGGTGCGATCATCGTCTCGATCCGCTCGTAGACCTGGGCGACGCTGAGGGCCGATCCCTTGCCCTTGCCCGCGAAGAAGAGCGTGCGGTTGGCCCGCGCCGCTGCGGGAAATTCCTTCGAGGCGGCCTTCTTCGGGCTCTCAGCGGCGAGCTTCAGGAGACGGATCGCGCCGCCCGCGCCGAGGAAATGCGCCATGTACATCTCGTGCCAGGTCAGCTCGCGCTCGATCTCGGCCTCGATCCGGGCCCGGTCGCGCTTCATCATCTCTCCCGCCATGATCCCGGCGATCAGCGGATCGCGGCGCAGGTTGAGGATGCGCTCGCGCTCCGCCTCTTCGGACACCGAGCGACGCCCGGACTTCTTGTCGACGTCGATCGCCTCCGCCTCGGCCTCCAGACCGTAGGCGGCTCCGTATCTCTCGACGACTTCGAGCCAGGTCTGCTCGATGAACTGGAACAGCCCCTCCGCCGACGAGGTCCTCGCGGCGATATGGGGGATGAGGCTCGATTCCTTGTCGGCCAGCGCCATCATGTAGATCGGATCGACCTCGGTCAGCATCGATGCCTGGCGCACGGCGTCCACGATCCAGCGCGCGACCTTCATTTCCTGGAATTCCAGGATATCGTCGGGGTCGCCAGCCTGCGCCTCGAGCTTGCGGATCGCCTCGTGGATGTGCCGGAGATCGGCGCGGGCGTTGGAGCGGACCTGCCGGGCCGTCTGCGTGAACTGCTCGATGATGACGGCGGGATCGCGGGCGATTTCCTCGGTAAGCACGAGGGTGCTCGGCGGTGTGTAGGAGAGATGCTCGGGCAGGTTCGGCGCTGCGGTCGCGAGCGTGGGAATCTCCTCCGACGGAGAATTGAACTCCGGAAGCGCCTTTGACTTCGCCATCAGCTTGCCGATGTCGATGCCTGGAGCAGTGATCGGCGGCTGCGCCATCATCGCTCCCATTGTGGTCGAGCCCGTGGAGAAATCGCTTGCGGTGGGGCCGAGGGCGCCTTGGGACGCGCCGATATTGGCGGCGGTGGCGAGGATGAAGGCGGTGGAAAAGCAGCGGATGCGCTTCGCCGAAACAAACCGCGCAAATCCGCCTCGCGGCGACGCGTTCTCGATTCTCATGCAGACCCCGTTCTTTTCGTCGCCGTTTTCCGGCGAACCCGCCTCTGTTTTCAGAAGCTGTCTGCGCAATTGACGGGGGGATGTGGCTCAAGAGCGGCAGCGTGGCCGTGACGGTTCCGGATTCAAGCTGCGGCAAACGCGCGCAGGCATCGACGTAGCGGGCTCCAACGGATTGGTGAACGCCATATTCAGGCGAGGTTCACGCGGCCTCTCGAAGAGCTTTATGAACTCTGCTTCTTGCCGCTCTCCTCCGGGATGTCCTGCGCGAGATCGGACAGTGCGACCTCCGTCTGCTCGATCTGATCGGATGACGTTCGTGTCTCCTGCGGCTGCGGCTGCGGCAGCTCCTGCGCCTCGCGCTCCGCCTCGACCCGGGAAGCGTCACCAGAGGAGCCTGCCTTCGGCTCGCGCGTGTTGAGCACGCGGAAGGCGGGCGACTTGCCCTGCTTGTCCTCGCCGGCATACAGCGTCATGTGCGGGAACGGAATCTCGATGCCGCGCTCGTCGAAGATTTCCTTGACGATTTCGTTGTAGGCGCGCCCCGTCCCCCATTGCTTGCCGGGCAGGGTCTTGATACGGCCGCGCACGATGACGGCGCTGTCGGCGAAGGCGTTGACCCCCATCATCTCGAACGGGCCGATGATGTTGGGCGCATGATCCTCCAT
>Ga0208490_100663_pt1 | contig 18487 bp, 16 predicted proteins | sample SubbioAug_CSWold_FD_184818 | JGI IMG/M metagenome (GOLD analysis project Ga0208490, IMG submission 184818) | Serpentinite rock and fluid subsurface biosphere microbial communities from McLaughlin Reserve, California, USA - CR11Aug_CSWold (SPAdes) | ecosystem: Environmental > Terrestrial > Deep...
TTAGGCCGCGCCAGCGGCCTCCGCGCGGGCGCAGCTGCACGACGCGTCTCAGATCCTGCACGCCCCTTCGCGCTGCGCGCGAATACCCCACCCTTGATCCCTCCCCTGAGGGGAGGGAAATCGCCCTCGATACAGCGCGAACGCGTTTCTTCTCCCTCCCCTCAGGGGAGGGCCGGGGTGGGGTAGGCCGCGAAAGCGGCCTCCGCGCGGGTGCAGCTACACGAAAGCGCCGGGCCTGCATGGCGGACGAGATCGAGACGATCGCGAAGACCGTCGTCGTGCGGCCTGATACAGCGCAATAGCCGCCCCTCAAGCCACCCCCGCCCGCAGCAGATCGAGCACGTGCACCAGCCCCACGGGCCGGCCCTCGTCCGCGACGATGAGTGCCGAGACCTTGCGGGTTTCCATCGTCTCCAGCGCCTCGCCGAGCAGCATGTCGGGCGGGATGGCGAGCGGGTTCTTCGTCATCACTTCCTCGACGCGGCGGGCGAGGAGGTCGTTGGCCATGTGGCGGCGGATATCGCCGTCGGTGACGATGCCGGCGAGCGCGCCGTTCTCGCCCGCGACCACCACGCAGCCGAGGCTCTTCTCGCTCTGGATGGCGAGCGCATCACCCATCATCGTGCCGATCTGCACCAGCGGCAGGCGCTCGCCCTTGTGCATCACGTCGCGCACCTGCTTGAGCAGCGCGCCGAGCTTGCCGCCGGGATGATAAGTGCGGAAATCACTGGCGGTGAAGCCGCGATGTTCGAGCAGCGCCACCGCGAGCGCATCGCCCAGCGCAAGCTGCATCGTGGTCGAGGTCGTGGGCGCAAGGCCGTTCGGGCAGGCCTCCTTCGCGCGCGGCAAAGCAAGGCAGACGTCGGCGGCACGGCCCAGCGTCGAATCGGCGCTCGACGTGATTGCGATCAGCGCGACGCCGTGGCGCTTGGAGTAGGCGATGAGATCGGACAATTCGCTGGTCTCGCCCGACCAGGACAGCGCGAGAATCACGTCCTCGTCGCGAATCATGCCCAGATCCCCATGGCTCGCCTCGCCGGGATGGACGTAATACGCCGCAGTGCCCGTCGAGGCGAAGGTGGCGGCGAGCTTGCGACCGATATGGCCGGACTTGCCCATCCCTGAGACGATCACCCGCCCCGTCATCGCGGCCAGCGTCGAGACGGCATGCGCGAAGGGCTCGCCGAGACCGTTGTCGATCGCAGCGATCAGCAGGCCGATACCGTCGCGCTCGGCCGACAGCGTGCGCAGGGCGGAGGCCAGCATGTCGGGCTTGCGATCGTGCGATTCGGCGGCGGCGTGCGGGATCTGCTTTGGCATCGTTTCTCTTCGATCATCGAACTGCGCCCGGTTCTACAGAGCTTTGACGCTTTGGGAAACCGGAAAACCCGCCAAGCCCAAAGCGGGGCGGGGGGAGCACAATGCAGGATGGAAGTCGTTGACGGCCTGTTAACCAGCTTCGTTTACGAAATGCAAAGCATGTCCTGATGGCAGCGGCATGGGCTTCTCTCGACACGGTGCCCCGTGAAACCTCGTGTATCGCGCATTCTGTCCGCCTGGCTGATCACCGCTGCGACGCTCGCCGCGCCGGCGGCTTTTGCGCAGGTGCCTCCGATCGAGCTCGACGCGGATGCGGGAGCCGAGGATGCGTTGCCGTTGCGCGGGACCACGGCTGCGCCCGATGGCGCGCGGGGCGGCCAGCTATTCGCCCCTTCCCTGCGCCGGCAAGGCGATCCTGCGGCGGCGGGAACGCTCCTGCGGGCCTCGGGCGCGCAGACCCGGGCTCCGATCCGCCCGACCGTGAGCGAACCGACGGTCCTGCGATTCCAGGATCCCGTCGCGACCCTGCCCGCTCCGGTCCCCGCCGAGCCGCTGCCCATCGTCGATCCCGATCTCCCGCCGCCCCCGCTTGACGAAACGCCCTATTCGCCGCTCGGCCTGCGCCTCGGCAGCATGACGCTCTATGCGACGATCACCCAGAGCGGCGGCTACGACACCAACCCGGAACGCGCGGCGACGAGCCCGCGCGGGGATTACCTGTCGCGGACGCAAGGCGAGCTGCGGCTCGAAAGCGACTGGAGCCGCCATCTGGCAACAGTCCGGCTGCGCGGCGGCTACGACGCCTATCGCCGGGATCGTGATGCGAACCGCCCGACGCTCGATGGCGTCGCAAACCTGCACATCGACATCACCCGCACCTCTCGACTGACGCTCGAGACCGGGCTCAACCTGGCGAGCGAACGGCCCGGTTCACCGGATCTGCTCGCCCCGGTCGTCGGGCGTCCGCTGATCACGGATTATTACGGTTCGGCCAACATCACCCAGTTCGTCAACCGCTTGCAGTTCAGGTTGCGCGGGGTCGTGGGCCGGACGCTGTATCAGGATGCGAATTCGCGTGGCGGCGGGGTGCTTTCGCAGCGCGACCGAAATCTGACCCGGTTCGAGACGACGTTGCGCACGAGCTACGACGTCCATCCAGGCCTCCTCCCCTTCGTGGAATTCGGGGCGGACCGGCGGCTGTACGACAGGCGCGTCGGCGCGGACGGGCTGCGGCGCTCCTCGCAGGGGCTCACCGGGCGTGTCGGCACGACGTTCGAGCTTACCCGCACCCTCGTCGGCGAGGCGTCCGTCGGCTATCAGAACCGGCGCTACGACGATGCGGGCCTGCGCCGCCTCGACGGAATCGTCGCCGATGCGGGGCTCGAATGGTCCCTGAGCCCCGTCACCACGCTCAATCTCAGCGGTGCGAGCCGTCTCGGCGAGACCACGGTCGCGGGGGCGAGCGGCGCACGCACCCAGCGCATCGCCCTCGACATCCGCCACGATCTGCGACGGCACTTCACGGTCACCGGCGGGCTCGCCTACGAGAACACCACCTATGGCGGCGCGACGCTGCGCGAGCGCAGCTTCATCGGTTTGGCGGGCTTCTCCTACAGCTTCAGCCGCTGGCTCGCCCTCACCGGAGACCTGCGCCACGAGCGGAACTGGTCCACGCGTGCCGGGGGCGGCTATGCCGCCAACCTCTATCTGCTGGGCCTGCGCCTTCAAAACTGAGGAGCGCACGATTTCGCCGCAGGAGGGTGCGCGTGTCTGCGCTGTTGCGCAAAGCCCCGGTTATGGGCAAGCTTGCGCAGCGACACCGGAAACGCGACAGGACCCGTTTCATGAAGACAGTTTTGCTGCCGACAGCCCCGCACGACCAGATGGGCCAGACCATGGAGACGGCCCTCCTGCTCGCCCGGCGCTTCGACTCGTATATCGAGGGCTTCGCCCTGCGACCGCCGCTTGCCGAAATCGTCTCCGTCGACATGGTGATGGGGCTGACCTGGGCTGCGGACGAGCGTGGCGATGCGGAGGGGGAGACCCTCGCCCGCCAGCTCTTCGAGAGCTTCATGAGCGACAACGCGGTCCTGCGCGATGCGGGAGCACCGGGCGGGCCGTGTCACCGCTGGCTGGCCGATGCTCCTCCGGGAGACGATTTCATCGGCAGCCACTCGCGCATCTTCGACGTGACGGTGCTGGGCAAGCCGAACCAGCGGGCGGCCGGCCCGCGCATGACCACGCTCGAGGCGGTGCTGTTCGAAGGCGGTCGCCCGGTCCTGCTCGCACCGCCGGAACCGGTCTCGACTTTGGGCGAGACGATCGTGATCGCCTGGAACGGCTCGACGGAGACCGCGCATGTGGTCGCCATGGCGATGCCGCTGCTGCCGTTCGCCAAGCGCATCGTCGTTCTCACCGTGGAAGGCGCGATGGTGCCCGGCCCCACGGGAGAGCAGCTCGCGCGATCGCTGCAGCGCCACGGGTTCAGCGTCGAATCGGTCGCGATGACCTCGGAGAAGCGAAATCCCGGTCAGGTCATCCTCGATTATGCGAGCGGGATCGGCTGCGATCTCCTGGTCAAGGGCGCCTACACCCAGAGCCGCATCCGGCAGATGATCTTCGGCGGCGCGACGAGCCATATCCTGGCGAACGCCACGATGCCGGTCTTCATGGCCCACTGACGACCCGTCACGCTGCCTGCGCGCATTTCCGCGCCCGGGTTGGCGAATTCTCGCGCGGCGTTCCCCCTTGCGCCGCGCTCCCACTCGCGCAGTCTTGCGCTGGCTCAACGCCCCGTCCACGCACTCCGCGCTCGGACGGAGCCCAATCGGACAGAACTTTCATGCAGATCGAACACCCCTACCTTCTTTTCCTCGGCGACGCCCGCGATGCGCTCGCGGCCAAGACGGCGCTCGGCATCGTCGACTGGCGGCGCGAATGGTGCCTCGGGCAGATGCGCCTCGAGGGCTGCAAGGCGGATGCGAAGCTTCCGGACATGAACCCGCGGGAGGCCGCGGCGGCCGGCGTCAAGACCATGGTCATCGGCGTGGTCAATGCCGGCGGCGTGCTCACGGAGAGCTGGATCGACATCATCGTCGACGCCATCGAGCAGGGCCTCGACATCGCGTCGGGCCTGCACATGCGCCTCGGCGACATCCCGCAGATCGCCGACGCCGCCAAGAAGCACGGCGCGAAGCTCCACGACGTGCGCCTCTCCACCCAGCGCTTCGCCACCGGCAAGGGCGACAAGCGCCCCGGCATGCGGCTGCTCACCGTCGGCACGGATTGCTCCGTCGGCAAGAAGTACACCGCGCTCGCTCTGGAAAAGGGCATGCGTGACAAAGGCTTCGACGCCGATTTCCGCGCCACCGGCCAGACCGGGGTGTTCATCTCCGGACGCGGTGCGGCGATCGACGCCGTCGTCGCCGATTTCATCTCCGGAGCCGTGGAGTGGATTTCGCCGGACGCCGCCCCCGATCACTGGGATCTCGTCGAGGGCCAGGGCTCGCTCTTCCACCCCTCCTTCGCCGGCGTTTCGCTGGGGCTCCTGCACGGGGCGCAGCCCGACGCCTTCGTCGTCTGCCACGAGCCCACCCGCAGGACGATGCGCGGCGTCAACACCCCGCTGCCCACGATCGGCGACGTCATCCACATGACCATCGCCTGCGGGCGCCTGACCAATCCCGCCATCCGCTGCGTCGGCATCGCGATCAACACGGAGGCATTGTCGGAGGACGAGGCGAAGGCCGAGATCGCCCGGACGTCGAAGACCTACGGCCTGCCCGCGACGGACCCGGTCCGATTCGGCGTCGAGCCGATCGTGGACGAGCTCGCCCGCCACTACCGCTGAGCCGGCGCCTGCCGACATCAAGCACCGGTCGCGCACTCGGCGCGACCGGTGCGGTCGATCAGTTCCACTGCCGCCGCCTCAATCGCAGGAAACGGGTCGCGCGGCCGCCGCCGGCATCGATAAATGCGTGTCCATACCTCTCGGAGACATGCAGATGGCGCGGATAAAGCACACCCCCCTCCCAGGCCACGTCATGAGAGCACTGCGGTCGGGTGGCGCAGACGCATACGGTCGCATGCCGGAGCGTGTGCGCTCCGACGGCAACGGCAACCCGTGCCGCCATTGTCTGGATTTCGTGCCGGAGGGAGCGGACATGCTGATCCTCGCGCACCGGCCCTTCGACGAGCTGCAGCCCTACGCGGAAACAGGGCCGATCTTTCTGTGCGCCGACGACTGCAAGGCCTGGTCGGGCGACGGCGTGCCTCCGATCCTCGGCTCCAGCCCCGACTACCTGCTCAAGGGCTATACTGCGGATCAGCGCATTTGCTATGGAACCGGGAAGGTCGTGTCGCAGGACGAGCTTTCGGCCTATGCCGCGAGACTGCTGGAGCGCGACGAGATCAGTTTCGTCGACGTGCGCTCGGCCCGAAACAACTGCTTTCAGCTGCGGATCATCCGCGACGAGGCGGGGAAACAATAGAGATCGGGTCGCACGCCGGCGCGACCCGATCGAAGGCGATCCTGAGTGCAGGTCTCACCAGCTGCTCTTCCACCAGGATGTGGTGACGGGGCGCGGTGCCTCCCAGCGCGACGGCTCCCAGCGCGGGGTGGAGTTGGAGCGGATCCCGTCGATGATGTCCCAGGCGGAGGGGTTGGATCCGAAGGCCCAGCGTGATTCGGTCTGGCTGATCCCCGGGCGGCCGTTCCAGCTGGAAATCTCCCAGAAGGCCTCGTTCACGCGCCGCGGGCTGACGAACTCACCCGTCCAGTCCATGGCGTTGCTGGCTGCCACCTTGAACTCGCCGAGCCGGATTGTGTTCGACGAACCGAAGGGGTATGCGGGCCGGCCGTGGCTGTTGCGAACGGCGTTCGTATCCGGCGCTGGATCCAGCCAGCGGTCCGTCAGCGGCGGACCGAGCACCGCCAGCTGCTCGACGATGCTGAGACCCGCATCCTCGAAGCTGAACGAGCCATCGGCATTCGTTCCCGCGATCATGTTGTTGAACTCGAACTCGCTCAGGCGCCTGTCGCCACCGGCGATCTCGTCGAAGAGCTGGCCGAGCGAACGGCGCGAAGGGGTCGGCTCGTTCAGATAGGCAGCCGCCTCGGTTGCGAGTTCGATGAAGTCGTCCTTCGCGATGAAGCCGTCGGGCGCGTAGCTGTCGAAGCTGCCCCGAAGCGGGCCGTCCGCGTGGATCAGGGCGCTAAGGGCCTCGTCGATGCCCTGATCGGTGATGCTGATCGGCATTCCGCCCCTCAGCTTGGCCTCGCCTGCAAAAGTGTCCATCAGGACGCCGGCGGAGACCGCCTGCTCACCGGCGAGAATGGCGCGTGCGGCTGCGTTCGACAGCCCCAGCGAAGTCAGTTCCTCCATTTCCAGCCAGCCGTCGCCAGCCGCCCTCACGACCTTGTCGTGCAGCGCGCCCCAGCTGATCTGGCCGCTCGGGCCGGTGAGGCTCCCGCCGATGTTGGGATAGGTCGGGCCTGCGGGTACGCGGTCATGGTGCTCGAGGTCGATCGCGTCGCCCTCGTTTCTCAGATGCTGGTCGAAGACCGGGTTGCCACCCGTTTCGCGCTTATCCCGCTTGTCGTTGGCGTATGGCAGGGTGCCCGACTGGTTTTCGCTGGAATCAAGCGTTTCGAAGCGGGTGTCCTCGACGACGCCGTCATCGTCCATCACCGCTCCGTCCTCGTCGATCGCATCGCCGCTGGTCATGAACACCGTGTCGTCCAGATCGTCGACGTCGGCTTCCAGGAAGAAATCGACGTTGCCGAATTCGACCCCGGCATCGACATCGTCTTCTGCGGGAACGTCCTTTTTGACCAAGTCCTTGTTGGTCAGGTCCTTGTTGGTCAGGTCCTGCTTCGTCACGTCCTGCTTCGTCACGTCCTTGTTGCGGTCCTTGCCGAACAACTCCGTGAGGAAATCCTTGCCGAGCGGCGTGGATTTGACCTTGGTGTCGCGATCCAGCGGAGTCACGGCGTCCGGCTTGCCCTCCTTGAGGAGCATGGCGTCGGCGAACTCGTCGCACCTGCCGTTGGTCTTGACGAAATCATCCAGGATGGGCCGGTTCGAAAGGTTGTTGGTCACGGTTGTCATTGCGAGCACTCCCACAAGCGTTGTTGCATCTTTTATGCATTTTTATTCTTTATACGTCAATCATTCATGTTCTTATTTCAGCATATATAATCAAATATCATACTATTTTGGTTAACTCACTGCAGAAATGAAAAAGGCCGCACCCTGAGGTACGGCCTCTCTGTCAACGGAAACGCTGAAGGCTGCCCGGTCGGGGCGGGCGCTACCAGCGCCAGCCAGACGGCTGCGAGCACGGCGGTTGCGCGGGCTGCTGCGGGCGCGAGGGCCTGGGAGGCGCGGAATGGACCGGCGGCGGCGGGGCGTCCTGCCGCTCGTAGGCGCTCCTGAAGGCGGCGAGGCCGAAATCGCCGCCCGCACCGATCCGTACGCCGAAGAAGCGCTCGAACTCGCTACGATCGATCACCCCGTCCCGGTTGTTCTGACCGGCTGCGCGGGAGAACATATTCGAGAGTTCCCGGGTGCTGGCGTCGACCCCCGCCGCCTTGGCGAGGTTGGCGAAATCGGCGAAGTCCATCGCCGGGCCGCTGCGGGAGCTCGCCGAGGCCTGGGTGAAGAAATTGGCGTTGTTGGCTGCGAAATCCATCGCCTGGGCGACGCCCTCCTGGTTGATTCCGCGCCGGCTGCTGAAGCTATCGAGGTGATTGATGAGCGCGCCGGTCGGGACATGCCCGTCGCGGCCAAGATAGTTGACGGCGCGTCCGGCATCCGACCAGTTCATCCCGAGGGCACTGACGAAGTCCCGGGTATCGAGGACGGGCCGGCCGCCGGTGGCGTGATCGAGGCGATGCGCGATCGTGGAGACGGGCTCGCGACGATGGCCGACAAGGCGGCTCCCCACGTTCCAGGAGAGGGGGCGGCCGTGATGCGCCATATCCACGCCGGCACTCGCTTCTGCCGATTCTTCGGCTGCGGCGGTCTTGGCGGGTGCTCCCGCCCCCTGAAGGCTGAAGCCGGTGTCCTGCTGAACCTGGCGGGCGCCCCAGCCCTGCACGGCGCTGGAATTGAATGCGGTGCCGTTGGTCATGACGGGATCTCCAGATGAATTTCAAATGGAATATCCCACATGCAAATTCATTTTGCAAAAACTATTCGATATCGATTTAAAATATTATATTAAATTAGTTAATATGAAAAATTATATTCATTTAGATTATAGCGCACGTCAGCTCTTGATCGCAGCCGCGATCTTCGCCGCCTGCTGCGCCAGGATTTCCTGATCCGCCATCTGTCCCGTATGCGGCTTCATGGCCACGCCCTCGAAGCGGGGGATGACGTGGACATGCAGATGAAACACCACCTGCCCGCCGGCGCTTTCGTTGAACTGCTGGATGGTGCAGCCGTCGGCCCCAAATACCTTCATCGCCGCCCGCGCCACGATCTGCGTCGCCTGCGCCACCTCGGCCAACTGCTGCGGCGAGGCGTCGAGGAGATTGCGCGCGGGAGCTTTCGGGATGACGAGGCAGTGCCCGTCACCGCGCGGCATGATGTCCATGAAGGCCAGAACGGCGTCGGTCTCGTAGACCTTGTGACAGGGGATTTCCCCGCGCAGGATCTTGGCGAAGATGTTTTGCGGATCGTAGGCGCTCATGCGATTCTCCCCGGTTCGAACCTCCCCATAGGTTGCCCGGCGAGCGCCTCCGGTCAAGACATCGAGGGCGCACCCTTCAAGACATTGAGGGCGCGCCCTTGCGGAAAGGCAACGCCTCCTCCAGCTCCTCCACGACAGCCTCGACATAGCCGCGCTCGCGCATGAGATAATCCGCGATGGCGCGGCGCAGCCCCGGATCGGCGATATCGTGCGCCGAATACGTCGTCACCGGCCGATAGCCGCGGGCGAGCTTGTGCTCTCCCTGCGCCCCCGCCTCGACCCGCGCGAGCCCGGTCGAGATGGCGAAATCGATCGCCTGATAATAGCAGAGTTCGAAATGCAGGAAGGGATGATCCTCGATGCAGCCCCAGTTGCGCCCGTAGAGCGCGTCGCGACCGATGAAGTTGATCGCGCCCGCGATGTAGCGCCCCTCGCGCCTGGCCATCACCAGCAGGATGCGGTCGGCCATGCGCTCCCCGATGAGGGAGAAGAAGCGGCGGTTGAGATAGGGCCGCCCCCATTTGCGCGCGCCGGTATCCTCGTAGAAGGCGTGGAAGGCATCCCAGTGCGCCTCCGAGATCGCACTTCCCGTAAGCTGCTCGACGGTGATCCCGTTCTCGAGCGCCTCACGCCGCTCCCGCCTGATCGCCTTGCGCTTGCGCGAGGCGAGGCTCTCGAGAAACTCCTCGAAATTCTCGTAGCCTTCGTTCATCCAGTGGAACTGCTGGTCGATCCGACCGAGAAAGCCCTGCTCGGTCAAAGCCTCGAACTCGGCCTTTTCCAGGAACGTCGCATGGATGGAGGACGCGCCCGTCTGCTGCCGCAGCGCCCGCGCCCCCGCGACGAGCGCTCCGCGTGCGTATTCCGCATCGGCACCGGGACGCACAAGCAGGCGCGGGCCGGTCACGGGGGTGAAGGGGATGCTCAGCTGGAGCTTGGGATAATAGCGTCCGCCCGCCCGCGTATAGGCGTCGGCCCAGGCGTGATCGAAGACGTATTCCCCCATGGAATGGGTCTTCAGGTAACACGGCGATGCCGCGATCAGCTCCTCGCTGGCGTCCTCCACGAGGATATGCGCCGGCGACCAGCCCGTGCCCGAACCAACGCAGCCCGCATCCTCCAGGGCGCTCAGGAAGGCGTATGTCGTGAACGGACAGGCGGGATTGTCGTCGAAGGCCTTGCCCGCCCGCGCACAGCTGTCCCAGGCCTGTGCGGAAACAAGCGAGATGGCAGGGGCGATCTTGACTGTCGGTTCCGGCACGGCTCGTTTCGCGCGTTGGAGCGGGATAGCTGGCAGGCTGACAACTAGTACACCCAAACCATGCGACAAGGTGCGCGATCAATCAAGCTTGGGAACAAAGCCCTCGAAGACGATCTGATCGGCATGCCCAAGCGCTGCGAGCCCGGTCTCGGCGTCCCGGACCGTCCAGGTCATCACGGGCATGCTGCGCAGGTGGCGACACAGGAACGGCGCTGCGCAGGGCAGATCCGCCACGCGCCACGAGACGAAGTCCGGCTCCGTGCGCGGAAAATGCAGCAGATTGGCCATTTCGCGGCGGGTCGTCTCCGGGAGCCTGTCGAGGCCGGAATGGTCGTAATGCGACTGCGCGACGATCCCGCGCGGGCGCTGCGGGGCCAGATCGCGCACGAGGGCTACCACTTCCGGGTCGAACGACTTGACGCAGACCGGGCCGTCATAATCCTCGATGATCGCGAGCGTGCGCCGCGTCAGCGTCGAATCGCCGTCGAACCGGCTCTTGATCTCGAGGACGAGGGGCGTTTTCCCGCCGATCGCGGCGAGAAAGGCCTGAAGTGTGGGCACCGTCTCCGTCGAACCCGTCAGCGTCAGCGCGGTCATCCGGGCGAGCGGCGTCGCCTTGACCGCACCGCTCGCTCCCGTCAGGCGCTCGAGGGTGTGATCGTGGAACACCACCACCTCCCCGTCAGCCGTATCCTGGACGTCGCATTCGATGGCAAAGCCCCGCTCCATCGCAGCCCTGGCGGCTCCGATGCTGTTCTCGACGATGCCCGCGCCGCGATCGTGCAGGCCGCGATGCGCGATCGGTCTGGCCGTGAGCCAGGCGGGGGCGTTCGGGCTGGCGTTACTCATGCGACCTCGAACATCCCCTCGACCTCGACGGCGGCGTCGAGCGGGAGCTGCGCCACGCCGATCGTCGAGCGGGCGTGCCGTCCGGCGTCGCCGAGCGCCTCGACCATGAAATCGGAAGCGCCGTTCATCACCTGAGGCACGGCGCCGTAGGTCGGGGTGGAATTGATGAACCCGCCTAGCCGCACGCAGCGAACCACCTTGTCGAGATCGCCGATCGCGGCCTTTAGCTGCGCCAGCAGGTTGATCCCGCAAAGACGCGCCGCCTCCCGGCCCGCCTCGTCGGAAACCTCGGCCCCGAGCTTGCCCTTGTGGGCGGGCGCGATCTTGCCATCGGGAGCGAGGCAGATCTGCCCCGAGATCACGATCAGATTGCCCGTGCGCACGAAGGTGACGTAATTGGCCACCGGGGCGGCGGGGGTGGGAAGGGTGATGCCCATGCCCGACAGGCGATCTTCGACCTTGCTCATTCTCGTCTCCCGCTAGATGCGCTTCACTGGATGAAACCAACCCGTTTGTGGCTCAACCGTCGGCGGGAGGCAAGGCGGCGCCTGCGGGCGTAAATGCACGCGACCTTTGCAAGGAGCGTTTGCGCCAGCGCCCCCGGCCTCCTACATTCGCCGAACCTCCAGAACGCGGAACCCACAATGCGCTGCTCCCTCACGGCCTTCGCTCTCCTCCTCGCCACCGCGACGCCGCTTGCGGCGCAAGCCCAATCCGGCGATCGAGCCGAGCTGCTGCCCCATCGCGGCGTCTACGACCTGACCTTGGTCAGCGGCAGCGCCAACATCGAGGATGCCCGGGGGCGGATCGTCTTCGAGTTCGCAGGCGATTCGTGCGAAGGCTACGCGACGACCGTGCGGCAGGTGACGACCCTCTCCGGCTCCGGCTCCTCGCAGACCCTCGACATGAACTCGACTTCCTTCGAGGAGCCGGACGGTTCGAGCCTGCGCTTCCGGTCCGAAACGCGGGCCGACGGCACGCGGATCAAGCAGGTCGACGGCGTTGCGCGGCACGAGGACGGGCAGATGCTTCTCGACCTGCGCCAGCCGGAAGCCAGGAGCGAGAGCTTTGCGCAGCAGCCCGCGTTTCCGGTAACCCACCTCAAGGCGATCATCCGGGCGGCGGAGGAAGGTACGCCGACCCTCGCCATGACCGTATTCGACGGCTCCGACGATGGTACCCAGCTCTACGAGACGCTCGCCATCATGGGCCGCGAGCAGCCCCCGCGCGGCGGAGAGGAGTTCCCCGCGATCTCTGCAACCGCCCACTGGCCGGTCACCCTCAGCTATTTCGAGCAGGGGCAGGATCAGGGCGAGCAGACCCCGGCCTACGTGATCTCGTTTCAGCTGCACGAGAACGGCGTCAGCACCGATCTGCGGCTCGATTTCGGCGAATTCGTCATGGCGGGAACCCTGCAGACGCTCGAAGAACTGGCCGCCTCCGATTGTCCGTGAACACGATGCGCCCATCGGTATTCCCCGTGCCTCTACCTTCAAATTGCCCCGATTGACGGTGAAGAGGGGCGCGGGCTCGCCTCTTGACCTTCATCGCGCTATCCCTCAGAAGGCGTTGCAAGGTTTTGACAGCCCCGGCCTTGCGCCGGGGCTTTGCTTTTCGAGGACGGACTTATGGGCAATGTGGTCGTCGTAGGCGCTCAGTGGGGCGACGAAGGCAAGGGCAAGATCGTCGACTGGCTCTCCAGCCAGGCGGATGTCGTCGTGCGCTTCCAGGGCGGGCACAATGCCGGCCATACGCTGGTCATCGGCGAGACTGTCTACAAGCTCTCGCTGCTGCCCTCGGGCGTGGTGCGCAAGGACAAGCTCGCGGTCATCGGCAACGGCGTCGTGCTCGACCCGTATGCGCTCGTCAGCGAAATCGAGCGCCTGACCTCGCAGGGCGTGGCGATCGACCGCAGCAACCTGCGCATCGCCGACAACGCGACGCTCATCCTCTCGATCCACCGCGAACTCGACGCCCTGCGCGAAGAGGGAGCGTCCGGCGGCACCAAGATCGGCACCACCAAGCGCGGCATCGGGCCCGCCTACGAGGACAAGGCCGGCCGGCGCGCGATCAGGCTGAACGACCTCGAGGATCTCGACGCCCTCCCCGCCAAGATCGAACGCCTGCTCGGCCACCACAACGCGCTCCGCCGCGGCTTCGAACTGCCGGAATATTCCGCGACCGAAATCTACGACGAGCTGGCGACGATCGCCCCCAGGGTCCTGCCCTACATGGACGCCGTCTGGCGTCTCCTCGACGAAAAGCGTCGCGCGGGCAGCCGCATTCTCTTCGAGGGAGCGCAGGGCGCGCTGCTCGACGTCGATCACGGCACCTACCCCTTCGTCACCTCGTCGAACACGGTGGCGGGACAGGCCGCAACCGGCTCGGGCCTCGGCCCCGGTGCCGTCGGCTACGTCCTCGGCATCGCCAAGGCCTATACGACCCGCGTTGGCGAAGGCCCCTTCCCGAGCGAGCTGCACGACGAAATCGGCGAGCGGATCGGCGAGCGCGGGCGCGAATTCGGCACGGTGACGGGTCGCAAGCGCCGCTGCGGCTGGTTCGACGCGGTGCTCGTGCGCCAGACCGTGCGCACCAGCGGCATCGACGGCATCGCGCTCACCAAGCTCGACGTGCTCGACGGCTTCGAGACGATCAAAGTCTGCACAGGCTACAGGCTCGACGGCGAGGTCATCGACCACTTCCCCGCAGGCCAGAACGCGCAGGCGCGGGTCGAGCCGATCTACGAGGAATTCGAGGGCTGGAGCGGTTCGACTGCGGGCGCTCGCTCCTGGGCGGACCTGCCGGCACAGGCCGTGAAATACGTCCGCTACATCGAGGAGTTGATCGGCGCGCCGGTGGCTCTGCTCTCGACGAGCCCCGAACGCGAAGATACGATCCTCGTTCAGAACCCCTTCGAGGCTTGACCGAATCGGGGTCATTCAGGAACATACGCCGACAAATGGCCGATTATTATCCCCTCATCTCGCGTGCCGTCAGCGGCCTCTCCGACCAGTCCCCGGAGATGCGCGCCGCCGTTTTCGATCGCGCGCGCTCCGCCCTGCTCGAGCAGTTGCGTTCCCTCGACCCGCCGCTGTCTGAAGAGGACATCGAGAGTGAGCGCGAGGCGCTGGACAAGGCCATTGCGACGATCGAGGCGGATTACAGCGACGCGCCCGTTGCGCTGGAGCCGGACGCATCGTCAGAGCCGGAGGAGCTTTCCGAAATCGAGCCGGTAGCCGCGCCCGATGCGTATGCCGCCGCCGACGATTGGGGCTCCCCCTCCCGGCGGAGCGAGCCCGACCGGCAGGAATGGCCCGAAGCGGAAAGCCTGGGCGCCGTCGAGCCTCGGTCCCCCTCTTGGACGAATTCGGATTTCCCCGAGCCCGAGCCCACGCCGGCGGACATCGCCGCCGAGCCGCCGCAAGCACATGACGACGAGCAGGCGCGCGACGGGAACGCGCCATCCGAAGAACCCGCCATTCCCCCTCAGGGCTTCACGCTGCCGGGCGCCCGGCAGGGCGAGGCACCGGCGCGCCGACAGCAGATCAACGAGCGTGCGGTCGAGCGCCCGCGCCCGCGGGTGGATTCGGTGTCGCCGCGCACCTCCTCCGGCGGCGGATTTCGCGCCGCGATCATGGCCCTGAGCCTCGTGATCGTCATCGGCGCGATCGCATCTGTCGCCTACTGGCTGTCGAACGCCGAAAGCGATGCGCCCGCGCCGGCTCCCGTCGTCGAAGCACCTCCCGTGGGTGACGACGGCAAGATCGACGAGCGCATCGGCGGGGAAGCTGCAACGAGCGAAGCCGTTCCCGGCGCCACTGCGGCGGCTCCCGTCCAGGACATGACCGCCCCCGCCGCACCGGCCGCGACGGCGACCTTGAGCGACGAACTGACTGTGGCACAGCGGGCTATCCTCTACGAGGAGGATGCGGCCAATCCGCAAGCCGAGCCGCGCGCCGCCGCCGGTCGCGCCGTCTGGCATCTCGATCCGCCCGCCGCCGGCGCGGTCGATCCCACCATCCGCACGGTCGTCGAGTTCCCCGACACGGGGATGTCGATGACGATGACGATCCGCCGCAATCTCGATCCGACCCTTCCCGCTTCGCACACGATCGAGCTCGCCTTCGCTCCCGGGCAGCAGGGGCGCAACGTGCGCGATATCGGCCTGCTGCAGCTGAAGGACGAGGAGACCGTCCGCGGCGCGCCTCTGGCCGGCCTGCCGGTTCCGGTTCAGGACAATTTCTTCCTGATCGGCTTGTCCAACATTCCCAACGACATCCAGCGCAATACTGGCCTTCTGACCAGCCGCAACTGGATCGACATCCCGATCCGCTTCGCGGCAGGGCAGCGCGCCATCGTCAGCTTCGAACAGGGCATGTCGGGCGAGCAGATCGTCGCCCGCGCCTTCCAGGCATGGAACGGAGAGGCTGCTGCACGATAGCCCTCGACTGGTCGGATGGAGACAAATGGGAACTTTGTCGAGGCGCGAGCGCGATCCGGAAAAGGAAACCCGGCTTCTCAAGCGGCGCTTCAGCAAGATCACGCGCGGGTTCGAGCGAGCCCAATCGCTGAGGCGGCTTTATCGGGCATCAGTATTTCCAGTATTGCTTATTGTCATTATCGGTGGGTTTGGCGCAGCCATACTCCTTCGCAGTCCATGGCCGCCGCTTGCGACCGTCAGACACGCGGTAGCATTCGCCGGATGCTCGGCAGCGAACTGGGTCGGACTCGCTCCTGCGGTCAAAGGAAATCCCGGCTACTGGCGGCGTCTCGACCGGAACGGAACCGGCTGGTCCTGCATGCCCGGCGCTTCGTAGACGAAGACACCAAGCGCGTCTCAGCGCACGCCCATCTCTGGCTCCTCGATGGCGGCGAGGTTTTTCTTGACTGCCTCCTGGATCTTCTCGAAGGCACGCACCTCGATCTGCCGCACCCGCTCGCGGGAGACGCCGAATTCCGTCGAAAGGTGCTCGAGCGTCACCGGGTCTTCCGCCAGACGGCGCGCCTCGAAGATCCGGCGCTCGCGCGGATTGAGGATCTCGAGCGCCTCGCGAAGAGCGGCCGAGCGGTTCTGCCCCTCCTCCTGCGAGGCGAGCACGGCCTCCTGGCTCGCACTGGCATCGACGAGCCAGTCCTGCCACTCCCCCTCGCCCTCCTCCCGCAACGGCGCGTTCAGCGACGCGTCGCCGCCCAAGCGGCGGTTCATGTCGATGACGTCCTGCTCGGTGACGCCGAGGCGGGTGGCGATCTCCTTGACCTGATCGGGGCGCAGATCGCCCTCGTCCAGAGCCGAAATCTTGCTCTTGGCCTTGCGCAGATTGAAGAACAGCTTCTTCTGATTGGCCGTCGTGCCCATCTTCACGAGGGACCAGGAGCGCAGGATGTATTCTTGGATCGCCGCCTTGATCCACCACATGGCATAGGTCGCGAGGCGAAAGCCCTTGTCCGGCTCGAAGCGCTTCACCGCCTGCATGAGCCCGACATTCCCCTCCGACACCACCTCCGCAATCGGCAGGCCATAGCCGCGATAGCCCATGGCGATCTTGGCCACGAGCCGCAAATGCGAGGTCACAAGTTTGTGCGCCGCGTCACGATCGCCATGTTCGCGCCAGCTCTTGGCAAGCATGAACTCCTCGCCCGGCTCCAGCATCGGGAACTTGCGGATCTCGTCCAGATAGCGGGACAGCCCGCCCTCGTTGGCGAGGATTGGAAGCGTTCCTGACGACATGATCTAACCCTCCTAGCGCTCCCCATCCGGGCGAGCCCGCAGCGACCTCCCGACCGGACGATCACCGCAGCGACAGACTAACGGCTCCCGGCACCGACGAAAAGTTACGGTTTCGACAGGTTCCTACATAAACGCGTGAACGTCCGATCCGTTTCGCGTGAAGGGAGCCGGCGCTTCCCAGCATTTCCACCGCATCAGCAGGCGGGAAACCTCTTGATTCTACGCCATCGCTCGCAATGCGTCCAGCAGGCGTGCGAAGTCGGCGGGAGGTTCGCTCTCGAAACTCATGACCTCCCCGTCGGCGGGATGCTCGAAGCCGAGCAGGGTTGCGTGCAGCGCCTGCCTGCCCAACGCACCCAGCGCCTCGCGCGACGTGTCGTCGAGATGCGTCGTCTTGCTCTTGAAGCCGGCCCCGTAGAGCCTGTCCCCGAGCAGCGGATGCCCGCGATGCGCCAGATGCACGCGGATCTGGTGCGTGCGCCCGGTCTCGAGCTCGCAGCGCAACAGGCTCGCCACCGCCTGCCCCTGATGCGCGAAGGTCTCGATCACCTCGAAATGCGTAATCGCCTCGCGCCCGCGCCCGGGGGCCACGATCTGCATCTTCTCCCGGTTGTGCGAGGATCGCTCGATCGCCGCCTCGATGGTCCCGCGCGGACGATCGGGCGCGCCCCAGCAGATCGCCAGATACGCGCGCTCCAGCGGCCCGGTGCGACCGTGATCGGCGAACTGCGCCGCGAGCTTGCGATGAGCCCGGTCGTTCTTGGCGACGACGAGCAACCCACTCGTATCCTTGTCGAGCCGGTGGACGATGCCGGGCCGCTTGACGCCGCCGATCCCGGAGAGACTGTCGCCGCAATGGGCGATCAGCGCGTTGACGAGCGTCCCGGTCTCGTGCCCGCCGGCGGGATGAACGACGAGGCCCGGCGGCTTGTCGAGCACCACGAGATCGGCGTCCTCGTGCACGATCGCGAGGGGAATCACTTCGCCCTGCGGCTCGGGCGGGGCGGCAGGCGGGATCAGCAGCGATATCCGGGTACCAGGCTGGATCTTGTCCGACGGCGAGAGCGAATCCTTGCCGACGATGCGCGCATGCCCCTGCTTGATCAGATCCTGGACGCGCGACCGCGAGAGTTCGGGCAAGGCCCGCGCCAGCACCCGATCGAGCCGCTCCGCGCCTTCCTCGTGCAGAACCTCGAGCATCTGCCCGGCCCCGCCCTGTTCCACATCACCAGAATTCACGCCAGCCTGCGTCTCATCGACCTGTGTCACGTCAAATATCGCCCGCCGAAGCGGCCTCCTCGAAATTAAATGCTAAGGGGGCTTGCCGCCGCCGTGAGGGATCGATATACGACAACCCTTCCACTGACCAGCTCCCTTCGTCTAGTGGCCTAGGACGTCGCCCTCTCACGGCGAAAACAGGGGTTCGAGTCCCCTAGGGAGCGCCAGTCAACAAAATCAATAACTTAGCGCGGGCTTTATCGACTTTATCGACACCGTTTATCGACAGTGCGTGGGCCTCCTCGCTCAAGTGATGTCCGACGCGCCGCAGGGGCTGGACCTTGAACAAGCGGTTTGGATGCAGAATTTTTGGGCGTTATCAAACAGCAGCCGCAACATCATCGCGTGAAGAT
>Ga0208490_100664_pt1 | contig 18457 bp, 15 predicted proteins | sample SubbioAug_CSWold_FD_184818 | JGI IMG/M metagenome (GOLD analysis project Ga0208490, IMG submission 184818) | Serpentinite rock and fluid subsurface biosphere microbial communities from McLaughlin Reserve, California, USA - CR11Aug_CSWold (SPAdes) | ecosystem: Environmental > Terrestrial > Deep...
GGCCCCAAGTTCTGCTCGATGCGCATCACCCAGGACGTGCGGGCCTACGCAGCGCAACGTGGCCTCGACGAGGCCGAGGCGCTCGAAGCTGGCATGCACGAACAGGCCGTGAACTTCATCGAGAGCGGAGCATCCCTATACCAGCGCTGAGCCGGGACCCCTGGTTATCGCTTCGGCCGGTGAGACGTTTGAGGGCACGTCGACGCCCTCGCGCCCCGTGCGGCACGTTCGTAACGCTTACTGAGGTCACCTCTCGGAGTGGTACGGGACGAGTGGCAGACTCGTGAGCTTGGGTTCCAACCCGCCGGTGATGGTCGCCTCGAACCCAGTCAAGCCGAGCAGTCGACACCGCCACCTGAGCAGGCCGCCGGGCTCTCTGTTACGGTCGCCCCGTCCGTTCGGGAACACCGGTGCGAATCCGGGGCTGTCCCGCAACTGTGACCAGGGAGTGACCCTCTCAGATGCCACGGCCGTTCCGGCTGGAAGGCAGGGGGAAGCGTCGATCTGGGAGCCAGGAGACCGCACGGAGACAAGGAAGACCACCACGAGGATGGAGACAATCGAATGGTCGCAGTGACCCAAACCCGTGCACCCGTCGCCCCGATCCGAGTGCCCGCCGTGGCCTGGATGGCCGCGATCGTGGGCCTCACCGTCGTCTACCTGATGCTGCAGGAGAACGGCGCCCTGCTGGCCGACAGCTGGGTGACGCTGCACGAGCTCTTCCACGACGGACGCCACGCGTTCGGCGTGCCCTGCCACTGACGCCCAGGGCGTCACCCCATGTCATTGACCTATCGCGCCGTGATCACGCGCGCCCTCGCGGCCGGCTTCGCGGTCGGGCTGCTGCTGGCCGGATACACGTTCTTCGTCGTCGAGCCGGTCATCGACGAGGCCATCGAGCTCGAGGAGCAGCTCGCCGCCGACCACGAGGAGTCCGACGAAGCGGGGCACAGCCACGACGAGGACGACGCACCGTTCAGCCGGTCCGAGCAGGTCGGCGGCGGTCTGGCCGCCGGGCTCATCTACGCCGTGGTGCTCGCAACGGTGTTCGGCACGGTCCTGACCGCCGTGCGGCACCGGCTCCCGGGTGGATCCGACCTCATCCGATCCGTGTGGCTCGCCGCCGTGGCGTTCGGCTGCGTCGCGCTGGTCCCCGCCCTGAAGTACCCGGCCAACCCGCCGGCGGTCGGCGACCCCGACACCGTGGGCCAGCGCACCGTGCAGTGGTTGGTGCTCGTCGCTCTGTCGCTGGTCCTGGCCTGGGCGCTCACCAATGTGTCCGGGTCGCTGCGGGGCCGCTTCGACGACTCCACTCGCGTGCTGGCCGTGACTGCCCTCACCGTCGTCTCCTTCGGCTTCCTCCTCGTCGTGCTCCCCGGCACCCCGGACGAGATCGATCCGCGCGTGCCCGCCGGTCTGGTGTGGGACTTCCGGATCCGGTCGCTGGGCGGGTTGGCCCTGCTGTGGGCCGGGCTCGGCGTCGGTGTGGGCTGGCTGCTCGAGCGCAACGGTCGGACCGAGGCGAACGCCACCGCCGACCGGATCGCGGTGCGGACGTGAGCGCTGCCCTCCAGGCCATCGATCGGGTCCGCGCCACCGTCGACTACCTCCGGGTGGGGGTCGGCACCGACCACGAGGGCGAGTGGCTCGACTGCGAGCCGCTCGTGACCGACCCCGAGGCGCTCGCCGCACTCGTGGCGACCACCGCCGAGGGCCGCGGCACCGACCGCGACGACGTCGCCACCTCGCTGTTCGTGCAGGGCTACGCCTTCCGGGTCGCATCCCTCGCCATCGGCGCTTGGCTCATCGACGACGTGGTGCTGGACGTCGACCCAGCGATCGCCTCGATCGCACTGGGTCGCCACCGCCCGAACGCACTGCACCTCGACGAGGCACGGATCGCCGGCGAGGACGTCGGTGCGCTGCACGCCAACCTGATCGATGGCCACCTGGCTCGGCTGGTCGCCACCGCACGCGAGTCGTGCCGGGTGGGAGAGGCCCTGCTGTGGAGCAACATCGGCGCCGGCTGCGCCTCGTCGTTCGGGGCGTTCATGGGCCCGCTCGAGGACCGCCGGCTCGAGATCCGCGACCGCTTCGAGGCCTTCCTCGCCGCCGGACGTCCCGAGCTGCAGGCGTCCGGTCGGATCGCGCACGTCGGTCCGCTGTGGGCGTGGGAGCGCAGCGCCTGCTGCCTCTGGTACAAGACCGACTCGGGCTTCCAGTGCGAGGACTGCTCCCTCTGGAGCGACGACGAACGACAGGCCCGGTACCAGACGGTCTTGGCGGAGCTGGACGGATGATCCTGTTCGGTTCGAACGCCGACACCGAGCTGCTGGCGCTCCGTTCGGTCGTCGACGACCTGCCTCGCGAGCTGGGCGAGGTGCGCTGGTTCCACCCGGACCGCGCCGACTCCGCTCCCGACGTCGCCGGCGCGACGGTGGTCATCGTCCGCCTCCTCGGCGGCGCCGACGCCTGGGAGGACGGCTTCGCCGAGCTGCGCGACCGCTGCCGGTCGGCGAACGTGCCGCTGGTCGCCCTCGGCGGCGAGGCCGACCCCGACCCCGAGCTGCTCGCCGCCTCCACCGTCCCGACGGGCGTGGCCACCGAGGCGCACCGGTACCTCGCCGCCGGCGGGCCGACCAACGTCGCCCAGCTCCTTCGGTTCCTGTCCGACACCGTGGCGATGACCGGCCTCGGCTTCGAGCCGCCGGCCCCGGTCGCCGACGTCGGCATCTGGGACGGCGCCGGGCTGGGCGCCGCCGTCGCACGCCGGCCCGACCGTCCGCTGGTCGCGGTCATCTTCTACCGCGCCCACCTGGTGGCCGGGAACACCACCTACGTCCGCGAGCTGTGCGCGGCGCTCGACGCAGCCGGCGCCGACTCGGTGGCGATCTGGACCTACTCGCTCCGCCAGGACGCCGAGGGCCGGGTCCCCGCCCTCGACCACTGCCGCGAGCTGGGCGTCGACGTCATCATCACGTCCACCCGAGCTGCCGGCACCACCACCGACGGGGGCGGGGGTTGGGACGTGCCGGAGCTCGACGACCTCGGCGTGCCGGTGATCCAGTCCCCGGCGTCGTCGCGCTCCCGGGCCGAGTGGGAGGACGACGAGGCAGGTCTCACCGCCCTCGACGTGGCGTCTGGCGTCGCCATCCCCGAGTTCGACGGCCGCATCATCGGCCCGACGTTCGCCTTCAAAGAGGTCGTCGAGGAGTCCGGCGGCGGTCAGATCGTGGCCACCCGCGCCGATGCCGAACGGGCCGCCCGCCTGGCCTCACTCGCGGTGCGGACTGCCCGCCTCCGCCACACCGCCGATGAGGACCGCCGCGTGGTCATCGTGCTGTCCGCGTACCCCACCAAGCGCGCTCGTCTGGGCAACGCCGTGGGCCTCGACACGCCTGCGTCGGCCATCGAGCTGCTGGCGGCGCTGCGCGACACCGGCCACCGGGTCGACCGCATCCCGGCCGACGGCGACTCCCTCATGGACGAGCTCGCGGCCGGCTTCACCTACGACCGCGCCGCACTCAGCGAGACCGAGGTGGCCATCGCCGCCGGGTCGCTGCCGGCAGATGCGTACACCGCGTGGTTCGCCACCCTGCCCGAACAGGCCCAGGACGAGGTCCTCGAGCTGTGGGGCCCCGCTCCCGGCGACGTGTACGTCGCCCCGAGGCCGGACAGGCAGGAGGCGCTGCACTTCCCCGGCCTCGACCTCGGCAACGTGCTCGTCACCATCCAGCCCCCGCGCGGCTTCGGCGCCGACCCCATCGCCACCTACCACGCCCCCGACATCCCGCCGCCACACCACTACCTCGCCTTCTACCGGTGGCTGGCCACGCCGGTCGCCGACGGCGGCTGGGGCGCCGACGCCATCGTCCACCTCGGCAAGCACGGCACCGTCGAGTGGCTGCCCGGCAAAGCGATGGCGCTCTCGGCCGGATGCCACCCCGACGCCACCGTCGCCGACGTGCCGTTCTTCTACCCGTTCGTGGTCAACGATCCGGGCGAGGGCGCGCAGGCCAAGCGCCGCACCCATGCGGTGGTGATCGACCACCTGCCCCCGCCGCTCACCCGCGCCGACGCCTACGACGAGGTCGCCCGGCTCGAGCAGCTGCTCGACGCGCTCGCCAACGCCGAGGCGATGGACCCGGCCAAGGCGCCGGCGCTGCGCGACAAGGTGTGGGAGCTGCTCGTGGCGGCCGAGATCCACCGCGACCTCGACCTCGGCGACGCACCACCCGACGACCCCGACGCCTTCGGCGAGCTGGTACTCCACGTCGACGGCTACCTGTGCGCACTGAAGGACGCCCAGATCCGCGGCGGACTCCACGTGCTCGGCCAGGTGCCGGATGACGAGGCGCTCATCGACCTGGTGCTGGCGGTCACCCGGCTGCCGCAAGGATCGGTGCCGGCGCTGCGAGCCACCGTCGCCGGCGAGCTCGGCATCGACCTCGGCGGGGGCGGACGTGTGGACATCGACCGCGTCGAAGCCGAGTGCCGGGATCGCGTCGAGCGCCTCGCCGCCACGGGCTGGGACGCCACCACCACCGCCGACCCGACGTTGCGCTGGGTGGGCGCTCGGCTCGTGCCGGACGTGCGCGCCACGCCGGACGAGGTCGCCAACCTGCTCGGCGGGCTGGCCGGTCGCCACGTCCCGGCTGGGCCCAGCGGCGCCCCGAGCCGCGGTGCGGCCAACGTTCTGCCGACCGGGCGGAACTTCTACTCCGTCGACCCGAAGGGCATCCCGTCGCAGCTCGCCTGGGAGGTGGGACGCAAGCTGGCCGACCGGCTCGTGGAGCGCCACCTGGAAGAGACCGGCGAGCACCCCACGACCGTGGGCCTCGTGCTCTGGGGCACCGCGGCCATGCGCACCAGCGGGGACGACGCCGCCGAGGCACTCGCGCTGCTCGGCGTGCGGCCCACCTGGGACGATCAGAGCCAGCGGATCACCGGCCTCGAGGTCATCCCGCCGCCTGAACTCGGCCGCCCCCGCATCGATGTGACCCTGCGCATCAGCGGCTTCTTCCGCGATGCCTTCCCCCACGTCATCGCCCTGCTCGACGAGGCGGTCGAGCTCGTCGCCGGCCTCGACGAGCCGCCCGAGCAGAACCCGGTCCGAGCGGGAGGCACCGACGACGCCCGCATCTGGGGACCGCCGCCGGGGGGCTACGGCTCCGGCATCCTGCCCGTCCTCGAGAAGGGGTCGTGGCGCACCCAGGCCGACCTGGCCGACGTGTACCTGGCGTGGTCCGGGTTCGCCTACGGCCGCCACCGCCACGGCGACGCCGACCCCGACGGCATGGCCCGCCGTTTCGCCGCCATCCAGGTCGCGGTCAAGAACCAGGACAACCGCGAGCACGACATCTTCGACTCCGACGACTACCTCCAGGACCACGGCGGCATGGTCGCCGCCGTCCGGGCGCTCACCGGCGCGTCCCCCAAGGCGTGGTTCGGGGACTCCTCCGACCCGGCCAACCCCCAGGTGCGCTCGCTGAAGGAGGAGGCAGCCCGGGTGGTGCGCAGCCGGGTCCTCAACCCGAAGTGGATCGATGCCATGCGCCGCCACGGCTACAAGGGCGCGTTCGAGCTGGCCGCCACCGTCGACTACCTCTTCGGCTATGACGCCGTCGCGAGCGGTGACGGCAACCAGATCGTCGAGGACTGGATGTACGAGCGGGTCACCGACGCCTACGTCGGCGATCCCGAGATGCGGTCGTTCTTCGAGGCGTCGAACCCGTGGGCGCTGCGCGCCATCGCCGAGCGGTTGCTGGAGGCGGCCGACCGTGAGCTGTGGGACGCCTCCGAGACCGCCCGCAAGACCCTCACCGAGGCCGTGCTCGAGGCCGAGGGCTGGGAGGAGAGCCGGTGAACCCCACGTTCCCGTTCGACGCCGTGGTGGGCCAGGACGACGCCAAGCTCGCGCTGCGCCTCGCCGCCGCCGACCCCCGCATCGGCGGCGTGCTGCTCCGGGGTCAGAAGGGCTCGGCCAAGACCACGCTCGCCCGTGGCTTGGCCGCTCAGCTGCGTGGCGCACCGTTCGTCGAGCTGCCCCTCGGTGCGACCGAGGACCGGGTGGTCGGCACGCTCGACACCCATGCCGCGCTCACCGGTGGCGAGGTGCGCTTCCAGCCCGGCCTGCTCGCCGCCGCCCACGGGGGCGTGCTCTACGTCGACGAGATCAACCTGCTGGCCGACCACCTCGTCGACGTGCTTCTCGACGTCGCCGTGTCCGGCCAGAACGTGGTGGAGCGAGACGGCGTGTCGCACCGCCATCCGGCGCAGTTCGTGCTGGTGGGCTCCATGAACCCCGAGGAGGGCGAGCTGCGGCCTCAGCTGCTCGACCGCTTCGGCCTCTGCGTCGAGGTGAACGCCCCGGTCGACGTCGATCAGCGCGTCGAGGCGGTGCGCCGGCGGCTTGCCTTCGACGCCGGCACCGTCGACGCACCACCCGAGCTGCAGCCCGCCCCCGTCGGGGCAGCCCCGCCAGCGGCGTTGCCCGACGACGTCCTGGTGGCTGCGTCCCGCCTCGCGCTGGAGGTTGGGGCCGAGGGCCTGCGCGCCGACCTGACGCTGTGCCGGGCCGCCGCCGCCCTGGCCGGGCTCGAGCACCGTGAGCAGGTGGCGTCGGAGGACCTGCGGCGAGTGGTCCCGCTCGTGCTGGCCCACCGGCGGCGTCGGGGGCCGTTCGACCCACCGGTCGTCCCACCGGAGCAGCTGCAGCAGGCCCTGGACGATGTCCTCGACCCGCCCCCGGCCGACGACCGTGAAGCCTCGGGGGCGACCGGCGACGACACGTCGACGGAGCCGCCCGAGACCGACCGGCGCAACTCGGAGGACGGCGATCCCGGCCCGACCGGCGGCGCCGGTGACCGACCGCTCGCCGTCGGCTCGATCCGGCGGCCACCTGTGGAGACCGCCCGCCGCCAGACTGCGCCTCGAGGGCGCTACGTGCGCGACGAGCCCGCGGACGGCGGGAACGCCCTCGCTGTCGTCCCCACCGTGCGCTCGGTGGCGGCCAGGCGGGCCCGTGACTCGCGTGCGGGCGTCGAGCGGTCGGACCTGCGCAGCGCCGTCCGGGAGCGTTCCGTGTCGCGGACGATCGTGCTGTGCTTCGACCTCAGCGGGTCGATGGGCGCTCCCGAGCGCGCCGCCGCCGCGTCGGGCACGGCGCTCGGGCTTCTGACCGATGCCTACGAGCGCCGCGACCGCGTGGCGCTCGTGACGTTCCGGGGCGACGGCGCTGAGGTGGTGCTTTCCCCCACGAGCAGTGTGGAGGTAGCCCGAAACCGGCTGGGCGAGCTGGCCACGGGCGGCACCACACCGCTCGCCGCCGGGCTGACCGAGGCGCTGGGCGTCGTCGGCCGGGCGATCGCCGGTGGGAACGACGAGGCGCTGGTGGTGCTGCTCACCGACGGACGGGCCAACGGCGCACCCAAAGAGCTGGATCGGGCGCTCGAGGCCGCCGCTGCGATCCGGCGGGCCGGGATCGGGGCCCTGGTGCTCGACTGCGAGACCGGCAGCAGCCGGCTGGGCCTCTCCGCCCGGCTGGCCGAGGCCATGGGTGCCCGCTGCGTGCATGTGTCCGACCTGGATCCGGAGTCGCTCGCTCGCACCATCCGCAGGTCGAGCTGACGTCGTTCAGGCGAGCAGCCGCTGGATGAGCTCGGTGTCGAGGTGCTGCTCGACGGCGTCGGCGAGCAGGTCGAACGTGGTGTCGAGCACCGGCGGCGGGGTGACGCTGGTCAGCGCATGTACGGCTGCCGGGTCCTCGAACAGGCCGTGCACCGTGGTCGCCAGGACCGGTCCCCGACCCCACACGCCGGCGGCGTGGCGGCACTCGCCGGTGATCACACCGTTGCGGATCTCGTAGCCGAGGAGGTCGATGCCTGTGAGGTCCGCCCACGGTGCTGGCAGCTTGTCGAGGCGGGCGCGCCACGGGCTCGTGGTCTTGGTGAGGGCCATCTCCGTGCGCAGGGGCAGCAGGCCGAGCCCGGCGGTGGCGCCCTCCACGCCGTGGGCGTCGGCCACGTCGGTGCCGAGCAGCATTGCGCCGCCGCACACTCCGAGCACCCTCGTGCCGGCGGCGACCGCGCTCTCGATGCGGGTGTCGAGGCGCTGCTGGCGGAGCCAGGTGGCGTCGGCGGCCACGTGCTTGGAGCCGGGCAGGATCACGAGGTCGGCGCCGTCGAGGTCGGCGGGCACGTGCGCCCAGCGGACGTGCGCGGCGTGCGGCAGCAGGTGCCACTCGTCCAGGTTCGAGGCGTACGGGTACCGGACGATGGCGATGGTCGGGGCGTCGCCGACGGGGTGGGCGCGGATGGTGCCGCCCTCCTCGTCGGGCAGCTGGTGGTCCAGGAGCGGCAGCACTCCCATGTTCGCCATGCCGGTCCGCTCGGTGACCTGCGAGGGTGCCGGCTCGAGCAGCGACGCATCGCCGCGGAACTTGTTGAGGACGAAGCCGGCGAGCCGGTTGCGAGTGGCGTCATCCACGAGACTCCACGTCCCGACGAGGTGGGCGAAGGCGCCCCCGCGGTCGATGTCGACGACGAGCAGCGCCTCGGCGCCGGTGTGCGCGAGCACCCGCTTGTTCACGAGGTCGGGCAGGTTGATCTCGGCCGGGCTGCCGGCGCCCTCGATCAGCACCACGTCGTGCGCGGCCGCAAGTCGCTCGTAGGCGTCCTCCATGGCCGGCCACAGGTGCGGGCCCCGCTCCCGCCACGGCATCGCCGTCAGGTCGGGCCGGGCGACGCCGCCCACCACCACCTGGCTCCGCGTGTCCGCTTCGGGCTTGAGCAGCACCGGGTTCATGTCCACCGACGCCTCGACGCCGGCCGCCCGGGCCTGTAGCCACTGGGCCACGCCGATCTCCCCGCCGGCGACCACCCGGGCGTTGTTCGACATGTTCTGGCCCTTGAAGGGGACGACGTTGACGCCCTGGCGGGCCAGCCAGCGGCACAGCGCGGTGACCACCAGGCTCTTGCCTGCGGTGGAGGTGCAGCCCAGCACCATGAGGGAACGGGTCATCGCCGGTGGCCCCGCGACGGCAAGTGGCGTCGCGTCAGAAGTCGATGCCCTTCTTGGCGCGGATGCCGGCCTTGTACGCGTGCTTGGCCTCGCCGATCTCCGACACGGTGTCGGCCACGTCGATCAGCGCCTGGGGGGCGTTGCGGCCGGTGCAGATGATGCTGACCTGCTCGGGGCGCTCCTGGATGGTCCGCACGGCGTCGTCGATGTCGATCCAGCCCCAGTTGATCGGGTACGTCACCTCGTCGAGCACCACCAGGCGGTGATTCCCGGCATGGATGAGGGAGCGGGCCCGGTCCCATGCCCCCGCGGCGACGGCCTCGTCGACGGTGAGGTCCTCGGAGTCCCACGTGAAGCCCTCGCCCTCGGCCCACCAGTCGACGCCGAGCTGGCGGCAGACCTTCTCCTCGCCGGTGCGCCACGTCCCGGACTTGAGGAACTGCACCACGCCGACGGGCCAGTCGCGTGCGACGGCGCGCATCACCACGCCCATGGCCGCCGATGTCTTACCCTTGCCCGGTCCGGTGTTCACCAGCACGAGCGATGCGGCCCGCTGCAGCTCCTTCGGTCGGGGGTCGTCGGTGGGGATGTCGGCGGCGTCGCGCTCGGGCATGGGGATCCTTGTGGTGGTCGCGGTCCGCTGGCGGGTCGCAGCCGACGGCCTGGCCGACCTTACGTGCGGGTACGGTCCCACGGCCATGACGCTGCTGCTCAACGTCGACGTCACGGGGCGTCTGGTGCTGGTGGTCGGCTGCGGGCCGGCGGGGCGCGAGAAGGTCGATCGGCTCCTCGTCGCCGGCGCCCGGGTGCGCGTGGTCGACCCCCGAGCCCCGGAAGACCTGGACCCCGCCGTCGAGGTGCTGGCTCGCCGCTTCCAGCCCGACGACGTGGACGGCGCGTGGCTGGCGGTGGCTGCCACCGGCGACCCGGCCACCGACGACCTGGTGCAAGCCACCGCCGATGCAAGCGGCACCTGGGTGACGCGAGCCGACCGGCGTGACGGCGGCGGCGTGTCCTTCGCCGCGACCGTGGAGCGACCGCCGGTCGTGATCGGCGTGTCGACGGGCGGTGCCAGCCCGACGCTGGCCCGCTGGGTGCGCGACCGGGTCGCCCGAGCCGTGCCCGAGGAGGTGGGCGCGCTGGCCGAGTTACTGGCGCACCGGCCGCGGCGGGACGGTCGTCGCAGTCACCGCGAGGTGCCGCTCGACGACGCCCTCGATGCGCTCGCCCGGGGTGACGTCGAGGGCGCTCGGCGTCTGGTCAACGGGCCGGCGTCGCACGACGAGCGCTGACGCAGGTCCGCACGAACGCCTCGACGATCGAGGGGTCGCCGCCGGCGTGGTGGTGGAGGTAGGTGGCCAGCAGGGTTGGGCTGGCGAAGCCGTCGCTCCGGTCCCCGAAGCGGCTTCGCAGCGTCAGGGCTCCGCCCGCCGGATCGCAGGTGGAGTAGTGGAACTCATGTCCGCGGAGCGTCGTGCCGGCCGGCCCGACGACGGTGTCGACCTCGCACGTGGCGTTGCGGTAGCCCAGTCGCAGGCGATCGCCCAGGCGGGCCGCCGTCGGGACGGCTCCGACCATGGCTCGGCCGTCGAGGTCCTGGGCCAACCACAGCAGGCCGCCGCACTCGGCCCAGGTGGGCAGGCCGGCGCCGATGCGGCGGCGGGCATCGGCGAGCAGCGCGGTGTTGGCGGCGAGGTCCTCGCCGAACACCTCGGGGAAGCCGCCGCCGACGAACACGCCGTCGATCCCGTCGGGCAGCGACTCGTCGTGCAGCGGATCGAAGGTGACGACCTCCGCGCCCGCGGCTTCCATGGCCTCCACGTTGTCGCGATAGGCGAACGTGAAGGCCGGGCCGGACGCCACGGCGATGCGGCACCGACCCACTCGGGCGGGGAGGAGCGGCGGGTCGACGGTGCGTGCCGGTGCAGCCCGGGCGATGCGCTCGACGGCGTCGAGATCCACGTCGCGAGCGATCACGGCGGCCAGCCGGTCGAGGGATGCCTGGACCTGGGCCGGTTGCTCGGCGACGGGGACGAGCCCGAGGTGGCGGTCACGCCAGACGAGTGCGTCGTCGCGGTGGACGCAGCCGAGCACCGGGACGTCGAGCGGTGCGATCGCCTCGCGCAGCAGCTGCTCGTGGAGGTCGGAGCCGACCCGGTTGCAGATGACCCCGGCCAGGCGGATGCGGGGGTCGTGGTCGCGGAAGCCGCGCACGATGGCGGCCGCCGACGCGCTCGTCGACGCCGCGTCGATCACGAGCACCACCGGCGCGTCCAGCAGCACGGCGACGTCGGCGGTGGACGACGGCGTCCCGTCGGCCGCGCCGTCGAAGAGGCCCATCACCCCCTCAACCACCAGCAGGTCGCTGCTAACCCCGGCCCGGCCGGCCAGCGCAGGGATCGCCTCCGGGCCGCACAGCCACGGGTCCAGGTTGCGGGGCGGACGGCCGCTGGCGAGTGCGTGGTAGCCGGGGTCGATGAAGTCAGGCCCGACCTTGGCCGGTGCGGCATCGACTCCGCGAGCCCGCAGGGCCGCGAGCAGGCCGGTGGCCACGGTGGTCTTGCCGACGCCGGACGCGACGCCGGCGACGACCAGGCGCGGGCCGAGGGTGCCGGTCACCGGTGGTCGTGCACGTGCCCGTGGTCGTGGGCGTCGCGGTGCTCGGCGGCGAGGTGGGAGTGCCCGTGGCCCTGCTCCTGGCCCACCCGGTCGGCCAGCCCGGGCCACGGTGCCCGGAACGAGCACGTGTCGCAGTTGGTGCGGGGGCGACCGGCCACGGCCTCGTCGTGGCGCAGCGACACGACGTCGGCCAGGCCCGGGTCGGGGCCGAAGTAGCCGGCGTCGACGATCTGGGCACCGGTGGCGCCGGCGAAGTCGCCGAGCTGGTCGCGGGCCCGCTCGATGAGCTTGCCGTTGGCGATGAACCAGAAGAAGACGGCGAAGCGCTCGTGCGCCAGCCGCCGCATGCGGTCGAGGGCGTCGGGGACTGACGGCCACGTGACGCCGGTGAAGCCCACCTCCACGTCCGGCGCGCCGGACCACTCCGCCAGCAGCCGCGCGGCGCGGACGGCCTCGCCGTTGGCATCGGGGTCGGAGGTGCCGCGGGCGATGACCAGCAGCGGCAGGCCGGTTCCGCCGGTCTCGGCCAGGTTCTTCTGGCCGACCGCCAGCAGCTCCGGCACGACGCCGAGCGGGGAGCCGAACAGCAGGTCGACGTGAGGGTGCCGGTCGCGACCCTCGAGCACGATGGCGGGCACGTCGCTCTTGCCGTGGCCGGCGGCCAGCAGCATCAGCGGCTGCACGACGATGTGGCGGCAGCCACGGTCGACCATGGCGTCGAGGACCGGGCCGGCCGGCGGGAGGGCCAGCTCCAGGAAGCCGAGGTCCACGTCGAGGTCGGGTCGGCGCTCGGTGACCGCGTGGCCGAGGGCGTGCGCCTCGCGCACGCCCGCGACGCACTTGGATCCGTGCGCGACCAGGAGCAGGCCGTCCGGCGGGTCGCCGCCGACCCGACCGACCGGGCGGGTGCCGCCGGGTCGGGGGCTGATCGGGATGCCGGTGAACCGTGGGGTCAGCACGTGGACTCCTTCAGTCTCCAGAGGGCGTTGAGCGCGCCTGCGGCGACGGGCGTGCCGCCGCGCTCGCCGAGGCAGGTGATGGCCACGGGCGCGAGGGGGCCGTCCCACAGCGCCTGCTTCGATTCGGCGGCGCCGACGAAGCCGACGGGCACGCCGACGACGGCCGCCGGGTCGACCAGCCCGCGGGTGTGCAGGTCGAGCAGGGCGAAGAGCGCCGTGGGAGCGTTGCCCACCACCCAGACGGCACCGCTCGGGTGGCGCTCGGCGGCCAGCTCGAACGCTGCGGCCGATCGCGTCGACCCGGCGGGAGCGGTCGGGACCTCGTCGAGCAGGCAGGTGGTGGGGATGCGGGGGGTGCCGGCGGCGACCATGGCGGCGTCGACGACCACCGGGGCGCCGGCGGCGAGCGCGGCGACGGCACGGTCGACGGCGTGCTGACCGATGCGGGTGGTGTCGGCGAAGGACAGGTCCGCGGTGGAGTGGATGATCCGGGCGACGACGTCGCGAGCACCGGGAGCCCAACCCGACAGGTCGATCCGCTCGGCGAGGATGCGGTACGACTCCTGCTCGATCGGATGGATCTGGAGGTCCGTGGGCCGGCTCACGTCTCGTACCCGCGTGGCGTGACGACGTGGTCGCCGACGACCTCGGTGGTCGACGAGCCGATCAGCACGATCGAGAGCATCCCGACATCGTCGGGGTCGAGCTCGGCCAGCGTCGTGCGCACGATGTGCTGGCCGGGCCGGGTCGCATCGGTGACGATGCCCACCGGCGTGGTGGGCGGTCGGTGCGCGCGCAGCATCTCCTGCGCCGCCTCGAGCTGCCACGTGCGGCGCCGGGACCGTGGGTTGTAGAGCGCAACGGCCAAGTCACCCTCGGCGATGGCCCGGAGACGCCGCTCGATCACGGGCCACGGTGTGAGCAGATCGGAGAGGCTCAGGAACGCGTGGTCGTGGGCGAGCGGCGCACCGAGCAGGCCGGCCGCCGCGGAGGCGGCGGTGATGCCAGGCACGATCTCGACTTCCGGTGAGCCGTGGCGGGGGCCCAGCTCACAGACCAGCGTGGCCATGGCGAACACGCCCGGGTCGCCGGAGCACACCAGCGCCACCTGCTCGCCGCCGGCCGCCCGGGTGAGCGCCTCGGCGCAGCGGTCCGCCTCGGCACCGATGGGGCTGCGGACCACGGTCTGGTGCGCGGTCACGAGGTCGGCGCACTGGTCGACGTAGAGGTCGTAGCCGATCACGGTGTCGGCGGATCGCACCGCCGACGAGGCGGCAGGCGTGCGGTGGCGGGGATCGCCCGGGCCGAGGCCGACCACCGCGACCGAGCCGGCGGGGCGGGCCCGGCGGGCGATGGCGACGGTGGCTGCCGCGGCCTTGCGCTTGGTGACCACGAGCTCGGACCCGGGACCGGCGGCGAGCAGGGCAGCCGCCTCGGCCACGCTGGCGGTGCCGACCTCGTCGAGGACCACGTCGCTCGGGTTCGGGACCTCGACAGCTGCCAGGTCGGCGGCGGTGAACGCCCGCACCGGGAACCCGAGGGAGGTGATGACCGGATCGGGCGCCCTGCGGTCGATGGTGGCCACGACGCCGATGGCGTCGCGGGAGAGGCCGGCGTCGGCGAGCACCTGGTCGAGCAGCGCCTGGGCTTCACGGGCGGGGGCGTCGCTGGAGGCGCCGACGCCGACCACGAGCGATCGTGGCGCCAAGACGACGGTGCCGTCGCCGGGCTCGACCGCCTGATCGGTGACGAGCACCCGTTGGCGGCCGGAGCCACCGGTGAAGGGCAGCGGCCACGGGAGCGTCGACTCGACCGACGGCGCGTCACCGTCCAGCCAGGCCCGGGCCACACCGGTGATGTCGCCGCGTGCGGTGAAGCCGGGCAGCTGGTCCAGCGCCGGCACGCCGGCTGCGTCGGTGCCCGTGGTGATGACCGCCTCGGCGCCAAGCTGGGCGGCCACTTCGCGTGCGAGGGCGTTGGCGCCACCGGCGTGGCCGCCGGTGAGGGCGACGGCGAACCGGGCGGCTTCGTCGACGCAGACGACGGCGGGGTCGGTGGCCTTGTCGGACAGCAGCGGCCCGACGACCCGCACGGCGATCCCGGTCGCGCAGCAGAGCACGAACCCGTCGACGTCGTCCCAGCGGTCCCGCACCGTCGCGGCCAGCTCTCCGTGGACGTGCTCGTGCGGGAGGCGCTGGGCGATGCGACGACCGGCCTCGGTGATCGAGATGGAGAGGATGCGGTTCACGGGTTCCCCCACACGACGAAGACCGGGTTCTCGGCGGCCAGGCGGAGACGGCCTTCGGGGCCGATCGGGACGCCGCGGTTCAGCTGCACCTGCACCAGCGAGCCGAGGCGATCGGCCCCAGCCAGGGCGGCGTCGAGCGTCGCGTACGTTGCGACGACGGCGGCTCCGGGGCGGAGGCGCTCGAGCACGGCATCGAGCACGTCGATGCCACCGCCGCCCACGAAGGCCCGGTCGGGGTCGGGCAGCTCGGCGAGGACCGCCGGCGCGGCACCCTCGATCACCCGCACGGTGGTGCCTCGGGCGTTGTGACGGATCTGCTCGCACGCTTCTGCGTCGCGCTCCACGGCGAAGGCACGCAGCGCCGGTGCCAGCTCCACCGCCTCGACGGCCACGCTGCCGCTACCCGCACCGACGTCCCAGAGGACGCCGCTCGGCGGGAGGTCGAGCTTGCCGAGCACGACGGCGCGCACCTCGGCCTTCGTGATGAGACCAGCCCGGTGCTCGAACGTGGCGTGGTCCCGACCCCATCCGGTACCCGCCGTCAAGGCGACCTCGGCATCGGGCGCCACGAGCAGCACGACCGACAGCGGGTCGAACGTGCCGGCGGCCAGGCCGTCCAGGTCGGTGCGGTGGATCGTCTCCTCCGGCTCGCCCAGGTGCGAGCAGACCCAGACGTTGCGGTCGTCCCCGCCGGCGTCCACCACCGCCCGGCCGAGGGCTTCCGGGGGGTTGTCCCGCGACACGAGCACAGCGACCTTCGGGTGCTCGAGCACCGCCCGGACCGAGGATTCGAGCGGCCGGCCGTGGCAGGTGGCGACGACCGCGTCGTCCCAGGGCATGGCGGCCCGGGCGAAGGCCATCGCCACCGAGGACGGTGCGGGGTGCACGGCGATCGTCTCAGCTCCCAGGCGGGCGGCGAGAACTCGCACGATGCCGAAGAAGCCGGGGTCACCCGAGGCGAGCACGCACACGCGCTGGCCCTGCGCCGACCGGGCGACGCACAGGTCCACCAGCTCGTCGAGCTTGCCCCACAGGTCCACCGGCTCACCCCGGAACTCCGCCTGGGCGAGGTCGGCGTGCTGGCGGGCGGCGCCCACCAGGAGGTCGGCGGACCGCAGCGCCGCCTCGGCGTCGCGTCCGTACCACTGCCCGCCGTGGAGTCCCACCACCGAGACGCTCATCCGGACCGCCGCCTGCTCGCTCGACCGGCCGTGGAGCCCTCATCGCTGGGCAGGCGGTACGCGGTGCCGAAGTCGGGGGCGTACAGGTGGCTGCGAGCGGGAACGTCATCGTCGCCCAGCGCGTCGCCCACCAGGACGAGCACGGTCATCGTCTCGCCCACGCCGCGCATGGCCTCGGCCAAGCCGCCGACGGTCGTCCGCACGATGGTCTCGTCGGGCCAGCTGACGCGGTGGAGCACCGCGGCCGGCGTCTCGGGTGCGTAGCCGGTGAGCAACTCGTCCTGCAGCTCGTCGGGGCGTGCTCCCGCCAGGAACACCGCCATCGACACGCCGGCGGGGGCGAAGGCGGCCACGCCCTCGCCCGGGCGCATGGAGGCGCTGGTGCGGCCGCCGAGGCGGGTGAACACCACCGACTGGGACAGCGTCGGCACGGTGAGCTCCCGACCCAACGACGCCGATGCCGCGGCAACGGAGGTGACCCCGGGGACGATCTCGAAGGCCCGGTCGTTGGCTCGGCACCAGTCGAGCTGCTCGGCGATGGCGCCGTAGACGCCGGGATCGCCAGAGTGGAGCCGCACGACTGCTGCGTCGCCTTCCTCCGCGGCGAAGACGGCCAGCACGTCCTCCAGGGTCATCCGGGCCGAGTCGTGGAGCACGGCGTCGGGCCGGCAGTGGTCGAGCACGGCCCGAGGCACGAGCGACGACGCCCAGACCACGACGTCAGCCTCGGCGAGGCGCTGGGCGCCGCGCAGGGTGATGAGGTCCGGTGCGCCTGGGCCGGCGCCGACGAAGGAGATCATCGCTTCGCCGGGACGATGACGGCGGACAGGTAGCTGGCCGGGCGGTCCGCCACCGAGGACACGGGCCCCACCCGCTCACCGGGCATGCCGAGCAGCTCGCCGAAGGTGGCGCCCTCGAGCCGGCCCATCTCCTCCAGGCGTTCGGCGATGGCCTCGATCCGCCGGCCACCCTTGTAGAGGACGAGCGTGCAGCCGGCGTCGGCCAGCAGCTCGGCGACGCGCCCGCCGGGCTCGGACACCTCGGCCTCGTTGGCCGGCAGCACCACGAAGGTCTGCTGGTCGTCGGCCAACACGACGCCGGCTCGGGTGGCCAGGTCCTGGAAGGCCATCACCCCCGGCACGGTGAGCACGGTGGTGTGCGGCCGTCGCTCCCGGACGCCGTCGGCGACGGAGGAGAACGTGGAGTACAGGTTCGGGTCGCCGAGCGTGATGAAGGCGACCTCGTCGCCGGCCTCGAGCAGCTCGACCGTGCGCGCCGCTGCCGCGTCGAGCGCCGCCCGTCGGGCCTCCAGATCGGGGGTCATGGCGAAGGTCATGCGCTCCACGACGACGTCGGGGGCGGCGTCGCGCACGATCGCCTCAGCCCGGCCGACCGCGCTGAGGTCCGTGCTGGGGGCCAGGACCACGTCGGCCCGGCGCAGCGCCCGCAGCGCCCGCACGGTCAGCAGGTCGGCGCTGCCCGGGCCCACGCCGACACCCACCAGGCGACCGGGCACCGCCAGCTCAACCGGAGGTGCACTGGCGTCGCCCTCGACGAGGTGTTCGACTGCGGAACGGATCAGCTCGGCTTCCGAGCGGTGGGTGCGCTCGGCGAGGGCGCTCAGGCGGCGCTTCAGCGAGTCGGGCAGGTACACCGAGGTCTTCCGCACGGACGTAGGGTACAACGTAGGGCATGGCTCCCTCCCAGCCCGCCGAGCGCCGTCGCGTGGTCCTGGTCGGCATCGGTGCCGGCGACCCCGAGCACCTCACCCTCGGTGCGGTGCGTGCGCTCAACGCTGCTGATGCGGTGTTCCTCGTGGACAAGGGAAGGGTGGCCGAGGACCTGCGCTCCCACCGCCGTGCGCTGCTCGACGAGGTCGTCGAGCGCGACCCCGGCCCCCGGGTCGTCGAGCGCACCCTCACTGCGGTGCGCGACCGCGACCGCTCCCGCTACGACGCTGGCGTCGAGGCCTGGCGGGCCGAGCGGCTCGACGCCTACCGCGAACTGGTCGGCGGCCTCGGACCCGCTGAGACCGGTGCGTTCCTGGTGTGGGGCGACCCGACGCTCTACGACGGGACGCTGGCCATCCTCGACGAGATCCGCGGTGAAATCGGCTTCGAGGTCGACGTCGTCCCCGGCATCAGCAGCGTGTCTGCGCTCGCGGCCCGCCACGGCGTTGCCCTCAACCGCATCGCCGAGGCGGTGCAGCTCACCACCGGTCGCCGCCTCGTCGACGAGGGCATGCCCGCCGGCGTGGACAACGTCGTGGTCCTGCTCGACGCCCACGAGGCCTGGCGGAGCCTGGACGACGACCTGGAGATCTGGTGGGGCGCCTTCGTCGGACTGGACCGCGAGGTGCTCGTGTCGGGGCGGCTGGGGGACGTCCGGGACGAGATCGCCACCCGACGCGACGCGGCCCAGCAGGAGGC
>Ga0208490_100665_pt1 | contig 18441 bp, 20 predicted proteins | sample SubbioAug_CSWold_FD_184818 | JGI IMG/M metagenome (GOLD analysis project Ga0208490, IMG submission 184818) | Serpentinite rock and fluid subsurface biosphere microbial communities from McLaughlin Reserve, California, USA - CR11Aug_CSWold (SPAdes) | ecosystem: Environmental > Terrestrial > Deep...
GACGGACTGACAGACTTTATTCATAATTTAGGATAGTTACCCTGTCAGTCTCATTTAGAGTGACTTTTCCAGTTTCAAATAAAGTGACTCTAAACAATAGTAGCCCAAATACCGTACTTCCCATTTAGCTTTATGATATTTAAAAAATCGAACCAGGTAATTTTTTAAAAGCATCACGCAAATATCATTTATTCTAGCAATCTTATCAAAGCTGTCTATTTCCATTAGAGCCTTGGGAATGAACAAGGTATACCAGCCCTTTTGTTCAAGTATTTCCTTCAACAAGGGCTTTTCCATAGTGATATTGTAATAACCTTTCTGATTCTTGTGTTGCAGCAAATCTCTATAAATCTTATCCATATCTAAAAAGGCAAGTTGCTTAGTTTGTAATACCACTTCATCCTTTTGAAAATTCACATCCTCATTCTTGATAGACGATAAACTTTGTATTGTAGCATTATAATCAAGTTTAATTTTATTCTTAACTAAATTTTCCATAAATCCATTAGTAGGAATATTAAGGAGAAGACGTTTTGCTTGTTTTTTAAAATTAACGCCATCTTTGACTTTAATGACCTTCAGCTTGTCTTTTACATCTAAAAATCGACTAACTACAGGTAGCTTGAATTCTTTGATGGAGTCATTTATATCCATATCTTCTTTTTCAAGGTATTCCTTAAACTGGGTCATATAGTCAGCTTTTACACCAAATATAGTAAGGGTTTCAATCTTTCTAATGTCTTTTGGCACAGTAACAGGATAGTCAAGCTTGGAACTTCGTTTGAGGCATTTTTCATGCCCCATAAGTCTAACTCCTCTGCCAAAGAGCTGTATAGCCTGAGAACCTTCACCCTTGGCAAAATTAATAAGTCCCATGGTAGAAACTCGCCAGCTATTCCACCCTTCTGTAAACTTTTTGGAACCGATAAGTATGTTAATCCTAGAATTTTTATCATTAATTTTATTAAACAATGATTCATTATCAAATTGATTATCATCAGTAGTGATTCCTGTTTTGCCTTTTTTGTATTTGTTACTCTAATAGTGGTCCGATAATTTTACTATTTCAGTTGAATTATGGTCCACTATTTTAATTTACTCTTGTCTTGTAAAATACAAGATGGGGGTGTTAAGGAGTGATAAATTTAATGGACAAGCATTCAATCATCAAATTAAAGTTGGAGGGGCATTCCAATCGGGCTGTAGCTAAACTGATAGGGATTGATCGTAAAACAGTCGCCCGGTATTGGAATGAGTACAAAAAGCAACAAGAGGAGCTTTGCAGTCCCCATGTTGACATTGCTGAGGTACAGGAACAAATAGTATCTGCGCCAAAATATGATTCATCAAATCGCAAGTCACGTAAGTATACAGAAGATCTAGATATGGCTCTTGATGAGATTCTATTTGAAGAACGGAAAAAAGATGTCATTCTAGGTCCACACAAGCAAAGTCTAACAAGGCAGCAGATCCACAAGTTGCTTGTAAACCAGGGCTTTGACATAAGCTACACCACCATAGCCAATAAGATTAACGAAAAGATCAGAAAAGCAAAGGAGTGTTTCATTAAGCAATCTTATGATTATGGCGATCGCTTAGAGTATGACTTTGGTGAAGTTAAACTCTTAATCAACGGTGTGCTTGGTACATATCATATGGCAGTAATTTCGTCACCAGCAGGAAACTTCAGATGGGCATATCTGTATAAGAACCAAAAAAAGGAGGTATTCATGGACTCCCATGTTAGATTTTTTGAAATGGTTGGTGGTGTATACAAAGAAATAGTGTATGACAACATGAGGAATGTGGTTTCAAAGTTCATTGGCAGAAATGAAAAGGAGCTAAACGAAAATCTGCTGAAGCTCTCAATGTACTATGGATTCAACATTAATGTAACCAACTGTTTTAGCGGCAATGAAAAGGGGCATGTGGAGGGTAGCGTCAAGATAATAAGGAACTTTGCTTTTGCCGTCAAGTATGAATTTGCAAGCATTGAACATGCTCAAATCTATTTAAACAGCCAACTATTAAAACTTAATGAAAACAACAAAATGGACGAGGAAAAGCTTCATCTTCTTCCATACAAGCCTAAGTTAGAGGTTGCAAATATTAGTCTAAACAATGTCAATAAATATAGTTTTGTACAAGTGGATAACAACTTTTACTCTGTTCCTGAGTATTTGGTGGGAATGAAAGTAAGTGTAAAGACATATTTTGATAGAATCGCCATCTACTCAAATAATAGCAAAGTATGTGAGCATAAAAAAATAGATGGTTTTAATGAAATAAGCATTGACATAACCCATTACTTAAATTCATTCATCAGGAAACCTGGAGCTCTAAAGAACTCAGTTGCCCTGAAAAGTCTGCCACAACTAAAAACCATCTATGATAAATATTTTAATACAAACCCTAAGAAATTCATAGAGATTTTAGTTGATAACAAGGGAAAAGACACAGATGAAATAATAAAAATACTCAATGGATACACCAAAACCAAGTCACTACCCATAGACAGCATCGTCGCAGGAAGTGATTTGAACAATACTACCAAGCAGCAATTATCTCAATATGCGCTACTTTCAACTAGAAAGGGTGAAAATTACTATGTTAATTAGAGAAATGGCTTTGGAGCTTAAACTCCCTTACTTAAAGGATAATTATGAAGATATGATAAACCAAGCAAAGCACACCTCTATGAACTATGAAGAATTTTTACTCGCATTACTAGAAAAAGAATATGAACTAAGAAAATCCAATGGTGTGGCAAGGAGGTTAAGATATGCTAGATTTCCGGTAAAAAAATATTTGGAGGACTTTGATCGTTCTAAGTATATTATGGAGCTAAGGAAAAAGTTCACAGAGATAGAAACATTACAATTCATCGAAAACAAAGAAAATATAATTCTAATAGGGGCCTCTGGCACTGGAAAAACTCATTACTCCATAGGGCTTGGTGTAAAAGCTTGCTTGCATGGAAAAAGCGTGCTATTTACGTCGGTTCCCAACCTAATAATTGAATTGAAGGAAGCAATGAGCATGAGCCAACTAACATCTTACAAAAGAAAATTCGCAACATTCGACCTAGTTATTCTTGACGAATTAGGATATATTTCATTTGACAAGACGGGCTGCGAAATATTATTCAACCTATTATCAGATAGAAATGACAAAGGATCAATAATTATAACGACAAACCTGAATTTTGATCGCTGGGAAGAGATTTTCAAGGATACTATGTTAACTGGGGCTATGGTTGATAGATTAGCCCATAAGGCACATATTATTGAGCTTGCTAGGAAAAGTAGTCATAGATTTGAAGAGACAGTAGCATGGTTAAAAGCTAAGCAATAATGGACCCTTTTTCAACTAAAACAGTGGACCACTTTTGGCTTGACAAATACATTTTTCAATGTTTTTAATCAGATCACTATCTCCACCAACACCAACATTAATAACTCCAAAGAATTCATTATCGTTGCCAATGCGTAGTCCAATTTCACCAGGAAGCTGCTTAAGATTTACCATATGCAGTCTGCCTGTAGAAGTTGTATCAAATACTGTTTTTAGGAGATCTTCATAAACTTCTTCAGCCTTTCGGTCAAATAAATGCTGCAAAAATGAAAAATCTCCATAAAATAATTCATGTCCTCTTTCATCTATAAGCCCTGTATTGTCGTCTAGTAACATTTTGAGCTGCTCTACTATTTTTTCTTTATTTCTTGTAAATTCATTAATAAAGGCTAATACTTCCTGTACATCTGTCAATTCATTTTTGCTAGGGCTTTTATTAACACTATTACCCACAAAAACTAGCAGTGGTTTTTCAATATTAAACCGAACAAAGTGTGATTTGTCATTCTGATAAATCTTCATTTGTTGATAAAAGCTGAGTAGACAGCCGGTCAAATATATATCCCACTGCTCTTTGGACAATGTATCTTTCAGATTATAAATACGATATTCCTTTCCATAACCATCATTATAAAAATATTTATAGGAATAATCAAAGATGATTGCCCTACCATATTGATGGGCTAGAGCCTCTGCATCAGTCTTTTTCTTTTCCTCCTTAATGGCTTGCTTAAAGGTAGCTGAGTATTCAAATGAAAACCCGTCCTCCGACATTCTGCTACGAAGATCATACCATACGTTACCAGAAAGTCCCTTATGTCCCTCATCAACAAGAACCAGGTTATTCTGTTCAAAACTATCTACCGAAACTGTCTTCACCTTGCCCTGCTCTACAAGCTTGTTAATATCTATGACAAGGACCTCATTTTTTGCCTGCAGGGTATTCTTTTCAAAAAGTCGGCAATCAATACCCGAGAGTTCCATTTCCTCAATATGCTGTTTGGATAATCCTTCGTTTGGTGTAAGCAGAATAATCTTATTCATACTCAACCCTTTTTTGTACTCCCGGGCTTTGTTAAAGTAATGTTGATATTGTAGAATATTAACATGCATGATAAGAGTCTTGCCACTACCAGTAGCACACATAAAGGCAAGCTTATTTAAACTATCGGTAGTATAATCCGCTATTGCTTCCCCATCATTTTCAGAGTTAAAATCATCTAAGAAAGTATTTAGATCAGTAATGAAATTTTCTCTGTCCAGGAAGTATCTATCAAGGTACATCTCAGTAAAAAGTAGTGCAAGATACTGGAAATACTTAAGGGTAAGACCGCCTCTACCCTCACCTATTTGCTGAACATAACGGAAGATATTCTCATCATATTCTTTTAACTTCTCCTTGTTTAAAAAACCAAGCTTTAAATATTTACGTAGGATAAATTCATGAACATATGCTGTGTTTTCTTCATTGTATCCTTCCAAGTCCGCAGACTTCATTTCTTCTGCAAGACTCTTAAAATCTGTCTTACCAAAGAGTGATAGGAAGTATTTATTAAGCACCAGGCAGTCATTAAGATTAATGTTCTTTGGCTTTTTTGCTGCCATCCTTATACCTCCTCAAACATTCTCTTTTTAAATTCAAGTTCTATTAAATGTACTTTCCATTGCTCTTTTTCTGTTCGTAAGTTTTCCAGGTTGTTATCTCCATTGACATAAATAACATCAAAATCTCCAGTACCAACATTAGTATGATACTTCATAAAGAAAGCATCCAAAGCAGCATTGTCTGCTACCAAATCACCTGTTAGGTTACGCCAGATAACTAAAACCTTGTTTCCATTGGGTAAGAGACCTTCTATTGCTTTAAAGCCATATTTCCCAGACTTGTTCTCTGTAAGCTTTACGGAATTCTCGTATTTGCCTTTAGCGTCAGGGGTACTACTGAAGCAGATAGTGATCCCTTGTTTCGTAACAGTTAGACCAAGGAGATAATTAAAGGTTTCAACCAGGTCTATGGCTGTTTCTTGTGTCTCGTTATTTTCAGTTATTTTCATCTTGTAATCAAAGGGTGTCTTAAATAAGTCCAGGTTAAGGAGGCTATCTCTGCTCTCAATGTCAAGCATATAAGATACAAGATATTCATTAAAGAATTTATTACTCAAGTCTAGCTGTTTCTTCTGCTCTGGCGAGCGGCTTAAATCAATATTATTGAGAGTATCCTCATAGCTTTCCAAACGAACATATTTGAAGATCTGGGAAACACCAGTATTTCTGTTTTGTGGTTTGCCATCTTTCCAGTCTTTAGAGTAAATTACCTTTTTAATTCGAGGCTTAGTAACAGTATTGAAATAGTTGCCCATTTCAACTAGAATGTATTTGCGATTTCCTTCATCCTCCCGGTTTAAATTGATTACTGCGTGACCTGTGGTGCCTGAGCCTGCGAAGAAGTCAAGGACTATTCCTTTCAAATCATGTAAGCCTCCATATATGGTTTCTTCATATAAAGATACAGGATGACAATAGCTAAATGATAATCCTAATCTCTCCAATTCAGCCTTCCCTTTTTGACCGCTTTGGATTACCGAGGAAACAGGACGATTTGATTCACTTGACAAATATATTTTTCGCTGAGGTTGTATAGTTTCATCATTACCAAATACAATTTCACCTTTGTCCAATAATTCCTTCATTTTTCCTGGGGTCCTTGACCAACCTCTTGCTGGAACAGGACAAGGCTGATTATTTTTAGGATGAATTAATGGGATGAAAAACTGAGGCGGAGCTGGATTAGGATTTGGCCATGTCATAGCTACATGCCTATAAACTCTTCCATCATCTGCAATGTATTTGTAAGCTCTCTCACCACCTGTTAATCCTTCGTAGTCCCTAATCCAATCTGAAAATTCTTTACGAGTTTTTTCGTAGACACCACCATTTTTACTAATAATAGATGCAGCTTTATCTACTATTTTCTTGATATTTTCAGCTTTTGCAATAAACTGCCCTAGATGATATGATGCCCAAATAATATATTCATGTTGGACCGCAATTCCTCTGCCACCCATCATAGGGTTCCTTTTATCCCAAATTACAGTTCCCTGATAAGGAAAATTAAATGCTTTATAAATAGTATATAAGCTATCATACTCATACTCATCAATATGACATTGAAAGCTAGCTTCTCTCGAAAGAAGAGCAACGGCTATAGTAATTCTATTATGCATCATAGTCATCCAGCTAGAATGTACATAGTTATTCTTATATAAGAAACCACTTGAAGAAGTGTTGTAAGGTGGATCAATATGGATAATAGAAATCTTTTCCTTATACTTCTCCTGCATCAAATTCAAAGCCTGAAAATTGTCGCTGTGAATTAATAGTCCATTTGTCTCCTCATCTAAATCGTCAATACTGGAAATCAACCGTTCTTTAAAATCCGCACTAAAATGCTTTGTATCCAACACAAGATTTTTATTCTGTTGTAGAAATTCTACTGTTAATGGATTAGAATATGCATTTTCCATTAGGTTTCCTTCAATTTCATCAATGGCAAATAATTCAATCCATTCCTGCCTTTGTTCATCATTTGTCGCTATATCCGAATAGAAACTCTCGTCAATCTTATTAAGGGTAATACTCCAGTTTGTGTCCACTACAAATTTTTTCTTCAACCACAGTTTTTTCTGAAACTCCTCTATTTGTGCCAAAAAAGCAATAATAGTTCTGCCTACTTGCTTAATGGCTTTTACCTTTCCCAAGTAAGTATTTACCTTGATTTCGTTATCGGTATCCAAGTCATCTAGGTTCATAACTTCTGATTTTATGTAAAAATCCAGTTCTCTATTTAAGAACCTACTCAAATCCTTATGTATAAAATAATCAAAGGTGTTTTTGGAAATGTATGTTTCCAGATGTTTTTCTAAAACTGTCAGAGTATTGTTTTTTTCCGTAGGAACTGGCATATTCAAAGCTAAGAAAAATTGCTTTAAATCGGCATTTCCCGAAACAGGTTCTATCATTTTATCAAGGGCCGATTTATTAAGTTTAGAATTATCTCTCAGTTTATTTATGCTATCCTGTTCCTCTCCAGCAACGCGATACTCAAATTTAAATGTAAGTTCGTTGCCCTGAACTTCCAAGAAGTTTTCATCCAACAGGATAAACTCACGTTTCTTGTCGCCGTTTTCCTTATTATTATTTTGCTCAGTACTGGCATCAACAAGTTTAAAATGTATAATGAATTTTTCTCCATGCACATCCACCTTAAAGGAATAATCTCTGAAGTTTTCACTAGTTTTTATGTAGTATTGATCATGATTAGCCCAATAGAGCTTTACTTCTTCCCCTTCGTATGGAATAGCATAAACCCCTTCTTTGTAGCGTCGCTTGCTTATGAAATCTCCTTCATCATAATACCGACTAAAAAAATTGTACAAAGCAGAATAAACATCGCTTTCTAACTCGGCAGCTCCTGTGCCAGAGGATAGCCTAGCTTTGTATTCAGCATATTCTTCCATTAGCTTGCTATCCTCAACCTTAACGCCAACACTTTCACATTGCTTTTCAATTTCTTCTATTCTTTTGCTGGCGTGACTGTTATCGGTAGCATATTTTGATAATATGGATTTTACATCTTCAGAAAGGGTATTTTCAATGAAATTATTTATCTCATTTTTACGAAGATTCATAATCCGGTATATACCGAAGTCAAGATCTGCCTTTTCTAACTCAAACATTTCCTTTAGAAGCTTTGTAAAGCGCTTTAGTTTTTCACTCATTAGCTAAGACCTCCTAATTAAATCCGTACTTTCTATGTATTTATCTCAATTCTTATATTCTAATGGCACAAAACCTGTGTTCTGATATGGGGATATGCTCCATTGTAAGCCGCTACTTTTGCCCTAATTAGTTCAACGTTAGGTCTCTCATATCAACAATTTCCATATTATAGTATACCTGTAGTAAAGAATATAATCAATGTAGTGATCCATTGATATTTTGCAAGTATTATAGTAATCGTGTAAATTGAACTTCATCAATAATTTGTAATTGTCTCCCCTTGGAAATGAGGTCTTTTGCCTTTTTTGTCTTGCTACTTTCTTTACCATCAGCAAATTTAGAATAATCTTGCATTCCCATAATCAAAAAATCAGTATCTTCAGTTACTCCATTTCCAATAAATCCTCCAGCATCAACAACCTTCTGCATAGCTTCTTTTCTAGTCATTGCTGATAGCATACCTGTGAAAACAAGTTTCTTTTTGTAAAACTCGTGTTCTTGATCAAAGGTATTCTTCTGAGGTACAATGTCTTTAATATCAAGTCCTTTCGTTGAACTTCTTATACTGCATGGATTATACCCACCTATATACAGTTTACCATGGCTCATTCCAATTAATGAAGTAAGCTCTTCTATAGTGGAAACACCTTTAACTACCAATGCCTCCAACAAAACTTTACTGCAAGCAACAGCATCTTCCTGTGCATTGTGATGAGTAAATTCATGATTTAAGAATTGACATATAGTATTAAGCTTATAGTTTCTTAGACCACTCCATGTTTTTAGTGCAACTTTATAGCTGCACACATATTCTATTTCAGGATACTCAATTTCATACAGATCCAATACATGACGTAGTGCAGACATATCAAAAGCTGCATTATGAGCACTAACCATAGCACCCCTAAGCACAGGTTTTATCTGCTCATAAATATCATTAAATTCTGGTGCATCTTTTACTGCTTCTTCATCAATTCCATGAATCATTACATTAAATGGATCAAAATATGAGTAATCTGCATGGGGCTTCACAAGCCAATACTTGGTATCAACCACACTACTATCCTCTAAAACGGCAATTCCAATAGCGCAAATACTTCCCGCAAATCTATTAGCTGTTTCAAAGTCTATACATACTACTCTCATTTACCCCCACTCCCATACTCCATTGTTCACTTCCTTCTCCATTACCCAATGTTTTCATCAATATATTTCCTAAGTATCTTAATAAATTTCTTCCAATTAGGTGGATATGCGTTACTTCCGGATTTATGTATTTTCTGTCGTTTTGGTAGCTTGATGTCAAGGCTCCATTGGGTACCATCACATATCATATTGTCAGAATACTGGTCTTTCCAGCAATCCACCTCGCATGCCGCAATCTCATCAATAAAATTGTACCAACGCTCATCTGACCATTTAGTTTCTTTAATTACTACATCTTCCATCTTATAATATTCTGGGGGAATTGATTTTTTTATGTCTATATAGAAACCCCCGGGAGTTAGCAAATATTTTAAGAGCTTATTTTTTCTTCTGCCATCTATGTAAACAAAATGTGATATGCCAAAGTAGCCGCCAACAAAAAACTCAAAAGCTCTGATACTATCCTTATCGGATTTTAAGTAATGGTTAGTGCCGCCAAACTGCTGCCCACAGTCCTTACAAATTCGATTTGGATCATCTGTACTTATACAGCATCCACCTAGGACAAGTTCACCACGCTCCTGTGCTTCAAATGCTTCATAGGTTGGTAACCCATATATTATTTTTACTGTGCTTGTTGACCCGCAAGCCGGGCATTTGCGTCTTGGCATACACAATCCACCTCTTTTCTTTATACACTCAATTCTTGTATCATCTTTTCTAGTCTATATTTTTCTAGTAAAGGCATGTTTTTCTTGGATAAATTCACCCCATATTCTGGCTTGCTCTTTAGCCCATCGTAATCCTTATCACACAGTAATTCATTGGGAGACTGCCATGCAACGGAAGGTATAAGGTAAACATCCGGCAATTTACCATCTTCAAAAATTAGCAATATCAAGTATACATTAGGGATGAAGATGTTCCATTTTGTCTTTTGCATGTACACATAATTAGATTGTCTAACTGCCTTTACCTGTAATTCTATAAACTTACCGTTTGTCTTTTTGGCAACAAAATCTATTCCATGATCATCTACCTCAGATGTGTATACCTCAAGTCCATAGGAGGCGAACTCCATCTTTGCAAAGTATTCTGCATATCTACCCAGTTGTAGTCTATTTAACTTTGACCAGTTTGTATTTGGCATGCTATTCTCTCCTTGTAACAACGTTACATCTCAAGTCTTTACATTTCCTGCTTTATAGTGTGTATTTCGTTAAATGTTTCTATATTCCTACATATTGATCTATCTTTTATTATTTATAGAATATAAAAACGCCCTGAACTATTATCACATTCACATAGTACCAGGGCCTTTACGTATTAATTAAAAAATTCACTTTCCTTCCCGCACTCTATTATTTGTTGTGCCTGCTTTATATCTATCTCTGATTGCTTCGCTATGACAAAGGTCAGTAGTGTTATTGATTTCTGCAGGCTCTTTAATGTTGGCTCTATTCTTATGAGCAGGTAGCTGGCGACGACTATAGGAAAGCCAAAGTTGGATGCTGCAAATAGGAATTCTTCCATGTGATTTTCACCTCCTGTAGGTATCTCGTGGTCAGGGCTGTAACCCTGTAACCACGGTTTTGTTAAATCAGCTACATGTAGTCGATGTAATTTGCCTCATATACATAAAGGACGCCATTATTATGCGGCGTCCCGTAGTTATAGTCTGATGCTTCTATATTAATGTAAGATATGTCTATTTGATGTTATCCAGCACAGCTGCTGTTTATGCAGGTATTTCAACTGGGTTCACATCTCTTTGAACGATCCTGGCTGCATATATTTCTGTCAGACTTGCACCAGTAGAAGCGCTAAATATATCTTTAGCAATTATGTCATCCATAACTGCTTTAACTTCACTTCCCTGAAGATCTTCTTTAGGATCCAAAACCCTAATAGTAACTCTTCGTCCATCAAAGGCATCAAATATCATCTCCAAAGTTTTTACTGAAGTAGGCATTATGCATTTCCTCCCTTCTTAGATTATTTTTTATCCAACTTATCTATTCCTGGGCTATTTAAGCCTCTACACTAATTATTCACTAAGTAAACCAGCAGTCTCTACGGTCTTAATGGCATCTAGAGTATGAGTTTGCAAATCCATCAATCCAGTAGCCACATCATAGACGTCCTGATCAGTAGCTAAAGGATTTACTCTGGAGTAATTACGATTTCTATAGATTGGTAGCCCAGATTCTTGGTCCATCCCAACCTGCAATCTACATTGCATTGTTAAACCCTCAGTAGTCTTTATAATAGCCATTGATGTTTCCCCCTTTCGTAGGATTATACTGGGGCAGGCATCAGCCGGATAGCCCACCCCAATAAAAAAAGCCAGATTTCTCCGGCTGGATATAGTATATCATACTGTCATTAGATTGTTATATTATGGTAGTAGATAGGCTGTGCATATGTTCGGGGTATTTTTAGTAGTTCCAAATTTGCAGGAATAAGATTATTTGTAATGTCTATTCGGAAAGCAGTTTATTAATATCATTGTTTCTTTAATAGGGTTTAGCTAATAAGGATTTAAACTCAAGGTTCCGTTTAGGACTTGGGCTATTTTTGTGCCTAACTTTTTTGTTCCTAACTTCGGATAATTTGCTAAGGATTAGGCGAAGTTCAGCCATAAGGAGCCTTGAGCCGCACAATATAGACAGTGTGGCATAAATAACTAATTAAAATATAGGTAATACTATGACTTAAAAGCTTATATATAGAACTGGGGTTGTTTTCCATATGAAACTAAATACTTGGACTTGTGGGACTCTTGCTGGTGTATTAGCTACAATTGTACTAACAATAATAACCGTATCTTTAGACTTTTTTAATGTTCTATCGATTAGTGAAATAGAATATGCGTCAAGGTTTATCCTCCATTTACCTGACAAAGAATTGGGGATACTTGAATGGATTATTGGAGTGATAACAAATTTTAGTTTGGGTGTTTTATTTGGAGTATTAGTTGCTTATTTATTTAGATATACAGGGAGAGAAGAAAAATATTTTAAAATATTAGGCATTACTGTGTTACTCTGGTTCTTCCATCTAGTCATAGTTCCTTTTTTAGACCCTACTATGGCAAAATTCAGCACATCTCAAACCGCTATCGAATTTTTTGTGAACTATTTATTATGGTCATATGTAGCTAGCTTTATAATACTAAAATACTTAAAATACCCACAGGAGATATCCATTAAATAAGTTCAATTACTAAAACCCACTAATTTTATATTTTGTATCAAGCAGGTTCCATACACTCATTAATTAATTCATAGGCATTGAGATCACCAATTATCTCACCATAATCATCAACAACCGCGATTTCTTCTACATTGTGGTTAATCATTTTTTGTAATGCTTCTTCTATTTTTTCATTTAATTCAATAGATACTGGAGCAGTCATAATATCTCTCGCTTTTAAATCTTTGGATATATATTCAAATAGCTGTCTAACAGAAAAATGTTTGTTTCCTGTTATCCCTTTTTTAACTGCAGTCGCTTTTAACATGTCTTGTAATGTGATTTTACCCACTAATTTCAATTGTTTATCAACCACATAAACGCAACGGGAAATAGGATTGCCATGAACTAGCTTTTCATGTACGCTATCAATCTTATCATTCTGATTAACAATTAAGGGTTTAGTTGTTATTTTTAAGAATACGTCAGCTACTTTAGTCATTTTTTATCCACCCGCTTCTTCAGTTATCTTATCTAATAAATGGTTTATGCCCACTACCCTTTCAACCTCCAAAACAAAGGCTATACCTTTACCAGGTTTATTTAAATCGACTTCTGAAACAATTGTTTCTAAAACCCTCTCACACAGTTCTCGCTTTACTAGGGTTAGCACTATTTCTTTTTCGGGCTCAATTGTAATACCAAAGAGCTTAGCATGCTCATGTACGCCAGTTCCTCTACCATTAAGCAAAGTTCCTCCCTCTGCCCCAGCTTTTTTAGAAGCTTCTACTACTTTTTGCGAATTACCCTTATTAACAATAGTCATTATCAAATCATGTGGTATTTGAGTCACATAAATAACCTCCTATGCATTTATCTTTAGCAAATGTACAATGCCTGCAGTTTTTTTGATATCTATCACAAAAGCAATTCCACTACCAGGTTTATTAAGATCCCCTGCAGAAACTATTGCATCTAATACTTGATTTAAACTATTTTCATGGGACATAGTTAAAATAATCTCTTTTTCTGGGTCAACATCGATGAAAAACAGCTTTTTTGCCTCATGAACACCTGTACCAGTACCCATAATTACAGTAGCACCTTCAGCCCCAGCTTCTTTAGAGGCTTTAATGATTTTTTTAGCTACTCCCTTTTTTACTATCGTTACTATTAACTTCTGCTTCAAGTTCGCAATGTTTACATTCTTGTTCAATTTCCTTCTCCTTTCTACCATACAGTAACCCTAATATTAGGACAGATAATATTGGCGATATGGCTACTAAACTAATCATACCAAATCCATCTAACAACGGGTCTCGTCCCTCAATAGCTGAAGCTACTCCAATAGCCATAGCTAAAACAAATGTTACCGTCATAGGACCAGTAGCTACACCACCAGAATCAAAGGCTATTGCAACAAAAGTTTGAGTTGAAAATTTAATTAAGATTAATGCAATTAAATAGCCTGGTACTAAAAAATACATAAGAGGAATTCCATAAATTATTCTTACCATAGATACTGCAATAGAAACTGCCACACCAATGGATAAGGTATACAGCATTACTTTTTGGGGAATGTAGCCACTAGATACCTTTTCTACTTCATAGTTTAATATTCGAACTGCTGGTTCAGCAAAGGTAGCTACAAAGCCTAACACAAAACCTATAACAATTAACATCCATTTATTAGGTAGTTTACCCAAGGCAATACCCATTTGTTCTCCTACAGGTAAAAACCCTATATGAACACCCTGAAGAAACAAAGATAAGCCCATAAATGTTAATACTAATCCTATGAGTAATTTAACTATTTTCTCTTTTGGAAGCTTTAAGTAGACTATTTGGAAAAAAAGAAAAAATATGATTAAAGGTACAAGGGCTAAAGCAACCTCAGTCAGTACATGACTAAATCCATAAAAAATCTTTATATTATTCAACCAAATATCACCCCCAGCAACATTATTGCTAAGACTGGACCAATTGAAGCTAGGGCAACCATACCAAATCCATCTGCAGAAGTAGATTTTCCACCTAATACTCTAGCCACCCCAACACCTAATGCTAGAATAAATGGAACTGTCATAGGTCCTGTGGTAACTCCACCTGCGTCAAAGGAAATTGGTACAAAATTAGGGGGAGTAAATGCTGCTAATAAAAATATCAATCCGTATCCAACTACTAATATATATGTTATAGGGATCTTTAGGATTATTCTTAGCATAGCTAATCCTACAAAAATTGCTACTCCTAATGCAACTACAAATATTAGAAGGTTTTTTGAGATTTCTCCTTGAGATACAACGTCTATCTGAGTAGCAAGTACTCTTACATCTGGTTCAGCTACAGTCACAACAAAACCCATTAAAAAAGCAAATAATACAACCAATGATATTTTACCTGTATTAGGTAAAGCCGCACCTATCATTTCTCCCATCGGAAGTAAACCTAAATGAACTCCAATAAGAAAGAGTATTAATCCTACACTAACCATAACAACACCTATTAAAAACTGTAAGAAAACTTCCAACGGCAATCCTATTAAGGTAAACTGAAGTATTATTACTAATACAGTAATAGGTAATACTGCAAATACTATTTCTAAAACCGTTTCTTTAATGCTTTCCATAAAATACCCCCTACAATAAATACCGTAATAGTTCATCTAAAAGAGAAAGGAGAAAGGAGAAAATAAAAACCACAAGAAAATATGCTTATTTAGCACATTATTTGTGGTTTAGTGCCTAAGAGGTTAGCTGTCGGGTTAGATAGCCACCCCTTTTCTAGCAAATTCACACCAAAAATTTACCCCCTCTTCAGAGCGAATTCGGCGTTTTTATATAATCTAACAAACCCTTGGATATAACTTACCATCTCCGAAAAAATTCAACATTGTAAAAAGGAATTCAATTTCTGTTTGGGGTTCACACTAAACTCTAATATAATAGACTAATTATTTTGTTTTTCTAGTCAATGCTGCTTAAGTCAATTCCACCAACTTTCTCCAAGTCTAATATAAACACTACTCCATTTAAAGGTTTTTCTAAATTTCCTTCCTTCATTACAACCTCAAAAATAGTCTCTGCTTTTTCCTTTGGTACTAAGGTAAGAATAACCTCTCGCATTGGTTCAATTTGGATCCCAAAAAACAGTTTAGAATTATTATTACTTCTTCCCCTACCCATAACAATAGTGCTTTTTACAGCTCCAGCTTTTTCAATGGCTTCAATAACTTTGTCAGATTTTTCTCTGGCAACTACTGATACAACTAATTTAAACTCATGAGACATTATATCTTATACCCCCTTCTGTATTTTTTTATTGCTTTATGTGCATTAGATTTGTTCTGTACAAATCACATCTTCAAAGTCCTTTTTTCGCTTATTTAGCAGATCTCTAAGCTCTTTTTTACTTTTTTTAGCCACAAGAATATATAGAATATCTCCAGCCTCAACTTTTGTTTTGCCTTTGGGTGTAATTAATTGACCGTAACGTATTACAGCGGTGACTAGCACATCCTTTGGAAAAGTAATGTCTGCTAAAGCTTTACCAGTTATGTAGTTAGCCTCACACACTGGGAACTCAATTATTTCTGCATTAGCTTTGCCGATGGATATTAACTCTAACGAATGGGGAGATTCTATTCTTTTAGGTATAGTTAGTTCGAGCTTTTCTGCAAACAACATAATGGTTGACCCCTGTATTAAAGCAGAAGTTAACACAACAAAAAATACAACATTGAAGAACAATTGGCTATTCTCTAAACCAGCAGTTAAAGGAAAAGTGGCTAATACAATAGGTACTGCTCCTTTTAAGCCTGCCCAGGAAATAAATACTCTTTCCTTTAAGCTAAACCCCATTTTGATGGTTGATATAAATACAGCTACTGGGCGAGCAATAAAAATCAATACTGCAGAAAGGAGCAATCCATTTAAAATAATATTTGGGACAAACAAATCTCTTGGAAATATTAATAAGCCAAGAATCATAAACATCAAAATCTGCATCATCCATGCGAAACCTTCATTAAATCTAAAAATTGAGTGCTTAAATGTTATTTCAGAATTTCCAATAACAAGAGCCGAAACATAAACTGCTAATAGTCCACTAGCTCCTACCAGGCTAGTTAAACTATAAGTCAAAAGTGCAAAAGCCAGTGCAAACACAGGGTACAGACCACTTGAGTCTAAGTTTATCCTATTTATTGCCATGGCAGTCAATTTGCCTATGACAAAACCAAGAATAGCTGCAATTCCCATCTGCCAGAAGAATGAACCAATCAGCCAAAAATGTACAAATGATTTGTCTAGCAAAAGCAGTTCAACAAAGGTTAAGGTAAGAAGGACTGCCATGGGGTCATTTGACCCTGATTCGAATTCTAGTGTTGCCCTAAGCCTTTCACGTAGGTTTTGACCTTTAAATACCGCAAAAACTGCAGCAGCATCTGTCGAGCCCACAATTGCACCAAATAAAAACCCCTCAAACCATGTTACATCTAACACAAATTTAGCAGCAGCTGCTACTACTACTAGTGAAGTTATTGCTACTCCTAGCGTTGCTAGAAAAATAGATGGAACAACCACAGGTTTTACCGTCGACCACTTAGTTTGCAGCCCGCCTTCAAAAAGAATAATTATTAAGGCTAGTATACCTACCGTTTGTGCAAGTTTAACATTATCAAAATAAATTAATCCTAACCCATCACTTCCAGCAACCATACCTGCTAGAATAAAAAGTACTAATGCGGGAACTCCGAAGCGAGCAGAAAATTTTGTTGCTAACACACCCACAATCAATAAAAGTGCCATGAGTAGAACCAGGTAATCGGTATCAACAAATTGTTCCATGTCTGGTAAACTCCTCTTAAAAAATCTTATTTAAAATATCAATAAGGCATAAGTAGTAAATCATTACTAAGTCTATATTTAACTTAAAAATAAAAACCACAAACCAATATGCTCTATTAGCATATTATTTGTGGCTTAATGCTTACGAGGTTAGCTGTCGGGTTAGGGATAGCCGCCCCTTTTCACAATGGAAATTCACCCCAGAAAGTGGTTCCCCCGCTCCTAAACGAATTCAGCATCTATAGCTATTTATTAATATAATTGTATCATAACTAGAACGATAATCAAAACCAATAAATGCAACCAGGCACATAATCTTCATTTATCCATACATAACAGTACCTAATAACTTTGTTAATCACCATGTTTTTTTGAATCTTAATGATAAGTTATAAAAGCAAATAGGAAAAGTTAACCTATAAATAGAATATGTATTAAGTTGCATAATAATAATTTTCAATTTGGGAGGTACATCGCAGTATGCAATTTATTTTTAGACATGGTTTAATTCTATTCCTTGCAGTATTAGTTGGAATATTAATGTTACTAAATTTCAGCTTCAACCTCTATGCAAATATACTTTGGTTTAAAGCCATGGATTACATTTCAGTTTTATATACAATGGTTTTCTCAAACCTAAGTATAAGAATAGCCTCTTTTTTGTTTCTATTTGTTTTCTTTTTCGCTAACCTCCTGATAACCAGAAGATTTATTAAGTTAGAAAAGGCTCATGTGCAATATGAAGAAGATGATACTGCTATTCCATTCAGACATTTTTCTCTACAAAAGTACTTAAATCCCAAAGTAATTCTTCAAATATTTTTACTAGGTAACGCTATTTTAGCTTTTGTGTTAAGTAATATTACTGCTGGACAATGGTTAACAGTACAAGCCTATCTTAACTCTACTTCTTTTGGCATTGTAGACCCTGTTTTTAATAAAGACATAGGTTTTTATATATTCGCACTTCCCTTTTACAATCTCGTATACACATTTCTTGTATCAGCTGTGATAGCAAGCTCCTGTTACCAGTCACTCTAAATGAGACTAGAAAGCATGCCTAAATCACCCTTTTTGAAACTGAATTGAATAAATTTGCAAAAAAAAAGAAAGAAAGCAG
>Ga0208490_100666_pt1 | contig 18421 bp, 17 predicted proteins | sample SubbioAug_CSWold_FD_184818 | JGI IMG/M metagenome (GOLD analysis project Ga0208490, IMG submission 184818) | Serpentinite rock and fluid subsurface biosphere microbial communities from McLaughlin Reserve, California, USA - CR11Aug_CSWold (SPAdes) | ecosystem: Environmental > Terrestrial > Deep...
GGGGGAGGGGGCCGTCGTCGGCTGCGAGTTCGTCCAGCAGCGCGGGAGAGATGGTGAGCCGGTCGCAGCCCGCCAGCGCCTCGATCTCGCCGGCGTTGCGGAAGGATGCGCCCATGACGACGGTGCCGATGCCGTGCGCCTTGTAATAGGCGTAGATCGCCCGCACCGAGACGACGCCGGGATCGGTCTCGGAATCATAGGGCCCGCCGCCGTTCTTCTTGTGCCAGTCGAGAATGCGCCCAACGAACGGCGAGATCAGGAAGACGCCCGCATCGGCGCAAGCGGCCGCCTGGACGAGGGAGAAGAGGAGCGTGAGATTGCAGTCGATCCCCTCCTTCTGCAGGATTTCCGCCGCGCGGATGCCCTCCCAGGTCGCAGCGATCTTGATCAGGATGCGATCGCGCGACACGCCGCGCTTGTCGTATTCGGCGATGATCTGCCGCGCCTTGGCGACAGTTGCCTGCGTGTCGAAGGACAGATCCGCATCGACCTCCGTCGAGACGCGACCGGGGACGATGCCCGCAAGTTCCGCGCCGAACGACACGGCGAGCCGGTCGCAGACGGCGGTGACGACGGCATCGCGCTCGCCCGCCTGCCCCCGCCCCCAGGCGATCGCCTCGTCCACGATCGCAGCCGATGCGGGATCGCCTGCGGCCTTGAGCAGGAGGGTCGGGTTCGTCGTGCAATCCTGCGGCGCGAGGCGGCGCACGGCCTCGATATCGCCCGTATCGGCAACGACGACAGTCATTTCGCGCAAGCGCGCCAGCTTCGAGGCCATCCGGCTTCTCCCGAGGATTTCGTGCATAAGTTTCGTGCGGCCTTGTAGACCGATCCTGTGATCCTTGGCTAGCCGTCACGACCGCGTCGGGCGCAAGCGGCAACGCTAAAGCCTTGCCCGCGCGCGCAGGCTTGTCTATGCAGCATTCTTTGCAGGTCGCGCCCCATGATTGCGGGCCCAGCGGGAGCCTCGTCGATGCCAGAATCCACGCCGCCGGTGGCGATCATCATGGGCAGCCAGTCCGACTGGGTGACCATGCGCAACGCCGCGCAGACGCTCGAAGCGCTCGGCGTCGCCTATGACGCGCGCATCGTCTCCGCCCACCGCACACCCGACCGGCTCTACGACTTCGCAAAGGGCGCAAAGGCCGCCGGGTTCAAGGTGGTGATCGCGGGCGCGGGCGGGGCGGCGCATCTGCCGGGCATGACAGCGGCGATGACGCCGCTACCGGTCTTCGGCGTTCCCGTCGAATCCAAGGCCCTGTCCGGCCAGGACAGCCTGCTCTCCATCGTGCAGATGCCCGCTGGCATTCCCGTGGGGACGCTCGCGATCGGGCGCGCGGGGGCCGTGAACGCGGCATTGCTGGCGGCTGCGGTGCTCGCGCTCAACGACGACGCGCTGGCGGCCCGGCTCGACGCATGGCGCGCGGCTCAAGCGTCGAGCGTCGCAATGCACCCCGTCGACGAGGTTTGAGCGCATGAGCATCGCACCAGGCTCCACCCTCGGCATCCTCGGCGGCGGGCAGCTCGGCCGCATGATCGCGCAGGCGGCCGCCCGGCTGGGGCTGAAGGTGCAAGTCTACAACGACGATCCCGGCAGCCCCGCCTTCGAGGTCGCCGGAGAGCACACCTGCGCCTCCTTCGACGACCGGGCGGCTTTGGAGGCGTTTGCGCGCGCCGTGGACGTCGTCACCTACGAATTCGAGAACGTGCCCCGCGAGGCGGCGGAAATCGTCTCCGCGATCAAGCCGCTGCGGCCCAATGCGATCACGCTCGCCACCACGCAGGATCGCTTGAGCGAAAAGCGCTTCCTCTCCGATCTCGGCCTCGGCCTCGCCCCCTTCCGCGCTGTGGACGATCTCGCTTCGCTGGAAGCTGCGGTGGCCGCGATCGGCCGCCCGAGCGTCCTCAAGACGCGGCGTTTCGGCTATGACGGCAAGGGTCAGGTGACGATCCGCGCCGAGACGGAACTCTCGCAGGCTTACAGTGAGATCGCCGGTGCGCCCGCGATCCTCGAGGGTTTCGTCACGTTCGAGCGCGAGGTCTCGGTCGTCGCCGCGCGCAGTCCGGACGGCGCGTTTGCGGCCTACGACCTTTGCGCCAACACCCACCGCAACCACATCCTCGACGTCACCCGCGTCCCGGCCCTCGTCGCGCCGCAGACCGAGGCGAAGGCGCGGGAGATCGCCGCCACCATCGCGCAGGCGCTGGATTATGTGGGCGTCTTCGCTGTCGAGCTGTTTCTGGTGCGGAACGCGGATGGGACGGAGGAGCTTCTCGTCAACGAGATCGCGCCGCGCGTGCACAATTCCGGCCACTGGACGGATTTCGGGGCGGCGACGTCGCAGTTCGAGCAGCATGTGCGCGCCGTCTGCGGCTGGCCGCTCGGTTCCTGCGAGACCTTCGGCGAGATCGAGATGGTCAATCTCATCGGCGACGACGTCCTGCGCTGGCGGGAGATCCTCGACGATCCGCAGGCCCGGCTGACGCTCTATGGCAAGGCCGAGGCGCGGGCGGGGCGCAAGATGGGTCATGTGACGTACTTGCGCTGACTCCGGTTTGCGTTGAATGAATCTCTTTGCGCTTGCGTCATGGCCACGATCTCGCTATGCGAACGGGAAGACGAGGATGCGTCGTGGCTTGTGGACAAACAAGTGGCGATCTGCTATTTGCCGCGTCCACAGTTGATGTGCGCCATTGCGTGCGCGTCGCTCTCCAGAATTTTCCGCCCTTCGTCGGCGGCAGACAGAAGACAAAGGAAGGTTTCGCGTGCAGGTTCTCGTTCGGGATAACAATGTCGACCAAGCTCTCCGCGCTCTCAAGAAGAAGATGCAGCGGGAAGGCATCTTTCGCGAGATGAAGCTGCGTGGTCATTATGAGAAGCCGTCTGAGAAGCGCGCTCGCGAGAAGGCCGAGGCCGTCCGCCGCGCACGCAAGCTCATTCGCAAGCGGATGCAGCGCGAAGGCCTCCTGCCTTCGAAGCCGCGTCCCACGCGCTGACCTACCAGGCGCTCCCCGCGATTTGTGCGGGCCCGAAAAAGCCCGAATCAGGCTATTGTGATGAGCGCCCGCTGGCACAGCCGGGCGCTTGTCGCGTTTTCGCGGGCACATTCGATGACAAGGGCAGGGCAATCGACCACCGCCCGATCTCGACAACAAGGTGCGGAGGAGAGACCATGAACGACGTCACCACAGCAGGTATCGACCGGCAGTCCCGGAAGCCGGGCCTCCCTCGCGCTCTGATGAGCGGCTCGGCCCTGCTCGTCCTCGGGCTGACTCTCGCGGCCTGCCAGACGGTCAGCCTGACCCCGGCGCAGCCCGTCGCCGTGGTCGAGGCGCAGAACCCGGAGAGCGGCGTCAATATCGCTTCGCTGACCGAGGTCGTTCAGCGCAACCCGGATGACGCCTCGGCATGGAACACCCGTGGCGCGGCCTACGCCCGCAGCGGCCAGTTCCGGGAAGCCATGTCGGACTTCAACCGCGCCATCGAGATCGACCGGAACTACGCGCCCGCCCTGACCAATCGCGGCCTCGCGCATCGCCAGACCAACAACGACGCCCAGGGGCTCGCCGATTTCAACCGCGCCATCGCGGCCGATCCGAACTACGTCCCCGCGCTGATCGCCCGCGCCAACCTCCTGCGCATTCAGGGCAATACGGGACAGGCTCTGACCGATCTCAACCAGGCTCTGCGGATCAACCCGGAGAATGCGCAGGCGCTGCATTCGCGCGGGCTCGTCCACCAGCGCATGAACCAGCACGCCGAAGCGATTCTCGATTTCGACGTGGCGATCGGTTACAATCCCTATGTCGCGGCCCCATATACCGCACGTGGGCAGAGCCTCGTCGTCACCGGCGAATACGCCAAGGCGATCGAGGACTTCAACGCCTCGCTCAATGTCGAGAACCGCAATGCGGAGGCCTGGGCCTGGCGCGGCGTTGCGCTCGAGCGCACCGGGCAGGGCTCCGATGCGCGGGAGAGCTTCAATCGCGCGATCGGCATCGACAACAACAACGCGACAGCCCGCGAGGGCCTGTCGCGCGTCCGCGCCTGAGAGCGCTGACAAATCTGCCGCCCGGTGCGGCGGAACGACAAACGTGCAAGTGCCGGTTTCCGGCATTCGCAACTGATTCGCTTGCGCATTGACCGCAAAAGTTATATTGCGGTGCGTCAAATCTCGGATGCGCCCGGTCGTCATGACATGTTCACGTTCAAGACGTTGAACATGCCACGGCCCGGGCTGTCTTTATTTTCGGAAGAACCATGAAACTGCGCAACATCGCGATCATCGCCCACGTCGACCACGGCAAAACCACCCTGGTCGATCAAATGCTGGCCCAGTCCGGCGCGTTCCGCGAAAACCAGCGCGTGATCGAGCGCGTCATGGATTCGAACGATCTCGAGAAGGAGCGCGGCATCACCATCCTGGCCAAGGCGACGTCCGTCGTCTGGAAGGATACGCGCATCAACATCGTGGACACCCCCGGCCACGCCGATTTCGGCGGCGAGGTCGAGCGCATCCTCAACATGGTGGACGGCGTGATCGTCCTCGTGGATGCCGCCGAAGGCCCGATGCCGCAGACGAAGTTCGTGGTGTCGAAGGCCCTCAAGCTCGGCCTCCGCCCGATCGTCGCGATCAACAAGATCGACCGCCCCGACGAGCGCCACATCGAAGTCATCAACGAAGTCTTCGACCTCTTCGCCGCGCTCGACGCCAACGATGATCAGCTCGATTTCCCGATCCTCTACGGTTCGGGCCGCGACGGCTGGATGGCGCTCGCCCCCGAAGGTCCGAAGGATCAGGCGCTCGCGCCGATGTTCGACATGGTTCTCGAGCATGTCCCGCCGGCTCATGTGGACGACGGGCCGTTCCGGATGCTCGGCACGCTGCTCGAGGCCAACCCCTTCCTCGGTCGCATCATCACCGGGCGCATCAGCTCCGGCTCGATCAAGCCGAACCAGACGATCAAGGTCATCGGCCACGACGGCAAGCTCGTCGAGCAGGGCCGCATCACCAAGATCCTCGCCTTCCGCGGCATCGAGCGCCAGCCGATCGAGATCGGCGAGGCGGGCGACATCATCTCGATCGCCGGCCTCTCCAAGGGCTCCGTGGCCGACACGTTCTGCGATCCCTCCGTCGATGAGCCCATCGCCGCGCAGCCGATCGATCCGCCCACCGTCACCATGTCCTTCATCGTCAACGACAGCCCGCTCGCGGGCACCGAAGGCGACAAGGTCACGAGCCGCATGATCCGCGACCGTCTCTTCAAGGAGGCGGAAGGCAACGTCACGCTCAAGATCGAGGAATCGCCGGACAAGGATTCGTTCTTCGTCTCGGGTCGCGGCGAATTGCAGCTCGCCATCCTGATCGAGACCATGCGCCGCGAGGGCTTCGAGCTCGCCGTGTCGCGTCCCCGCGTCGTCATCAAGAAGGACGAGGAGACGGGCGAGACGCAGGAGCCGGTCGAGGAAGTCGTCATCGACGTGGACGAGGAATATGCCGGCGTCGTCGTGCAGAAGATGTCCGAGCGTCGCGCCGAGATGATCGAGATGCGCCCGTCCGGCGGCAACCGCCAGCGCCTCGTCTTCCACGCACCGACGCGCGGCCTGATCGGCTATCAGAGCGAGCTGCTCACCGATACCCGCGGCACCGCGATCATGAACCGCCTGTTCAAGGCCTATGAGGGCTACAAGGGCGATATCCCCGGCCGCCGCAACGGCGTTCTGCTGTCGAACGAATCGGGCGAGGCCGTGGCCTTCGCGCTCTGGAACCTCGAAGATCGCGGCCCGATGATGATCGAGCCCGGCTGGAAGGTCTATCAGGGCATGATCATCGGCGAGCACAACCGCGAGAACGATCTCGAGGTCAACGTGCTCAAGGGCAAGAAGCTCTCGAACGTCCGCTCGACCGGCAAGGACGAGGCCGTGCGCCTCACCCCCCCGATCCGCATGACGCTGGAGCGCTCGCTCGCCTGGATCCAGGACGACGAGCTCGTCGAGGTCACGCCCAAGAACATCCGCCTGCGCAAGATCGTCCTCGATCCCACCGCCCGCAAGCGCATGGACAAGCAGAAGGACGTCGCGTAAGCCGCGCGTCGTTTTCAGCCGTCGAACGCAAAAGGAGGAACCGGGGTGCCGGCTCCTCCTTTTTTGGTTTCAAGCCGCGCCGCTCCCCCTCACGAGGTCGCGTGGGCGTCTTTCTTGAAGGTCACGGGGATCGTCAGATAGTGAACGCCGTTGCTCTCCTTCGGCGGGAAGCGGCCGGCGCGGATGTTGACCTGGATCGAGGGCATCAGCAGCGTCGGGGCGGCGAGCGTCGCGTCGCGCTCGTTGCGCATCTTGACGAACTCCTCCTCGCTCACCCCCTCGCGCACATGCTTGTTGCTCGCCCGCTGCTCGGCGACGGTGGTCTCCCAGGCGTAGTGGTCGCGGCCGGGCGCCTTGTAGTCGTGGCACATGAAGAGCCGCGTCTCGGGTGGCAGGGCGAGCAGCTTGTGGATCGAATGGTAGAGCTGGTTCGCGTTCCCGCCGGGGAAATCCGCGCGGGCCGTGCCGTAATCGGGCATGAACAGCGTGTCGCCCACGAAGACCGCGTCGGCGATGCGGTAGGAGATGTCTGCGGGGGTGTGACCGGGGGTATACATGGCCTCGATCTCGAGCTCGCCCACCTTGAAGCGCTCGCCGTCCTTGAACAGGTGGTCGAAATCGCTGCCGTCGGTCTTGAGGTCGGTGGCGTTGAAGACGGGCCGGAAGATGCGCTGCACTTCCTTGATGTGCTCGCCGATGCCGATCTTCGCGCCGGTCTTGGCCTTGATGTAGGGCGCGCCGGAGAGGTGATCGGCATGGGCGTGGGTCTCGAGCGCCCACACGATGGTGTAGCCCGCCTCGGCCGCTGCCGCGAGGATGGCCTCGACCGAATCGGTGGTGACGTGGCCGCCCTTGTGGTCGTAGTCGAGCACAGGATCGATCACGGCGGCCTGGCGCGTCGCGGGGTCAGCCACCAGATAACTGACGGTGTTCGTCGGCTCGTCGAAGAATGCCTGGATGATGGGGGCGTTCGGCATGGGGGTGCCTCCTGTAATGGTTTTCTACCTGTTCGACGATGCCTCACGGCGTCGTGAAGCAAGTCGGTCCTTGACATGTATATCAGTACATTCTAATTTATCAATATGTTTTGGAGCCGCAGTCGATCGCGGCGCATGATAGACACAACCAGGAGCAACGATCCATGTCCCTCGCGACCATCTCCCCCCAGGACGCCAAGCGCCTTCTAGACGAGGGCGCCGTTCTCGTCGATATCCGCGAGGCGGACGAGCATGCAAGGGAGCGCATCCCGCAAGCCCGCAACGTTGCGCTTTCAGAAATGGACAAGGCGGATCTGGCGACCAGCGAAGCGCGCATCGTCCTGTTTCACTGCAAGAGCGGCATGCGCACCCTCGGTAACGCCGAAAAGCTCGCCGCCAAGGTCGCCGACCAGGCGGCCGAGCGCTGTGACGCCTACGTCGTCGAGGGCGGCATCGACGCCTGGCGCAAGGCGGGTCTCCCGGTCATCGCCGACAAGTCCCAGCCGCTCGAACTGATGCGGCAGGTGCAGATCGTGGCCGGCGCGATGGCGCTTCTGGGAACGCTGCTCGGCGTCTACGTCGCCCCCGGCTTCCTGATCCTCCCCGGCCTCGTCGGCGCTGGCTTCCTCGTCGCGGGCCTGACGGGCTTCTGCGGCATGGCGCGGTTGCTCGCCTACATGCCCTGGAACAAGAGCTTCAAGAGCCCGCGTGCGGTCAACGTCGGCTGATTGCGGGTCGTCCCACGGCGCGCCCCTGGTCAGGGGGCGCGCCGGCGCAGATGTCGAAACTTGCCTTTTGCGGATTGATGCGCAACCTGAGGGCGCTGTAAATGCAGCGCACCAGGTTTTGGATCATCAGGAAGCGGGAACCCCATGTCGATATTCAAGCTCACCCCCGACGTCTCCGTCGCGCCGCAGGTCGAGGCCGATGATCTGGAGACGATCAAGGCCATGGGCTTTCGCTCGATCATCAACAACCGCCCCGACCAGGAGAGCGCGCAGCAGCCCGGAAACGACGTGATTGCCGACAAGGCTGCGGCGCTTGGGCTCGATTATCGCTTCATCCCGGTGATTTCCGGCAGTTTCAACGACGAGGATGTGGCTGAGTTCCGCAAGGCTCTGGACGAGATGGAAGGGCCCATCCTCGCGTTCTGCCGCTCGGGCACCCGCTCCAGCGTCATGTGGGCGCTCGCCAATGCCGGGCGGATGCCGGCCCGCGAGATCATCCAGGCAGCCGGGAATGCGGGTTTCGACCTGTCCGCGCTGCAACCGAGGCTTGAAAAAAATGAAACCTGATACGGCCTTGAACTTCGTCGCGCCAGCCGCCCCTGCCCCGGCGCCTTCTGCGCGGCCTTGCCTTGAAGTGGCTAACGGCGCAGAAAAGGGCTGTCTTCAGGAAACTGCGCGTGACGATGTGAACGGATCCGAACTTCAGGCTCTCGAGCCCAAGGCCGACAAGGTCGCCCAGCTCCTCATGGCGCTGGGCCATTCCAAGAGGCTCATGGCGATGTGCCGGATGATGGACGACGAGGTTTCCGTGGGCGTACTCGCGGAAGAGGTCGGGCTCGGCCAGTCGGCGCTTTCGCAGCACCTGTCCAAGCTGAGGGCGCTCGGCCTCGTCTCCACCCGCCGCGACGGGCAGACGATCTACTACCGCCTCGCCTCTCCGGAAGCCCGCGAGCTGATTTCGACGCTCTACCGCCTGTATTGCGCCTGATCGCGGCGGTGAACCATCGGCCCGGGCTTTGTGAACCACCTTTCGCCTTGACGCGGTCCTGCGATCTCCCGCAAGGAAGTGCATCGTTCCGTTTCCGGAGAGATCCGCGCCCATGCTGAAGACCCGCCTCATCCCCTGCCTCGACGTCAAGGACGGCCGCGTGGTCAAGGGCGTCCAGTTCGTCGATCTGCGCGATGCGGGCGATCCGGTTGAATGCGCCCTCGCCTACGATGCGGCGGGAGCCGACGAGCTCTGCTTTCTCGACATCACGGCGAGCCACGAGGACCGCGGCATTCTCTTCGACGTGGTGCGCCGCACTGCCGAGGCCTGCTTCATGCCGCTGACCGTGGGTGGCGGCGTGCGCACCGTCGACGACATCCGGGCGTTGCTGCTGGCGGGGGCCGACAAGGTCTCGATCATGACGGCGGCGGTGAAGGATCGCGACTTCGTGCGCCGCGCGGCGGAAAAGTTCGGCGCGCAGTGCATCGTCGTCGCCATCGACGCCAAGCGCGTTTCCAGTGAGGGCGAGGACCCGCGCTGGGAGATATTCACCCATGGCGGCCGCAATGCGACGGGTATAGACGCCGTCGCCTACGCCCGTGAAGTCGCCTCCCTCGGTGCCGGAGAGTTGCTCGTCACCTCGATGGACCGCGACGGCATGAAGGGCGGCTACGATCTCGAACTGATGCGGTCGATCTCCAGCGCCGTGACCATACCCGTCATCGCGTCAGGCGGCGTCGGCACCCTGGATCACCTCGTTGCGGGCGTGCGCGACGGGCGAGCGAATGCGGTGCTTGCCGCGTCGATTTTCCATTTCGGCGAATATTCGATTGGCGAGGCCAAGGAATATATGTCGAAAGCCGGCCTGCCCATGCGGCTGGACAACTGAGGCGGCCGCGATGAGCGCCTTCACCCTCGCAGATCTCGCCAGAATCGTCGCCGAGCGCGCACAGGCTTCGCCGGACGAATCCTATACCGCGCGCCTCGCCGCGGACCCGGCGCGCGCGGCGAAGAAGTTCGGCGAGGAGGCCGTCGAGGCCGTGATCGCCGCGATCGAGAATGATCCGAAAGCCTTGGTCGCCGAGAGCGCGGACGTGCTCTATCATCTCGTCGCGCTGCTGCAGTCGCGCGGTGTCGGGATCGATGCGGTCATGGCCGAGCTGGAGCGTCGCACCGCGCAATCGGGCCTCGCGGAGAAAGCCGCGCGGTCCGGAAATTGAGTTCGGGACAGGCAGTGAGTTCGGACAGGTGAGTATCGGCCGATGATGGAAAAGCTCGCGGAAGAGATCGGCGAACGCAGCGCTGAAGGCAGCCTGTCGCCCTATCGCACCTTCTCGCGCGACGAGTGGGCCAGCCTGCGCGCCGACCAGCCGATGACGCTGACCGGCGACGAGGTGACGCAGCTGCAATCCCTCAACGATCCGATCTCCCTCGACGAGGTGATCGCGATCTACCTGCCGCTCTCCCGGCTTCTCGCACTCTACGTGGCGGCGACGCAGGGGCTGTTTCGCGCCACGCAGCGCTTTTTGCTGGCCGAGAACGAGGTAAAATCGCCCTACATCATCGGCGTCGCCGGTTCGGTCGCGGTTGGAAAATCGACGACCGCCCGCGTCCTCAAGGCGCTGCTCGCGCGCTGGCCGAACACGCCCAAGGTCGATCTCATCACCACGGACGGTTTTCTGCTTCCCAACGCCGAACTGCAGCGCCAGGGGCTGATGGAGCGCAAGGGATTCCCCGAGAGCTACGACACCAACAAGCTGCTGCGTTTCCTGAACGCGCTGAAATCCGGCCAGGGTTCGGTGGCGGCGCCGCTCTACTCGCACCTCGTCTACGACGTCGTACCGGGCGAGGAGGTCGTCGTCGATCGCCCGGACATCCTCATCGTCGAGGGCCTGAACGTGCTTCAGCCCGCGCGCATGCCAAAGGACGGCAAGGCCATCCCGTTCGTTTCGGATTTCTTCGATTTCTCGATCTATCTCGACGCCGACGAGGACGACCTGCACCGCTGGTACGTCAACCGCTTCCTGCGCCTGCGCCACACCGCCTTCCGCGACCCGCTCTCCTATTTCCGCAAATTCGCCGAGCTGGACGAAGAAGAGGCGATCGGCGTAGCCGAAGGCCTCTGGACCCGCATCAACCTGCTGAACCTGCGCGAAAACATCCTCCCCACGCGACAGCGCGCGAGCCTCATCCTGCGCAAGGGCCCGAGCCACCGGATCGAGGAAGTGGCGCTGCGGCGGCTGTGATCACGCCAGCCGGCACCGACCGCGAACCACCGCCAGCGTCGCTTTTTGGACGTAAAAGGGTTGACCTGATCGCGGAAAAAGGTCATCCCCGCCCCTGCCGCCAACATGTGCGGCGCAGCATGAAAATTGGAACCATGGACGACAGCCCTAGTAGGCGCTTGTTCGCAAGCGCTCGCCCGAAATCTGCGCATGAAGAGTTCGCGGTCCGCCGCGCCCCCGGATTCGGCCTGAACGACTGAGCTGTCAGTCGGTCATCCCTCCCGTCGGCGCCGTGGGCCGACGAGGAGTAGAACGATGACCAACAACACCCTGCTCGATTTTGAGATCGACCACGACACGATGGAAGACGTCACCGCACTCGATGTGGTGGTCGACGGCATCCGCACCTGTCTGCGCGAGAAGGACCGCCAGACGCTGCGCGCGTTCTTCGATGCGCACGAACCCGCCGACATCGCGACCTTCCTCGATCGGATGGACGCGGACGATGCGCTCGCCGCCCTGCGCTACGCGGATCTGCGCGAGCAGGGGCAGATCGTGGGTTATCTGAAGCCGGGCTGCCGGTTGGATATCGCAAACCTCATGGGCCGCCGCGATCTCGCAAGGCTGATGGCGGCGATGTCGCACGACGAGCGGGTGGATCTGTTCAAGGAACTCGAGCCCGTCGCCCAGGAGGCGATCCTGCCGAGCCTGGCGCAGGCCGAGCGCGAGGATCTGCGCAAGCTCGCCTCCTATCCAGAGGGGACGGCAGGCTCGATCATGACCTCGGACTACGCGACCCTCACGCCCGACATGCGCGCGCCCCAGGCGATCGAGGCCTTGCGCACTCAGGCGATCGACGCCGAGACGGTCTATCAGTCCTACATCGTGGACGAGGAGCGCCGCCTCGTCGGCGTCGTCAGCCTGCGCGATCTCATCATGGCGCGGTCCGACCAGCGCGTCTCCGAGATCATGGACACGCAGCCCGTCTTCATCCGGGCGGAGGATCCGAGCGAGGAGGCGGCGGAGAAGATCGCGCGCTACGATCTGCTGGCGCTTCCGGTGATCAACGGCGGCGAGAAGCTCGTCGGCATCGTCACGCAGGACGACGCCATGGACGTGCAGCAGGAAGAGGCCACGACCGACTTCCACAAGGTCGGCACCGTGAGCGGCCTGAAGGCCGGCGTGCGCGATGCGAGCATCTTCGTGCTCTACCGCGCCCGAATCGTCTGGCTGGTGCTGCTGGTCTTCGGCAACATCTTCTCGGGCGCGGGCATCGCCTATTTCGAGGATACGATCGCGGCCTATGTGGCGCTGGTCTTCTTCCTGCCGCTGCTGATCGATTCGGGCGGCAATGCCGGCTCGCAGGCCTCGACCCTCATGGTGCGCGCCATCGCGACGGGCGACGTGAAGCTCGGCGACTGGGGATCGATGCTCGGGCGCGAACTCGCCATCGCGGCGCTGCTGGGCGTCACCATGGCGATTGCGGTCTCGGCGATCGGCATCGTGCGCGGGGGGCCGGAGATTGCGCTCGTCGTCGCCATGTCGATGGTGATCATCGTCATCGTCGGCTCGATCATCGGCATGTCGCTGCCGTTCCTGCTCTCGAAGCTGAAGCTCGATCCCGCAACGGCCAGCGCGCCGCTGGTCACCTCGATCGCCGATGCGAGCGGCGTGTTGATCTACTTCGCCATTGCCACACAGGTGTTGCAGATGCCTGCCAGCTAAAGCGGAACCGTGGTTCAGAGGAGGCGACGATGGATCTATTCGAACTGGTTGAAACCCTCTTTCGCCTCCTCGCCGCAGTCACCCTCGGCGCGATGATCGGGTTCGAGCGCCAATGGCGGCAGCGGATGGCGGGGCTGCGAACCAACGCTCTCGTGGCGCTGGGGGCCGCGAGCTTCACCGTGTTTGCCAGCCTCAACCCGGACGAAATCAGCCCCACCCGCGTGGCGGCGCAGGTCGTTTCCGGAATCGGATTCCTCGGCGCGGGGGTAATCCTGCGCGAGGGACTCAACGTTCGCGGCCTCAATTCGGCGGCGACGCTCTGGTGCGCGGCAGCCGTAGGTCTTCTTGCGGGCGGCGCATTCTACGTTCCCGCCGCGATCACGACCGCCCTGATCGTCCTCACGAACCTTTTTCTGCGCCCGGTGGTCCAGATCATCAATCGTCGGATCCCGACCGCTGCGGAAGTCGAGCTGCGCTATCGCGTGCGGATCGTGGCCAAGCCCGAGCAGGAGGCACGGGTGCGGGCCCTGCTGCTGCAGGGGGTGGCCGGTACGAAGCTGCACCTGGAGCAACTGGAGAGCCGCGACCGGGACGGGGAACAGAAGGTCGAGGTTCTCGCCAATCTGCGAGCCGAGGACAAGAGTTCGACCCTGCTCGAGACCCTCGTTGGTCGCCTGAGCCTCGAGCCCAGCGTATCTGCCGCCGGGTGGAGTGTCATCGAAGCGCGTGAGGATGACATCTAGCCTAGACCCGTGTCTTCTGCTCCTGGGGAAACGCTTTGCTTTAGAACTTTTCATATTGACAATCTCTGATTACAATTGATTTTTTCAAGCAACTAATCCTGACTCGACAATGTTTTTCGTGATTCTACTATTCAAATTACAGTTCTTTCAGTTTTTCAGACTATCCAGAATTTTTCTGGGATGGTCAGTCATGCTCCAATTCCTTCGTAACAACAGCGGTTCCGTCGCCATAATCTTCGGCCTCGCCAGCATTCCGCTGATCGGCGCCGCGGGCATCGCTGTCGATTACAGTCGCGCAAGCTCCGCGAGGACTGCGCTTCAAGCCAAGAGCGACGTCATCGCCCTCACGATCGCCGGCAACGGGACGAGGACGGGTTATCAGGACGTCGTTTCCCGCATGAGCCAGGGGACGACCGACGAGATCGGCGTCTCGGGGCTGGGCGGATTGACGTTTACGGGATCCTGGCTCGACGACATGACGTTCGAGGTCACCGCCACCGGACGCCTCGACACGCTGATCGCGCACGTCCTGCCGGCGTTTCTTCCTGTGGTGGATCTGGGTGTGATCGCCGTGGCGCGCATCTCCGAGCAGCAGTTCCAGTTCGAGCCGCCGGTGCTCACTTATCTCGACCCTGACGCCGGGGACTACAATCAGCTCTACACTTACTGCTTCGACTATTCGCGGGCGGAAGCGTCCAATCCGGCTCTGAACTATCGTCGCCGGAGCCAGATGACGCTCATCGCCGACAACAACGGCAAGGAGTACGACTTCGAGTGGCCGCGTTGTGGCGAGGGCGAGTCCCTCAGCTTCCGGATGCGCAATCTCCGCCACGTCCGCTCTCATCCCGCGCTTCTCGTCGATCGCACGATCCCGCCCTATGCGGCGGAGTTCGACTACTTCACCGATACGCGGATCTTCGAGGGGCGGGAGACAAGCGAAATCGTGCGCGAGAACGTCTGGGCTCCGAGCCACTGGCCGGCGCAGTATCGCGACGGGCATGTCCGCAAGGGTTTCAACATGCTGGAAACCGTCCTCTGCGACTCGGTTTCGGAGTGCGTCGGAACCAGCCAGGGCGGCGTCCTGCGCGAGGGCAAGAACAGGAATCCCAGCACCTCGCCCAAGAGCTGCGCGCCGGGCAAGTACATGTACTACGGCTGGGAAGACCGGCCGCCCGGGCAGGCAGGAGCTTCAGGCAGCTGGACAGACCCGGCATGGACCGATCGCAGCTACGACGATATCCGCATCGTCATGAAGTGCCCGGACGGGGGCCCCATCGGTGAACGCAATGTCCGCCTGATTCGATAAGCCTGGGAGGGGGTTCGGTTGGAACCGCTGGTATTTCGGCCTCATCCCGCACAAGGGGCCGGACCGCCGGTCCGGCTCGAGCGGTCACGAAAGTCGGAGCGGCTCTACGCCCCCTGCAGACTATTCTTGAAGATCTTGAAGGATGGTGGGCGTGACAGGGATTGAACCTGTGACCCCTACGATGTCAACGTAGTGCTCTCCCGCTGAGCTACACGCCCATCCCCCGCTGCGGCTCGCCGCTGTTGGGAGAGCGCCGTATAGCGAACCGCCGAGCGGGATGCAAGCGCTAAACGCGCTGTTTCTTCAGGCCGCCAGCAGTTTCTCCACCTCGTTGACGAGATCCTTGAGATGGAAGGGCTTGGACAGGACTTTCGCATCCTTGGGGGCTTGCGAATCGGCGTTGAGGGCGACGGCGGCGAAGCCCGTGATGAACATCACCTTGATGTCCGGGTCGAGTTCGGTGGCGCGGCGGGCGAGTTCGATCCCGTCCATCTCCGGCATCACGATATCCGTCAGGAGCAGCTCGAAGGGCTCCTCGCGCAGGCGGTTGTAGGCGGAGAGCCCGTTGTCGAATGAGGCGACCTCGTAGCCCGCGTTCTGCAACGCCTTCACGAGGAAGCGGCGCATGTCGTTGTCATCTTCGGCGAGGAGTATCTTCATGGTTTGTTTAACCGCTCGGTGAGGATCTGGCCTTGTTTGTTCCATAAAGCGTCACACGGGTAAATATGGTGTGAAACCGCAGACGTTCATAAAACACAGACGTGATAATTCGCGCATGGACTCGCCTCAATGGCGACGCCAAACTATGGCTGCGTCTTCAGTCCGACCACGACGGCACGCCAGTGTCAACGAGAGCAGCACGGGAATGGTCTTCGATCCCCCCTTTCAGATCCATGAGCCGGCGCGGCCTTCGTCCGGCTTCGTCTTCGACGCTCCGCATTCGGGCGCGATATACCCGCCGGAATTCCTCGCCGTTTCCCGCCTCGATCCGCTGACGCTCAGGCGCTCGGAGGACGCGCATGTGGACGCGCTTTTCGCGCAGATGGTGGCGCTCGGCTCGCCGTTGATGCGCGCACGCTTCCCCCGCGCCTATCTCGACCTCAACCGCGAGCCCTACGAACTCGATCCCCGGATGTTCGAGGGCCGGCTTCCGGGCTTCGCCAACACGCGCTCCATGCGCGTCGCGGGCGGGCTGGGCACGGTGCCGCGCATCGTGGCCGACGGCCAGGAGATCTATCGCAAGCGCTTCTCCGTCGAGGAGGCGATGGCCCGCATCGAGGCGCTGTACAAGCCCTACCATCGCGCCCTGCGGCAATTGATCTCGCGCACCCAGGCGGGCTTCGGCTACGCCGTCCTGATAGATTGCCACTCGATGCCGTCGACCAGCCTCGCCAACGAGGACCTGGGCAAGGTCGATCTCATTCTCGGCGACCGCTACGGGACGAGCTGCTCGCCCGTCCTGACCGATATCGTGGAGAACGCGCTGCGGGAACGCGGCTACGGCGTCGCCCGAAACCGCCCCTATGCGGGCGGCTACATCACCGAAAGCTACGGCGAGCCCGGTGTCGGTCGCCATGCCCTCCAGATCGAGATCAACCGAGCCCTCTACATGGACGAGCGGACCATGGCTCGCAGGCCCGGATTCGATGAACTCGCACGCGATCTCTGCAGCGCGTTCAGCCACATCATCGCGGCCTTCGAGGATCATCTGGGGCAGCCCGCAATCGCCGCCGAATGAGGCGTTCGTGGAGCTTTCTGCGAGGCCACCTGCGGGCAACCCGCCGGTTCCTGGGCAACCCGTGACCCCCTGCCGCAAGCGCGACCGTGGACCTTTTCTCGTGATGGAGCGTTGAATGAACGGGCGAATTGTCCCGCTTTTCAGATCGGCAACACGAGACGAGACGAGACAGTGCGGAACGAAAAACCGGAGGATATGAGGCGCTCGCTCGAGAGCGACGGGGAGCGCGCTCCCAGCGCTCACGATGCCAGGAAGCCCTCGACGATGAATTCCCCCCGTGCGGATATCCGCCGCGCACCGGAAAACGTGGTCAGCCGACCGGGTGTCGATGAACGCGGAGATGTCTTCGCGGCGGCGATCAACATGACCCGCATGCCCATGATCGTCACCGATCCGAACCAGCAGAACAACCCGATCGTCTTCGCTAACAAGGCCTTTCTCGATCTCACGGGCTATGCGCTCGACGAGATCATCGGCCGCAACTGTCGCTTTCTCCAGGGCGCGCGGACGGATCGCGAGACCGTCGCGGAGCTGCGCGAGGCAATCGCCGCGCAGCAAGGCTGTTCGGTGGAGATCCTGAACTACAAGCGCGACGGGACGCCGTTCTGGAACGCGCTGTTCGTGGGGCCGGTCTTCGACGAGCACGGCAAGCTCGTCTACTTCTTTGCCTCCCAGCTTGACGTGACCCGGCGGCGCACCTCCGAGGACGCCGTGCGCCAGAGCCAGAAGATGGAGGCGATCGGCCAGCTGACGGCGGGGCTCGCGCACGACTTCAACAACCTCATCCACGTGATGCTCGGAAACCTCGAGACGGCGAGCGCTCTCGCCGATAATCCCCGCCTCGAGCGTGCGCTGAGCAACGCACGCCTTGCAGCGGAGCGCGGGGAGAAGATCACGGGGCAGTTGCTCGCCTTCGCCCGCAAGACGCGGCTGGAGCCGAAGGCGATCAACCTCAACGCCCTGATCGTTAACTTCGGCGAAATGCTGTCGCAGACCCTTGGCAGCAGGATCGACCTGCGCCTCGACCTCGCCCCGGCGCTCCCCGAGTGCAGCGTCGATCCCACGCATCTCGAAATGGCGCTCCTGAACACACTCACGAATGCGCGCGATGCGATGCCGGACGGGGGAACGGTGACGATGTCCACGTGTGAACGGACGTTTCCGGTGGATGATCGAGGCGCGCATCCCGGCTCGTTCCAAGTCGGCGCGGAGGAGGCGGAGCGCTATGTCTGCATCGACATCGCCGACGAGGGTTGCGGCATGCCGGCAGACGTTCTCGCGCGCGCCAACGAACCGTTCTTCACGACGAAGGGGCTGGGGCGCGGGACGGGGCTCGGCCTCGCCATGGTCGATGGGTTCGTCAAGCAGAGCGGGGGCCAGCTGGACGTCGAGAGCTGCGAGAACGTCGGCACGACGATTCGACTGGCCTTCCCCCTGCGCACCCGACCTCCACTCGCTCCCGAGCACGAGGACGCCTTTGACGGCGCCGTGCGGGACGCCGGCCACAGGTCCCGTCGTTCGAGGGAAATCGAGACGATTCTGATCGTCGATGACAGCTCGGAAGCGCTTGCGCTGGCGGAGGACTGCCTTGCGTCGCTGGGCTACCGCATTCTCACGGCTGACGACGCCGCCGGGGCGCTGGAGGTTCTGGAGAGCGGCGAGCCCGTCGAACTCCTGTTCACGGATCTCGTCATGCCGGGGGAGATGGACGGGTTGTCGCTTGCGGCTGAGGTGGAGCGGCGTTGGCCGCACACCGCAATCCTCCTGACCACCGGCTACAACGAGGAGCTGGTTGCCGACGGTCCGCCCGCCCCCAGCATGGACGTGCTCGGCAAGCCCTACCGGAAGTCCGAACTCGCGGAACGCGTCCGCATCGCGCTCAACGGCGTGGCTCGTCCGGTCCGCG
>Ga0208490_100667_pt1 | contig 18400 bp, 18 predicted proteins | sample SubbioAug_CSWold_FD_184818 | JGI IMG/M metagenome (GOLD analysis project Ga0208490, IMG submission 184818) | Serpentinite rock and fluid subsurface biosphere microbial communities from McLaughlin Reserve, California, USA - CR11Aug_CSWold (SPAdes) | ecosystem: Environmental > Terrestrial > Deep...
GGCGGGATCGCGGCTGATCTCGCTGATCGAGGACAACCCCTCCAGCCGGAACCCGTCCTCGCCCTCGACGGTGAGCATGACGTCGGTGGTGCGGATCGCATCGAGATCGAAGCCGTCATCGAAGAAGCGGATGACGGGGCCGATCGCGCAGGAGGCGTTGTTGTCCTTGGCCTTGCCGAGCAGCAACGCCGAGCGGCCCTCGACATCGCGGAGGTTGACGTCGTTGCCGAGTGCCGCTCCGACGATCGCCCCGCTGGATGCCACGATGAGCACGATTTCCGGCTCCGGGTTGTTCCAGGACGACTTCGGATGAACGCCCGCATCCATCCCCGTACCGATAGCGGCCATGGGTGGGGCCTTGGTGAATATCTCTGCGTCGGGGCCGATGCCGACTTCGAGATACTGGCTCCATGCATTCTGCGCAACGAGCGCGGCCTTCAGCTCCGCCGCCTCCTGCGAGCCCGGCTTCAGCTGTCGCAAATCGCCGCCAACGAGCCGCTCCACCTCCGCGCGGATGGCGACGGCTGCCGAAAGGTCCCCCCGCGCCCGCTCCTCGATGACCCGCTCCAGCATCGAGACGACGAAGGTGACGCCGGCGGCCTTGATCGCCTGCAGGTCGAGGGGGGCCAGCATCCACGGCTTTCCGGGATCGCGCTGGTCGATGGGGGTGTTGGCCAGGATGTCGGCCACCGGCCCGAGGGACACGCCGTCGCAGCCGGCAAGCGCCGCCGCGGGATCTGGCGTCTCGCAAAGGTCCCGCATCGTCGGAAAGGCCCGCGAAACGTCGATCGCCTCGCCATCGCGGATGGCCACGACACACGGGCCACCGGCAGCTGGCGACCAGATCCGGCCGGCGAGCGACGCGCCCTTCTCGGCAGGCAGCGCAGACAAGACAACATCCATCGGCATTTTCGTCCTCCCGAATTGGTGCATTGCAGCGAGGATTATGGCTTCCCCTGTGTTTAATCATACGTATGATCTATCGCATGTCCATGCTTAGAACGCGACATCAGGATGCGGTAGACGTCATAGCCGGGTGGATCGTCAGCGGGCGATACGGCCCCGGCGACGTATTGCCCAACGAGGCCGACATCGGCGGAGCATTGAACGTCAGTCGCACGGTAGTGCGGGAGGCGATGCGCACGCTCGTCGCCAAGGGGATGGTCAGCGTTCGCCGTCGGCACGGCACGCAGGTCCGCGCGCTCGACGAGTGGAGCCTGTTCGATCCGCAGGTCGTCGCCTGGCGGCTGGAGCGAGGGCTGACGCGCGATTTCGCGGAGGATCTCGTGCGGTTTCGCCTCGGGATCGAGCCCTATGCCGCGGGCCTGGCGGCACAGAACACGGACTTTCCCAAGGCCGAGCTCGAAGACGCGTTTGCGAGAATGGCAGCGGCGGTCGACGGCGACGGCGATTACCACGAGGCTGATCTCGACTTCCACAAGACCATCATCATGGGCTCGAACAACCAGTTCCTCCGCCAGCTCGTGCCCTTGATGGCGAACGCCCTGCGCGTATCGATCTCGCTTTCCGTGCTCAGCATGGAAACCGCCCGTGATTCGCTGCCCATGCACCGCGCGGTCGCGGACGGGATCATCAACCACGATGCCGAGGGTGCCTCGCGCGCTCTCGCCAGACTGATCGAGTCCGCGCGCGAGGATATCCTCGTGACGCTCTCGCAAGAAGACCCAAAACAAAACTCAATAAAAGATTCAAGGGAAGAGACGCATGCAGAGGATGATCGACTACCTGTTCAGGCCACTTGAAGTCGCGATCGTCGTCCTGCTGGCGGCGATGGTGATCATGGTCTTCGGCAACGTGGTCCTGCGCTACGGCTTCAACACAGGCATCGTCGTCTCCGAGGAGATGTCGCGATACCTGTTCGTCTGGCTGACCTTCATCGGCGCGGTGGTCACCTTCCGCGAGAACTCGCATATGGGCGTCGAGACGCTCGTCCGGCAGTTCCCGCGGTTCGGGCGGCTGATCTGCATGGTCGCGTCGAACGTGATCATCTTCTTCTGCTCGGCGGTGTTCTTCTGGGGCACATGGATGCAGGCGCCGATCAACGCCTCGATGACCGCCCCCGTCACGGGGCTGTCGATGATCTGGGTCTACGGCATCGGCTTCTTCACGGGCGGAGCCATGGCGATCATCGCGCTCATCCGCATCGTGCGGGTCCTCACCGGATACATCACCGACGAGGAAATCGCCTCGTTCGCGGGTGAGTACACCACGCCCGCACGGGAGCGCGCAGAATGACCATCGCAGTCTTCCTCGCGGCGCTTCTCGGCGCCATGGCGATCGGCGTCCCCGTCGCCTTCTCGCTCATGTTCACCGGCATCGCGCTCATGTTCTACATGGGCATCTTCAATGCGCAGATCGTGGCGCAGAACATGATTTCGGGGGCGGATACCTTTACGCTGCTGGCCATCCCCTTCTTCCTCCTCGCCGGCGAGTTGATGAATGCGGGCGGGCTGTCGAAGCGCATCATCGAATTCGCGGTATCGTGCGTGGGCCATATCCGCGGCGGGCTCGGCATCGTCGCGGTCATCGCGGCGGTGATCATGGCCTCGCTCTCGGGCTCGGCTGCGGCCGACACGGCGGCGCTCGCCTCGATCCTGATCCCGATGATGCGCGATGCCGGCTACAACGTGCCGCGTGCGGCGGGGCTGATGGCGTCCGGCGGGATCATCGCGCCGGTCATTCCCCCGTCCATTGCCTTCATCATCTTCGGCGTCGCAGCCAACGTCTCGATCACGCAGCTGTTCATGGCCGGCATCGTGCCCGGGCTGATGATGGCGATCGCGCTCGTCGCCACATGGATGTTCGTCTCGCGGCGCGAGAACGTGAAGCCCCTCCCCCGCCAGCCCTGGAGCGAGCGGGCGAGGGCGACGGGGCGGGCCGGCTGGGCGCTGATCATGCCCGTGATCATCCTCGGCGGCATTCGCTTCGGCCTGTTCACCCCGACGGAAGCCGCGGTGGTAGCCGCCGTCTACGCCATGTTCGTCGGCATGTTCATCTACCGCGAGCTGAAGGTCGAGCATCTTTACGGCGTCTTCCTGCAGGCGGCCAAGACCACCTCGATCGTGCTCTTTCTCGTCGCGGCGGCGCTGGTCTCCGCATGGCTGATCACGAGCGCCAACATTCCGGCCGAAATCAGCGGCGTCATCCGCCCGCTCATCGACAGCCCGAAGGTCCTGCTCCTCGTCATCATGCTGCTCGTTCTGGTCGTCGGCACCGCGCTCGATCTCGCGCCGACGATCCTCATCCTTTCGCCCGTATTGATGCCGATCATCCGCGAGGCTGGGATCGACCCGGTCTATTTCGGCGTGATCTTCGTCATGAACACCTGCATCGGCCTGATCACGCCGCCTGTGGGCATCGTCTTGAACGTGGTCAGCGGCGTCGCGCGCGTGCCGCTCGGGCAGGTGGTGGTGGGGATTCTCCCCTTCCTCCTGGCTCAGGTCGGCGTGCTCTTCCTGCTGGTCATGTTCCCCGAACTCGTCCTCACCCCGCTGCGCTGGCTCAGGTAGCGGTGTCGAGATGAGAATAACCAAGAAACCAACAACTTCCATTGGAGGAAGCTCGATGAGAACCAAGATCCTGACCGCCCTCGCCGCCGTGCTCGCCATGGGCGTGGCGCTCCCGGCCTCGGCCGATATCCAGAACCGCAACATCCGCATGTCGAACGGCGTCAACGCCGATCACCCTGTCGGCAACGGCGTCACCGCCATGAACGAGTGCATGTCGGAGAAGTCCGACGGCAAGATGCAGCTCACCGCCTTCTGGGGCGGCGCGCTCGGCGGCGACCTTCAGGCGACGCAGGCACTGCGCTCGGGCACGCAGGAGATGGTCGTGACCTCCTCCTCCCCGCTCGTCGGCATCCTGCCGGCACTCGGCGTGTTCGACCTGCCCTTCCTCTTCGCCAACGAAGAAGAAGCCGATGCGGTGCTCGACGGCGAGTTCGGCGACTACGTCTCCGGCCTGCTGCCGGACTCGGGGCTGATCAACCTCGCCTACTGGGAGAACGGCTTCCGCAATCTCACCAATTCCAGCCGTCCGGTGGAAAAGTGGGAAGATCTCAGCGGCATGCGCGTGCGCGTGATGCAGAACAACATCTTCCTCGACACCTTCCAGAACATGGGCGCGAACGCCACGCCGATGGCTTTCGGCGAGGTCTTCACCGCGCTCGAAACCAAGGCGATCGATGCGCAGGAAAACCCCTTCGTGACCATCGACACGTCGAAGTTCTACGAGGTGCAGGACTATCTCTCCGTCACGCGCCACGCCTATACGCCGTTCATGGTGCTGTTCTCGAAGCCGATCTGGGATACGTATTCGTCGGAAGAGCAGGAGATCCTGCGCGAATGCGCCATCGTCGGACGTGACGCCCAGCGCGCGGCCAGCCGTTCGCTCTCGAACGAATCGCTCGAGCGCGTGAAGGCTGCCGGCATGCAGGTCAACGAGATCAGCCCGGAAGAGCAGGCCCGCATGGTCGAGAAGGCGCAGTCTGTCTACGAGAAGCACGCCGGCACGATCGGGACGGAAGTCGTCGAGCGCATCCAGGCAGCGCTGGAAGAGATCCGCAACTGATCTGCGGAATATCGTGAAACCAGGGATCCCGGCTTAGCGCCGGGATCTTTTCTTGCCGAGGCCTCAGAGCCCCAGCATCAGCTTGATGTTCTGAACGGCGGCACCGGATGCTCCCTTGCCGAGATTGTCGAGCCGCGCGACGAGCAGCGCGTGGCCGTGGGCGTCGTTTCCGAAGACGCGCAGTTCGAGCAGATCGCTGCCGTTGAGCGCTTCCGGCTCGACCTTGTCGGTGCCCTGCGTCGAGACCACGCGAACCAGACCGCTCTCGCCGTAGAACTCGGCCAGCATCCGCTCCAGATCCGCAGCCGCAGGCTTGCCGCCGAGCAGGTCGAGATGCAGCGGGATCGAAACAAGCATGCCCTGCCTGAAATTCCCGACCGACGGCACGAAGATCGGGCGGCGGGAGAGCTTCGAATAGGCCACGATTTCCGGCATGTGCTTGTGCTCGAGGGCGAGACCGTAGAGCTGAAAGGCGGGCGCAGCGCCGCTTTCATACTGCTCGATCATCTGCCGCCCACCACCGCTGTAGCCGGAGACGGCGTTTACGCTGACGGGGTAGTCGACCGGGATCGCACCCGCCTCGACGAGGGGCCGCAGCAGCGCGATCGCGCCCGTCGGGTAGCATCCGGGATTGGCGACCCTGCGCGCCTTCGCAACTGCGTCCGCTTGCCCCGGGGCCATCTCGGCAAAGCCGTAGACCCAGTCCGGATCGACGCGGTATGCCGACGAGGCATCGAGGATGCGCGGGCCATCCGCCCCGAGCGCATCGACGAGCGCCACGGATTCCCTTGCGGCAGCGTCCGGGAGGCAGAGTACGACGAGATCGACCTCGCTCATGATCGCGCGGCGCGCCTGCGGATCCTTGCGGAGTTCGGGATCGATGCTGCGGATCTCGACGCCGGTCACATCCCCGAGTTTCTCGCGGATTTCGAGACCGGTCGTGCCTGCTTCGCCGTCGATGAAGATCTTGAACGTCATGGTTTTGCTTCCGTGGCTGGTATCCGTCGGACTTTGCCGCCAGGGCCATAAAAAAGCCGCGCAGGGGCGCGGCTGGCAGACGAGACGTGGGACGCACGCGTCATCGCAGCCGCAAGGCAGCGGTGGGACGGCGTCGGAACGTGGATGTCGTCTTGCTCATGAGATCGATATGCTCTTCACGCGCCGTGTTGTCAATTCCGGATGCACGCGGTGCCTGCAGCTCAAAAACGAAAAGGGCGACCCGAAGGTCGCCCAATCCCTTGCCATAGCAGAAGCAGATCAGCGCTTCGAGAACTGGAACGAACGGCGAGCCTTGGCTCGGCCGTACTTCTTGCGCTCGACGGTACGCGAATCGCGGGTCAGGAAGCCGCCCTTCTTGAGCGGGCCGCGAAGCTCCGGCTCGAAGTAGGTCAGCGCCTTGGACACGCCGTGACGCACGGCGCCTGCCTGGCCCGAAAGCCCACCACCCGATACGGTGACCATGATGTCGTACTGATCGACACGGTTGGTCAGCTGCAGCGGCTGGTTGAGGATCATGCGCAGCACGGGGCGCGCAAAGTAGACCTCGAGTTCACGGCCGTTGACCGTGATCTTGCCGGAGCCGGGCTTGATCCAGACGCGCGCGATGGCGTCCTTGCGCTTGCCGGTGGCATAGGCGCGGCCGTAAGCATCTAGCTTCTGGACGTGGACCGGTGCTTCGACGGTGGTCTCGGCCTGCTGGCCGAGATCTGCGAGAGACTGAAGGGTCGCCATGTTCAGAGCCTCCGGTTCTTCGAGTTCAGGGAGGCGACGTCGAGGACCTCCGGCTGCTGCGCGACGTGCGGATGCTCGGCGCCCTTGTAGACCCGCAGGTTACCGAGGATCTTGCGGAACAGAGGACCGCGCGGAAGCATGCGCTCCACCGCCTTCTCGACCACGCGCTCGGGGAAACGTCCATCGAGGATGAACTTCGCCGAACGCTCCTTGATCCCGCCGGGGTGACCGGTGTGGTGGTAATAGACCTTCTGCTCGCGCTTGCGACCAGTGAAGACCACCTTGTCCGCATTGATGATGACGACATTGTCACCGCAATCGACATGTGGCGTGTAGCTCGCCTTGTGCTTGCCGCGAAGGCGCATCGCAACGACGGAAGCGAGACGGCCGACGACCAGCCCCTCCGCGTCGATGATGATCCACTTCTTCTCGACATCGGCGGGCTTCAGCGAAAACGTTTTCATCGCGCTGGTTCCCATTCGGAGCCGACATGGCTCCCGTTCCGAAACGATAAACCGCCTCGCGACGCGAAGCGGCATTGGCGTGTTCCTATGCGCTCATCCATGGATCGTCAAGCGCTTTCGCGCGATATTTTCACCCGCAAGCCGTTATCAGGCAACGCCTCGCGTCCGATGGTAATAAAATACCACATATGCGGTATCAAATTACCTCATCACGTTCCCGCCTGCGGAATCGCATATGTGCCGGTCGCGTGGCAGACCATTTCGTCCGATTGATCCGAGTAGATCGCAACCTCCCCCACCGCAAGCGTTCGCCCGAGCTTGAACAGCTTGCACTGCCCAATCAGATCGCGCTGCGCGGGTTTGCGCAGGAAGTTGAACGACAGGCTCGTCGTCACCGCCAGCGCGACGGGGCCGAGCTGCGCAAGAATGGCCGCGTAGAGCGCGAGATCAGCCAGCGCCATCATCGAGGGGCCGGACAGCGTGCCACCCGGGCGGATGTGGCGCTCGTGGTAGGCCATCCGGATCCGCGCGCCCATGGGCTCGACGCCTTCAACGAAATAGGTCCGGCCACCATAATGGATCTGCGGAAATTCACGGTCGAGAAAGCTGGAAACCTCCTCGCAGGTCATTGTCGGCTGGACGATCATTTGGCACTCTTCTCTGGCTCGGACTGCAGCATGTCAACGCACCGGGCATCCGAACTCAAGCGAAAGCAGACCGGGAGCCGCCTCATGGACGCGCACGCCGAAATCGATTCCGCGCCCATCCTGCTGCGCGAGGACAGCGAGGGTATTGCGCGCCTGACCCTCAACCGGCCCCGATCGCGCAACGCTCTTTCGGAGGCGATGATCGCATCCCTGAGCACGGCGCTGGATGAGATCGCGGCCGATGCGAGCGTCAAGGTCGTCATTCTCGCGGGCAACGGCCCCGCATTCTGCGCCGGGCACGACCTGAAGGAGATGAGCGCGCGCCGTGCCGACGCGGACAGAGGTGCGGCCTATTTCCTCGATCTCATGCAGCGTTGCTCGGCGATGATGCAAAAGATCGTGCGGCTGCCCCAGCCGGTGATCGCATCGATCGAGGGCGTCGCTTCCGCGGCGGGCTGCCAGATCGTGGCGAGTTGTGACCTCGCCGTGGCGGGGAGTGCTGCGCGCTTCTCGACGCCGGGCGTGAACATCGGGCTGTTCTGCTCGACGCCGATGGTCGCGCTCTCGCGCAATCTCTCGAACAAGCAGGCGATGGAGATGCTGCTTCTCGGAGAGATGGTTTCGGCCACCGACGCCTTCCGGCTCGGCCTCGTCAACCGTCTGGCGCAGCCCGGCGACGCGGGGGACCAGGCGTTCGAGATGGCGCGGATCATCGCTTCGAAATCAGCCACGACGCTGAAGATCGGCAAGCGCGCTTTCTACGAGCAGCGCGAAATGGGCCTTGCCGAGGCTTATGACTACGCGTCACGCGTGATGGCCGAGAACATGATGGCGCGCGACGCGAAGGAAGGTATCGAAGCGTTCATCGAGAAGCGAGAGCCGCGCTGGGAGGGATGACAGAAAGGCTGATCCGCCCTCCCCCGCCCGGGATCAACCCTCGACGCGCTTCGCGTTTCGCGCATACCCGCCGTGCAGATCGAGCATCCGCTCGCGCCACGCCCAGACGGGATCATCCTCCGCCAGCAGCTCGAACGTGCTCGAGCAGCGCGCCCACATGAAGCCGCCGAAGACGATGTAGTCCGCATGCGTCGGCGTCTCGCCGCCGAGGAAATCCTGATCCGCCAGCACAGCCCGCACCGGCTGCAGCGACTTGCGGAACCCGGCGACGCCCTCCTCGCGACCGGCGCTGACTTCTTCGAGCGTCTTGCCGTAACGCTTCTCGCGGCTGTCGCGAAAGTACGCGCGGCATTCGTCATCGAGACAAGCCCAGACATCGGTCACAATCAGGCCGGATATTCCGGGGATCATCACATTGTCCGCCCAGGTGCTGATGAACCGCGTCGGCGCGACACCGCCCTCGCCTCGAAACAGCGAGGCGCGGTCGGGATACTCGTCTTCGAGGTAGAGCGCGATCATCCACGAATCGACGACGGTACGATCCCCGTCGATCAGGATCGGCACACGGTTGTGCCCGGAGAACGCCAACGCGTCCTGCTCGACGAAGCGCCACGGCTTGACTTCGGCCTCCAGCCCCTTGTGCACCAGCGCCATGCGGGCGCGCCAGCAATAGGGACTGAAGCGGATTTCGGGATCGGCGGCGACGAGTTCATAGAGTATGCGGGGCATGACTCAACCCTTCACGACGGCGGCGGTCTGGCCGAACATGACCTTCTTGGCCTCGTCGGACATCGGCTGCGGGTTTGGATTGTACTTCGCCGCCAGCTCGTAGGCGCGGACCGTGCCCGGGCGCGCCCTGATCGCCTCGAACCAGCGCTTGAGATGCGGGAAGTCCTCCAGCTTCTGGCCCTGACGCTCATGCGGGACGACCCACGGATAGGACGCCATGTCGGCGATGGAATAATCGCCCGCGAGAAACTCACGATCGGCGAGACGCTTGTTCATGACCCCGTAGAGCCGGTTCGTCTCGTTGACGTAGCGGTCGACGGCGTAGGGGATCGTCTCGGGCGCATATTGCTTGAAATGGTGGTTCTGCCCAGCCATCGGCCCAAGGCCGCCCATCTGCCAGAACAGCCACTGCAGCACGTCGGCGCGACCGTGGACATCCTGTGAAATGAAGCGCTTCGTCTTGTCCGCCAGATAGAGCAGCATCGCGCCGGATTCGAAGAGCGAGACCGGCTCGCCGCCGCCCTCAGGGGCATGATCGACCATCGCGGGAATGCGGTTGTTGGGAGAAATCTTGAGAAATTCAGGGTTGAACTGATCGCCCTTTCCGATATTGATGGGTATCACGCTGTAGTCGAGCCCGACCTCTTCGAGAAACATCGTTACCTTGTGGCCGTTCGGGGTCGTCCAGTAGTAGAGGTCGATCATCAAATTCTCCTGGGCAGTACGTGCTGTCACATGGCTTACCCCACGATATATGATCACCGTAGAACAAAACAGCCTTGCTGGTTCACCATTTCGGCATTGCACAATTAACGTAGCCAATCAGAACTTAGCCTATCCTGAAAACGCTATGCGGCCCTCGCCTGTGGATAGCGGGGAAAGAGTGGATTGTGCCAAATTGCTTCATATCACGAAGTGTCCGCGCAAGCATTATTAAGACGGCTTTACAACGCAACCGAGGCGGCGTCGCTCCACTCCACCGGAAGCGACCCTGAAGCGAGGCGAACCGCGGCATGGCAGAGGTGACCAAGAACAGCGCGAGCGAAACCCCAAACGCAGTTTCCGCAACGACCCACCAGAAGCTGAGACGCCGCCGGACGAAGGAGCGATCGCTATCCTCGCGCAAGGACGATCTCCTCCTGACTTCGCAGGTTCACCAGGTCACCGTCCAGGGAATGCAGGTCTCGCTCCCCTGGCTGCGCTTCATGGCACCGCGGGATGGGTGATCACCCCGCCGACAACCCCCCATCCAGCGTGATCGTCTGCCCCGTCATGAAGCTGTTCTCCGGCGCGCACGCCCACAGCATCGCCTGCACGATTTCGTCCGGCTCCGCCACGCGACCCATGGGGACCGAGCCGACGAGGCGGGCAAGCGCTTCGTCCGGCCCGCCGCGCATCCCGGCCACCATTTCATCGACCATCGTCGTGCGAGCAAATGACGGGCAGAGCGCGTTGATACGCACGCCGCGTTTCGCGCTCTCGATGGCGGCTGATCGCGTGAGCCCGATCACCGCGTGTTTGCCCGCGCCGTAGGCCGCGAGCAAGGGCGCTCCGACCAATCCTGCGACGGAGGCGACGTTGAGGATCGCGCCGCCGACCGCTTCGCGCCTGTGGCGCTCTTCCATCGCGGCGATCTGCCGGCGCATGCCGTGGAACACGCCCATGACGTTGACCGCGAAAATCTGCTCCATCACCGCCGCATCCGTATCGCTCAGGCGCGCGAGGGGATGGGCGATCCCGGCATTGTTGATGGCGACGTCGAGCGCACCGAAACACGACAGCGCCGTATCGACGAGCGTGGCTGCGGTCTCCTCCTGCGCGATATCGCCGACGCAGATGGCGAAACGCTTCGCATCGAGCCCGCCGGCAACAGCGTCTAGCGCGTCCGCATCGCGATCGCCGAGCACGAGATTTGCGCCCTCTTCGGCGAACCGCTGCGCCGCCAGCCGCCCGAATCCTCCTCCGGCTCCGGTGATCAATACCGTCTTTCCCGCATAGCGGCCCGTCACCGGCGTTCCTCGATCTCGCGCATGGCCATGGTTGCGAGGAGCGGCACGGTCTCGCCCATCCTGATGCCGCGCTCGGGGTTCGATGCGTTGCCGTCGAGCGCCCGCCGGTAGACGCCCTGGAGGATTGCGGCGAGGCGGAAGAAGGCGAAGGCGACGTAGAAGGACCAATCATCGATGCGGGCGATCCCCCGCCGCTCGCAGTAACGCGCCACGTATTCCTCCTCGGTGGGCAGGCCGAGGCTCGCGCGATCGACATCCCCCATCCCCCGGAACGCGCCCTCGGACGGCAGGCGCCACTGCATGCATTGATAGGCGAGATCGGCGTAGGGATGGCCGAGCGTCGAGAGCTCCCAGTCGAGTACTGCGAGGATTCGCGGTTCGTCGGGTGCAAAGATCATGTTGTCGTGGCGGAAGTCGCCGTGGACGAGCGAAACCTGCCCGTCATCCGTCGGCTGGTTGTCCGCGAGCCAGGCCATCAGCGCGTCCATCGCCGGGATCGTCTCCGTCTCGGAGGCGCGGTACTGCTGGCCCCAGCGCGTGATCTGGCGCTCGTAGTAGCTGCCGGGGCGGCCGAAATCCGCGAGACCGACCTTTTCCGGATCGACGTCGTGGAGCGCCGCCAGCGTCTCGTTCATGGCATCGTAGATCGCCGTGCGCTCCGCCTTGTCGCAGTCGGGCAGCCTCGCCTCCCAGAAGATCCGGCCTTCGAGAAAATCCATCACGAAGAATGTCGAGCCGATGACCTCCTGATCCTCGCAGAGATGATGCATGCGCGGCACCGGGACGGGCGTATCCCCCAGCGCCGCCATGACGCGATATTCGCGCTCGACCGCATGCGCCGATTTGAGGAGCTGCCCCGGCGGCTTGCGGCGCAGCACGTATCGCCCGCGATCGGTGGTGAGGAGGAAGGTCGGATTGGATTGCCCGCCAGCGAACTTCTCCGCGCTCAGCAGCGTTCCGAAGTCGGGGATGTGGCTGGCGAGGTATGGTCCCAGCGTCTCGATGTCGAGTATGGCGATGTCGGTGCTCACGCAGCCTCTGGGGTTCGATCGGATTTTCAGCCGTTAATCTAACCGAGCCGCCGCAAAAATGGGCGCGAAATGCGTCGCGCCCATATGCGAAACGACAAACAGCGACCAGAATCTACGAACTCTTGATCTCGATCTTCCTGGCTTCCTGCTTCGCCTCCGGCGGGCGAGGAATGCGAATCTTCAGGACGCCGTCCTTGAAGGACGCATCGACTTCGGAGGTACCGAGTTCGAACGGAAGGGGAATGCTGCGGGAGAACGAGCCGTAGCTGCGCTCCAGCATATAAGCGTTCTCCTGCTTGTCTTCCTTCTCGCTCTTCTTCTCGCCCTTGATCGTCAGCATGCCGTTGACGATCGAGATATCGACATCCTCCTTGTTCACGCCGGGTAGTTCCGCTGTGACTTCGAGCGCGTCGTCCGCCTCGGTGACATCCAGAGCGGGAAACCGCAACTCGGAGAAGACTGACGCCGCCCCGCGTCCCAATCGACCGAACGCCCGCTCAAACTCTTGCTGGAACGCCCGAAACGAGTCGTTCGGGCCATCGCCCAAAAGTGAAGGAAGTAGTGATCTCATGACCTGTCCTCCTGATATCAGCGACATCGGACACGAAGGATAATGCTTCTGGTCTGCGATGGTTTGATCCGAATCAACAGTAATCAGGCGCTTTGGATGTAGGTCTGCAACCCACTGGTTCAGATGACGCTCAACTCCGCGACCGGCTCGATCGCCACGTGATTGTCGTGGAACGCAGCGCCGCCGTAGGGGGCGACGGCGTCGGCGCCGGTCAGCGTGTTGATGCCGCGCCCGTCGGGATAGGCGGCGTTGGGCCAGATCGATTCCGCGATCAGGACGCCCCGCCTCACACCTGAGAACAGCTTGGCCCGAATGAGCACCGCCCCGCGCTCGTTCTTCAGCCGCACCCACGCCCCATCGACGATGCCCAGCGCCTGCGCATCCTCGGGATGGATCATCACGTCCGGGCGCACCTCGCGCGCCGTCGATCCGGGGGTTTCGGTGAAGCTGGAATTGAGGAAGTGCCGCGCCGGGCTTGTTGCGAGGCGGAAGGGGTGTGCCGGCGTCTCGCGCTCCAGCACGTCCCAGTGATCGGGCAGTGCCGGCATGTCCTGCCACGGCCCCATGGCGCCGTCGTTGGTCGATGGCACCTTCGTCCAGTCTGGCCTGAACCGGAACTTGCCGTCCTTGTAGCCGAAGCCTGTGAGGTAATGAGCCCGATCGAAGCCCGGCTGCACGTCGATCCACTTGCTGCGCTCGAGTTCGTCGAGCTTTCCCCAGCCGGAGTTCTCCAGCGTCCAGTCGATGATCTCGCGCGCGCTCATGGTGAAGCCGCGATGCTCGGCGCCCAGACGCTCGGCCAGCGCGCAGATGACATCGTGGTTGGGGCGGCATTCACCGGGCGGGTCGATCAGCTTCGGCCCCAGCTGGATATGCTGGTGCCCTCCCCCCTGGTAGAAATCGTCGTGCTCCATGAACATCGTGGCCGGGAGCACGATATCGGCGTAGAGCGCCGTCTCGGTCATGAACTGCTCGTGGACGCAGACGAACAGATCCTCGCGGGCAAAACCCCGCTTCACCAGCTCCTGCTCCGGCGCGACGGAGACGGGGTTGGTGTTCTGGATGAGCAATGCCTTCACCGGCCCGCCATGCCGCAACGCCTCCGCATCCCCCGTCAGCACCCGCCCGATCTGCGACTGGTCGAGCTTGCGCACGCTTGGATCCAGCGCGTCCAGACCCTCGATCAGCGTCTTGCGCCAGTGATAGATGGCGCCGTTGTTGTGGAACGCGCCCCCGCCCTCATACTGCCACGAGCCCGCGACCGTGGCGATCGAGCAGGCCGCGTGCATGTTGACGACGCCGTTGCGCTGGCGCGCGAAGCCGTAGCCGAGGCGCAGGAACGTGCGCTTGCGGTTGCCGATCAGCGCCGCGAACGCTTCGATATCCTCGACCGACAGCCCGGTGATCGCGGACGCCCAGGCTGGGTCGCGCGTGGCCAGATGATCGCGCAGCTCGTGCGGGCAATCAGCGTATTTCTCGAGATACTCCCAATCCGCCAACCCGTCGCGGAAGAGGATATGCATCACGGCGCAGGCGAGCGCGCCGTCGGTGCCGGGGCGCAGGATCAGCTTGAGATCCGCCTGCTTCATCGTGGCGTTGTCGTAGATGTCGATGACGACGATCTTCGCACCGCGCTCCTTACGGGCGCGGATCGCGTGGGTCATCACGTTGACCTGCGTGTGAACCGGGTTCGTCCCCCAGATCACGACGCAATCGGACTTCGCCATCTCGCGCGGATCGGGCCCGGCGAGCAGCCCGGTCCCCGCGACGTATCCGGTCCAGGCCATGGTGGTGCAGATCGTGGAGTACTGGCCGGAGTATTTCTTGACGTTGCGCAGGCGGTTGATCCCGTCTCGCATGACGAGGCCCATGGTGCCGGCGTAATAATACGGCCAGACCGAATCCGCCCCATGATCGCGCTCAGCCTCGCGAAACTTCTCGGCGACGATGTCGAGCGCCTCGTCCCAGGAGATCCGCTCGAACTCTCCGGAGCCCTTGGGCCCGACGCGACGCATCGGATGAAGCAGGCGATCGGGGTGGTGGATGCGCTCCGAATAGCGCGCCACCTTCGCGCAGATTACCCCCGCCGTGTAAGTCTGCTCGGCATCGCCCGTCACCTTGCCGATCGTCTTGCCGTCGATCACCTCGATGTCGAGGGCGCAGGCGGACGGGCAGTCGTGCGGACACACGGAGGAGCGGCGTTCGATGCGGGTCGGCGCGTTCATGGTGGCCCTTTACACAGATAGAGCGTGATCATGGCGCGCGGGAGCTGGCGTGTCGAGACGACGCGACGCCACCCCCGTCAGGCACCCCACCACGGCTGCGGCAGCGCAACGCGACCGGCGGCGTCCTCGATCACCTGCCCGGCGGCAAACAGCGTCTCCTCGTCGAACGGACGCCCGATTAGCTGCAGGCCGAGCGGCAGGCCCTGCGAATCGAAACCGCCGGGAACGGCGATGCCCGGAAGGCCGGCCATGTTCACGGTGACGGTGAAGATGTCGTTGAGATACATCTCGACGGGATCGCCCCCGCCCTTCTCGCCGATCCCGAAGGCGGCTGACGGGGTGGCCGGCGTGAGGATCGCATCGACGCCCTGCGCATAAACCTCTTCGAAATCGCGCTTGATCAGCGTGCGGATCTTCTGTGCGCGCAGGTAATAGGCGTCGTAATAGCCCGCCGACAGCACATAGGTGCCGATCATGATGCGGCGCTTGACCTCGCGGCCGAAGCCAGCGGCGCGGGTGCGCTCGTACATGTCGGTGATGTCGCGGCCCTCGACCCGCAACCCGTAGCGCACGCCGTCATAGCGAGCGAGGTTGGATGAAGCCTCGGCCGGAGCCACGATGTAATAGGCCGGCAGCGCATATTTCGTGTGCGGCAGCGAAACTTCGACGATCTCGGCCCCCGCCTCGCGCAGCCACGCCTGCCCGGCTTCCCAGAGACGCTCGATCTCCGGCGACATGCCGTCCACGCGGTATTCCTTGGGGATGCCGATCTTGAGCCCGCGCACGCCGCGATTGACGGCCGCCTCGAAATCGGGAACGGGAACGTCGGCGCAGGTCGTATCCTTCGGATCGGAGCTCGCCATGACGCCGAGCATGATCGCCGAATCGCGCACGGTCTTCGTGATCGGGCCCGCCTGATCCAGCGACGAGGCGAAGGCGACGGTGCCCCAGCGCGAGCAGCGCCCGTAGGTCGGCTTGATGCCGACCGTGCCTGTGAACGCCGCCGGCTGACGGATCGAGCCACCTGTATCGGTGGCGGTTGCCGCAAGACAAAGCCGCGCCGCCACAGCTGCCGCCGAACCACCGGACGAGCCGCCGGGCACGAGCTGCGTCTCGCCGCCTGCGCGCCGCCAGGGCGAGACGACGGAGCCGAAGGCGCTGGTCTCGTTGGAGGAGCCCATGGCGAATTCGTCGCAGTTGAGCTTGCCGAGCATCACCGCGCCGGCATTCCACAGATTGGCCGTGACGGTCGATTCGTAGCGCGGGACGAAGCCCTTGAGGATGTTCGAACAGGCGGTGGTCTCCACGCCCTGCGTGCAGAACAGATCCTTGATGCCGAGCGGAAGCCCCTCCAGCGGGCGCGCCTCGCCCTTGCCGATGCGCTCGTCGGCCACCACAGCCATGGCGAGCGCCTGATCTGGCGTCTCGCGGATGAAGGCGTTGAGCACGCCTGCCTTCGCGATCGCCGCCTGGTGGGCCTGCGTCAGCTCGACTGCGGAGAACGCCTTGGACTTCAAGCCGTCGCGGGCCTCAGATAGGGTGAGATCGGTGAGTTTGGTCACGGACGGGCACTTTCTCGAAAACGAATGCAGAAAAGCCTTGAGAAGCAGCTGAAGAACTTATTCCAGGAAGGCCTATTCAACGACCTTCGGAACCAGGAAGAAACCGTCTTCGCTCGCCGGGGCGTTGGCGACGATGTCGTCGGCCTTGCTCCCGTCGGTCACGCCGTCCTCGCGCTGCTTGGCGCTCATGGGGATCACCGAGGTCATCGGCTCCACGCCCTCCACATCGACCTCGTCGAGCTGCTCGACGAAGGAGAGGATGGCGTTCAACTCGCCCTGAAGATGCGGCACATCCTCATCGGTGACCGCGATGCGCGCGAGCTTGGCGATACGGCGGACTGTCTGCTGATCGACCGACATTGCAATTCCATTGGCGAGCGTGAAAGACGCGAAAGACGTTGGCCCGCCGCCTATATCACCCGGCAGTCGCACCCTGCAACCCGCTGCCTCGGGATATGCCGCAGCCGCGCGCGAAAAGGCGGTAAGTCTTGACGTCTCCCTGCCCGTGGCGCAATTAACGGACATGTCGAACAACCATGAAATCAAGCCGGTCCACGTGGTCGGCGGCGGTCTGGCAGGCTCGGAAGCGGCCTGGCAGATCGCGCGAGCCGGTGTCCCCGTCGTGCTGCACGAAATGCGCCCCATGCGCATGACGGAAGCCCACAAGACGCAGGGGCTGGCCGAGCTCGTCTGCTCGAACTCGTTTCGCTCCGACGACGCCAACGTGAACGCCGTCGGCCTGCTGCATCAGGAGATGCGCCGGCTCGGCTCGCTCATCATGCATACGGGCGACGCCAATCAGGTGCCCGCCGGCGGTGCGCTGGCAGTGGATCGGGATGGCTTCTCGAACGCGGTGACGGCGGCGCTCGAGGCGAACCCGCTGATCACCATCGAGCGCGGGGAAGTCGCAGGGCTGCCCCCGGAAGAATGGGACAACGTCATCATCGCGACCGGCCCCCTCACCTCGCCTGCGCTGGCCGAGGCCGTGCGCGGGATCACGGGCGAGGACGCGCTCGCCTTTTTCGATGCCATCGCGCCGATCGTGCATCGCGAGAGCATCGACATGTCCAAGGCCTGGTTCCAGAGCCGCTACGACAAGGTCGGGCCGGGCGGCACGGGGGCGGATTACATCAACTGCCCCCTCGACAAGGAGCAGTACGACGCCTTCATCGACGGGCTGATCGCCAGCGAAAAGACCGATTTCAAGGAATGGGAGGCCAACACCCCCTATTTCGACGGCTGCCTGCCCATCGAGGTGATGGCGGAGCGTGGCCGGGAGACGCTGCGTCATGGGCCGATGAAACCGGTGGGGCTGACCAACCCGCACAATCCGACGGTGAAGGCCTACGCCATCGTGCAGCTGCGCCAGGACAACGCGCTCGGCACGCTCTACAACATGGTGGGCTTCCAGACGAAGCTGAAATACGGGGCACAGGCGGAACTGCTGCGCACCATCCCCGGACTCGAGAACGCCGAATTCGCGCGCCTCGGCGGGCTGCACCGCAACACCTATTTGAACTCCCCCAAGCTTCTCGATCCGACACTTCGCCTCTCCGCCATGCCGCGCCTGCGCTTCGCCGGGCAGATCACGGGCTGCGAGGGTTACGTGGAGAGCGCAGCAGTCGGCCTTCTCGCCGGGCGCTTCGCCGCAGCCGAACGGCTCGGGCGCGACCTGCGGCACATGCCGCATACGACGGCTTTGGGCGCGCTCGTGAACCACATCACCGGCGGTCACATCGAATCGATCGACGAAGGGCCGCGCTCGTTCCAGCCGATGAACGTGAATTTTGGGCTCTTCCCGCCGCTGGAGAAGGCTCCGGTCGCGGAAGACGGCAAGCGGCTGAAGGGTCCTGCGAAATCGGTCGCGCGCAAGCAGGCGCTGACGGATCGGGCGCGCGCGGCGCTGGATGCCTGGCTGGCGGAAGACTCGCAAGTCGATCGCGA
>Ga0208490_100669_pt1 | contig 18365 bp, 20 predicted proteins | sample SubbioAug_CSWold_FD_184818 | JGI IMG/M metagenome (GOLD analysis project Ga0208490, IMG submission 184818) | Serpentinite rock and fluid subsurface biosphere microbial communities from McLaughlin Reserve, California, USA - CR11Aug_CSWold (SPAdes) | ecosystem: Environmental > Terrestrial > Deep...
ACCCTGCTGGTCTTATGACCAACAGGGTTTTATTTTTTTAGTCCAATTTAATTTGACTGCAATAAGGTTTTTGGTCCAGAATAAAGTGACCGGCAACAATGTCGGCGCGCGGTCTGTTTCCGATAATGACTTCCCACACCTTTTCCTTTATGCCGGCTTCATTAAAATCGGGATGCATCCAAAGCCCGTCAATTATAACGCCGCCTCCCATACCTCCGAAAACGCCGTGCGGAGACTTGTAATCTTCGTAATAAACATTGCAGCCTTGCTCATTGTCCCAGTACATACCGTCCAAATCGGAAGCCACCTGCAAAAGTGCTTTGTGTGAGCATTTTACATATTTCATCGGGCATGTCAAATATACTTGTCCGCCGTAATCGCCTTCGATAATCACACATCCGTGCTTTGCTTCTTTTGCCCTGTCATAGTCAGTCAGCGGCTTGAATTCCGTTCCGTGGACTTGGCGCATCATATAGCGGACATCGCTCATGTACTCTTCGGGCGGCGGGAATTCACCGGACTTTTCAATACCCAGATGACGAGCCGCCATACCCGTTGGGTCTTCTGCGATCACCCAATCAGAGTTCTGCCGCATAAAATCTTTCACGCCGCCATCAGCCACAGCATCTTCTAATGACTGATACACACCGATACTCCCAATACTCGCAAGGTACGAAGTGAACTCCTCGTCGTCAATGACACCTTCGTATTCAGAGTTTTCGATTGAACACGGCCAGTAATAATATCTGCCGTGTGTAAACCCGCCGATACCGCCGGTTGATTTTCCCACATATTTTACGACCGACCAGTTCTCCTTGATATTCCGGCGTTTTATGTCCGCTTTATACTCCGTGAGTAGTTGCCCCAGCCGATTCAGCTTGCAGTCCTCTGTTCCGTATTGAGAAATATAGTCGTCAAGTTGTTTATCGAATTCTTCGTAACTGTCATAACCGTAAGGAATAACGCTTTCCTTGTCGGGAAGAAGCTTACGGATTTCGTTTTCCATATCGGACGAATAACTGAAAACCTCGCCACCAGTCTTACGGCACATCGGAAGGATGTCGTACAGCTGATGTCCTACAGGAATATATACCATTTGTTTACCCTCCCAACAGCGGCTGGTCATACTCGAACAGCACCTCGTTGATCTCAAAGATGTCATACTTACCGCTGACGATGAAGTATTCGACAATCACGTCAAACTTCTGGCTATGGGACAGGGCGAAACCCGCCCGCTTTAAAAGGTCGTCTGTTTCGCCGAGCGACAACTCCAACGCCACGGCAAGGGCAATCGCCGTGCGCTTACTTGGCATATAACCTTTGTTGCTCCGAATCTTAGAGAACAGCTTGCGGTCAAGGTTGGCGCGTTTATAAACTTCGACATCCGTCATTTCCTTGGCATCAATAAGGCGCAGGAGCATCTGTGAGAACGGTTCGTCAAGGTTGCCGACCAAATCATCAAGTGGGGCATGAGCACCAACAGACGGAGCGAGCATATCTTCAAAAAGAGGCTCGTTGTATTTACTAACATCCTCATCGACTTCGTATAAGGCTTCCCGCTCTACATCAAGCAGTTGCCGCCGCTTTATTTGGTGCGTGTCAACGTAATGCTCGTCGATGTAGCTTTCGACTGCTCCGAGCAGTTCGCGGCTGACGGTGAATGCTGACTTGTCAAACACCACAAGTATCACATCAAGGTCGTGGTTGACAAGGAAATCCTGAATTGCCGAGGTAGCCACCTGAATTGCCTCGTCTTTCGGGTAGCCATAGATACCACTTGAAATCAGCGGAAATGCTATGCTTTCACACTGGTTTTCAACGGCTCTTTTCAGCGAGTTCGTATAGGCAAAGTAGAGGTGCTGCTCGTTCTGCTCCTTGTTCCAATGCCGATAAACCGGACCCGCAGCGTGGATGACAAACTTAGCTGAGAGGTTGAAGCCCGGCGTAATAACGGCCTCGCCCGTCTTTATAGGGGCGAGTTTATCACAGGCAGCTTGGAGCTGTGCTGATCCCGCTGCTTTGAATATAGCTCCGCAAACCCCACCGCCCATTTGCAGTTCGGTGTTGGCGGCGTTGACGATTACGTCAACTTTCATTTTTGTGATGTCCTGACGGACGATATTAAAAGGCATTAGCACACCTCCAAGCCGCCACCGCTTCTCCAAGCAATCCCGTATAGTGATACCTATCCTCGTGAAGGTTAATGTACTTAACCATTGAATACTCCCGCCAATTTCGCCACGGCTTCATCTTCGTCGGCGACAAAACTCAGGTGCTTGCCGTTGTTGCACTCATAGATGTAGTCGTGGAGCGGCTTGCTCGTGTAGCCTGAAAAGTCGCCGATGATGGCAAGCCTATAGCCGTAGTTGACGAACTTCTGCACGACCTCGCCCGCAAAACCTGTGGACAAACGGAAGAAATCCTCGCTGACGGCATCTTTGATGATTGCGATTTTCGTTACGTTATGCTCGTAGCCGACGGACGCAATCAAGTCAAGCGCAGACTGTGCATCGGTAATGAGCAGAGTTTTGCTATTTATGACGGCGATGCCGCCGATAATTTTTGTTTGCATTCGATTTCATTAACTCCTTAATACCTTCTCCATCGCTTTGCCCTTTGCCAGTTCATCCACCAACTTATCCAGCCAGCGTATCTTCTGCATTAGCGAGTCGCCGATTTCCTCTACGCGAGCGCCGCATATTACTCCCTTGATTTTATCGGCATTTGGGTTCATTTGCGGGGCCTCGGCAAAGAACGTCTCGAAATCAACCTCTTTCTTGATTTGTGTCTGTAAGCCCGACCCGTCATAGCCCGTCAGCCAACAAATGACGGTGTCAACTTCTTCTTTTGTGCGACCCTTTTTCTCTGCTTTTTGGACATACATAGGATAAACGCTGGAGAATGTCATCTTGTATAATCGTTCGTTTTTCATCGTGCTTATTCTCCTCCCCTGGGCTTGTTCATCCTCAATCACCGTCAAAGCAACCTTCAGGGCGACGATTCGCCGTGCAAACAGTGTCTGCTGTGACTTACCAATTTCATAGTGCACATCTTCTCGCACTTGCGAAGCGTGGAAGCCAGAGCGGTCTTGGCTTTACCTACTTCTCCGTCACGGCGTCCTCGTCAAATATTCTGTCAAGTTCTGCGTTGGAGGTCACACCGCGCACCTTGTTTCGTATGCTCAACTTGCCCATATCCAAGCGGTAGAAGTGTTCGCGCCTGTCCGCGCCTTTCGCCTTGCGAATAAGCTGAATACGCCCGAACCGCTCACCATGCTTTTCGGCGAACTTTGCCAAACCCACCGCCTTGGGGTAATTGTCTTTGCGGCTTGGGTCATGCGGCTCAAGCACGTCAAAGACATAGCCGTGGACGTCGGCTCGGACGACAAGTACGTCGGGAAACATTGAAGTTGTGACGCCATCCACTTCATACGGAATTTCCAAAGACCACTTTTTGCGGTCAAGGTTACGAAGCCACGCTACCGCTCCATTCGCCAGCTCTTCTTTTATCAGACCGCTTTCCCAGTCGTTCATGATCACCTTAAAATCACCGCCCTCGGCAGGGATAAATAAGTGGCTCTCAAAGATCTGCGCATCGTTACCGACCACGAAATCTATGGCTTGCGGTAAATCCCAATCGAGCGCGACAGGCGTGGTTGAGGACATCGCCAATTTTTTATAGGCGTCCTTACGTTCCTCTTTCAACCTGCGGAACGCCGATTGGTGTTCATCGTACAATTCGTTAAACAGCTTATCGGCAAAGGTCTCCAACCGTTCCATCGCAGCAATGTCGTTTGCCATAACAATAATTTCTGTCTTTACTTCTTCATGATCACGCGAGGCGTGGCGTCCCCAATACTCTCTGTGCAGGTCACCGCCGAGAATTTTACCCGCCCGCTCGAAAAGATTATTCAAGTCAAACTCAGAAAGTTCAACAGTTTCGGCATTATCGGTTGTACCTGTCGTATCACTACCGTAGTCAATCGTGAGCGTTTTCAGTGCCAATGCCGTGACAGCTTTAGAAACCTCGTCGAATTTACCGGACTCTTTCAGGGCGGATACTTCCTTGGCAAACTCGTCCAGCACCTTTTTCAGAGTGCTTTGACGCGCCCCAGGCGCAATCATATCCTGCGTGAGCGCACGGGCGAGAGCCATAAGCCTGCGCAGAGAGGGCTGCTTCCGCGCCGAATCAATGCGGTAGGTTATCAAATCCATATCACTGAATATATCGGAAAACGCCGGGTCACGTTTCAGCGTTATAAGTTCCTTATGCGAGCCTGTTTCGGCTGGGACAATCGCCTCACTGTCACGCAAGGCTTGCTCTACCATCTTGACGGTTTCCTCGTCAAAGAACGGCAAGTATAGAGCCACGTTATTCAGTTCGGCGTCAAAGTCTACACGGCGGGCGAGCGGTGTACGAATCATACGCCCAAGCAACTGGGCAATATAGGTGTAATCATTTGCGTGACGGAACGACATCATCGTTTCGGCTCGCGGGCAGTCCCAACCAGTGGACAGATTCATCTTAAAGAACACGACCATAGCCTTTTCATCTTCCTCGATACGGGAAGGGTCTATATGGTGAATGTCCAAATCGCGAACGTTTATCTTTTCGTGTTTATCAAATGTATGCACTACTTCGCCGGTTTGCAATTTGCGCCCAAGCAACTCCTCAAGCATAGCAATACAGGAATCCAGATCCGTCTGCGTGATTTCGCGGTTGTTACCGTCCTCCGCTTGCACGACAAGAATAGGACGGACAGGTTTTTTGATGTCTTCGCGGTCACAATAAGCCGCCCAATGCTCGCACTTCTTTTTCCAGTTAATGACCGCTTCCTTGAACATCGTCATATCGGCGTTTATAGCGATTTCGGGGAAGTGAATGATAATCCTGTCCTTCAGCAAGCCAGATTCAATAACATCCTCTGGCGGAACAGCTATCTTTTGGATAGTGGAAGTCGTGTCGGCAACGAGTTTTTGGAAGCGTTGCGGCGTGGCAGTTACGCCAATGACGAGCGGCATTACGGGAAGCCCGTCTTCTTTGCTGCCCTTGATGAATTTCTGCATAATGGACTGTGCTGCCTGCTCCGCTCGCTGCGTTGCCGTGCCGCGATGTGCTTCATCTATAACCACATAAAAAGACCTAGGCTGACGCTGCGCTGTGTTAGCGAGAGTTTCCCAAATCGTGTACTGGCGCAGGTCGGACTTCTGCGTAAGCAGTTTGTCCGAGCCGAGTTTCTGCGTATTTAGGAAGTAAATCCCGCCGGGCGCGAGATACTCCGCATCGAAATTCGAGTCCACAACATGAATATCGCGGGTTCGGAACTTGTCTGACTTGCTCTCGATTTTCAAGCGGGTCTGTTCGTTGAGTTCCGGCATATCCGAAAGCCACACGAAAACAGAATCCGGTTCGGCGACGCCGTAAGCATGACCGAAGATGATGTCCTCAAACAAGGCGGTCATGATGATGGTTTTGCCCGCGCCAGTGGGAGCGGTGAAGGAGATGACCTGCGGGTCTTTCTCGCTCCACAGCGTATGCGCTTTTCTTATCTTCTCATGCAATTCGGCGAGCGCCGTTTCTTGGAATGGAAATAATGTTGCTCTCATAGGTTGTTCCTCCTGCTCCCGATAACAAAATTATCGATGTAATCGCGGTATAACTGGTATGTCCGCTCTATTCCGATGCCGTCCGACATCTCCCTGAACGCCTCTTCGGAGTTGGTGACGAAGTAGACCGTCCTGATATTTTCCGCTTCAAGTAAAGCCTCGGCAAACGCTCCGTAGCGGTCTTCGTCTAAAAGAACGGCGAACGAATTCTGCGGCAGAATCATCATATCCGGCAAATCCTCGCCATTAATTTCGGGGCGTTCACCGACTGCTCCGGCTTTCAACCACAAGAGCGGCAATATCTCGTGGAACTGCTGACCGAGCGACACGTTGTTCTTGTCCAAAAAGCCGAGTTTAAAATACTCCACGTTAGCGGGGAAGCCTTCGCTCATCGGGCGTTTCAACGGCTCCGATACGCTGATCGTGCCGAGTAGGTCGACAACCTTTGCTTTGATGTCATTGAAAACCCGACTTTCCCTCGCCACGATGTAGAAGTTGGTTATATGCTCCTGCTCCTCAAGGGCGGCGAGCCACTCGTCAACGGCTGCGGGGTCGAACAGAACGGAAGCAGTATGCTTCTCAGAGACTATGAAGCGGCTGTAGGCTTTGACGAGCGACTGGGGCAACTTGTCCTTGCCAAGGAGTGCAACCAGCTGCTTTTTGGCAGACAGCGTGAGCGCGGCAGGGTTTTCCACAAATCCAAGCTGATAAAACGAGCGGTTGATTTCCTTTGTCACGGTTTTGTTCGTATAGTATTCGCCCGTCAGCACCGTGCCATCGGCGCGCTTGCCGAGAATGCTGTATTCTGTACGCGGCCATGTCACCGAACGGCAAATGCCGTGGCTTTCCCATTCGGGGTCACCCGGCTGGTAGCCCGCCGCTTTCAAGTCTCGCGTTTCGGCTTCGGACACCTCGTTGTTGGTAACGAGGATACACCGCCGTTTGCCGCCATCCTCGGCATTTAGCAGGTTCACGGCGTGGAGCGTCGTGCCGCTGCCCGCGAAGAAGTCAACGACGAGGGCGTTTTTCTTCCCTTGAACGGCAAACATTAAGGCTTCCCGCACAGCGTATAGCGATTTTGGAAATGGGAATGTAAACCCGCTGCCAAGAATTGTTTTAAGGATGTCAGTCCCGTGGGCTTCTGCATTGAAAAGCGAATCAGTCCACACAGTTTTCGGCGGTTCGCTCTCTCGATGTAAAATCACTTCAAGCCTCGCGCCACGCCTTTCAACAAACATGCGCTCCTTGACTGATTCAACGGTACTTCTGGCATACCGCCATTTTTTCTCTGTACCATTCTTATCGATAGGCCAGACAGAAATAGTGCCATCGCTGTTTTGCTCAACCTGCCCAGTCGGATGTAAATCATCATTCAACACATCTCCAAACCCAACAACATTTAGCTTGTCGTCTAAAATGACAGGATAAAAACAGGTCGCCCCTTCATAACGCCCCGACGTGCTACCCCACCGGCGAAGATTATATACGTCCCCACCTATGTGCGGCTTTCGGAATATCGCACTATATGTTGAGTAGGAATAAATGGCGTACTCGTTCGTAACAGAGAAATTTTTGCCCTGAGTACCGCCGGGATTGTGCTGAATAGTTGCGCAGTTGTGAGTCAGTTCAGGGAAAACATCGTGAAGTAAAACCCATAAATGCGCATATTCATTATCGTCGATTGTGGTAATCAAGACACCGTCTTTTGCCAGTATCCTTTTTGCAATCAACAACCGCTTTTTCATCATCGACAACCACTTGCTGTGCCGCCAAGCATCATTTGAATCCACATAGTCGTTGTTGTACTTCCAGTCCCTTGCCCCTGTGTTATAGGGTGGGTCGATGTAGATACAGTCTACTTTCCCCTCATAAAGATACTCTAAAAGCTGAAGCGCGTGATAATTGTCCGCTTCAATCAAGGCGTGCCATAGGGAATCGTCTGGCGCATTTGTCACTTTCGCAGTCGGCTCAAGCGACGGGAAAATCGGCTCGCCGAATTGTGCCACGGAAACAAGTTCAACGAGCGGGATTGTTTTCGTTGCGCGCGTGGATTTCTCGACGCATACGGCGGTTTCTCCGTCAATCTTCTTTACGGTATAAATTTCATTCATCTTGCCCGTCTTGCGGGCAACCGTAGAACCGCGTCTCACAGGGACTCCGTAGAGCGGTGTGCATTCGGGGATGTGTTCTTCAAACACAAGCCCGAACTTTTTATTCTTGCTCAAGCGGTCAATTTCCTCCGTCAGCCGCGTTCGCAGCGTCGGGTCGGTGATTTGCCGCAGTAAATCCTTAATCGCAGCCATATACTATACCTCACTCTTCTGAATCATCATCTTCAGGGATTTTCGTTTCTTCTTCCGTCGGCTTCGGCATAGGCGGTTCGGTTCTCCTACTCCATGATTCTCCGAACAGTTCACTACCCACTGACAATCGAAGGATTGCAGCCTTCTGAAGTGCCTCAAATGTCTTCGGCGTGTAGGAGTCCGCTTTGTCGAAGGCGATGAATACCTGCCTACCTCTTTTGCCGCTGTCCTCATACAAACCGAGAATCTGCTCGAAGTCCGCGTCCTCGATACGCTTGACGATGCTCGAATCGTGAATCAACGCAGGGAGTGGTGTCAGGGCAAGCATACTCAGGTCGTAGACCACAAGGTTCTTGAATGTCGTTCCCTCGCTCTTATCTTCTGGCGTTCCAAACTCGAACGTCCTGTCGGGTTTCAGCGTCAACACGGGCGCAGGTCTGTTGCCACCAGTAACGATGGCGTTAATGCGCGTCATCTCGTCATTGACTTCTGTTTCGGCGGCGACAAGGGCGGCGTCATGCCTCTTACGCAGGTTCGAGAGGAACTGCTCCAGTTCCTTGCGCTTCCTGGTAGCCTCTATCTCTTGTTCCAGTTCCTCGTTCTTTTTCATCAAGTCGTCAATTTCACGGGCGACACGGGCGTACTGGTTCAGTATCGACTGGGAGAGCGAACGGGCAATGCCCGACTCGGCTATCTGCTTATCCAGTTCGGCTATATCCGCAACTGTGTCATCCAACAGCGGCTGAAGCCTTGCGATTTCCTCTTCAATATCAGCTCGCAAAAAGCCGTTAATCTTGGCGTGGAAGTTCTCCACATCCGTGAAAGCGTCAATATCAGCGCCGGGGAAGAAGCGCAACAGAGCCGAGAAGTCCTTTCGTAACACGCCATCGCCGTCAGGCATATTGCTCTGAATAGCGGCTAACTGCGATTCAATGCGACGCTTGCGGACATCCAATCTGTCCAGTTCCTTTTTGACTGCCGCCAACCGCTCGGACTTCTCGTGGTCAAGCCCCAAAGCACGCAGGCTTCCTTCCTCGTTCTGCTTGGCGAGTTTCTCACGCCTTGATTCAAGCCCGGCTATTTTCGCCTTGTTCTCTCCGATTTCAGATGTGATATCGCTAACCGAGCGTGCGGCTTGCTTGCTCGGCTTAAAACCATATTCATCCTCCGCCGTTTTCAGGTTAAAGATGTCCTCGTACTTGTCGAGCAGCTTCATCAGGTATTCGACCGCCGTGGCCATCGACTCGCGTTCACCTTGAAGCGGCTTATGTTCGTTGTGGCTGCCGTGTCCGTATATACGGAAGAACCGCTCGATGATTTCATTGAGCTTGATGTTCGGCAGGGTAATCTTGTACTCGTGGAATAGCAGGTCGCGGTATTCCGGAACGGTCAACTCCTTAATTACGACGTTGAATGTGTTATTGGTGCGGACTATCTGTGTTGGGCGGCTCGTGTTGCGGGTGAAGTAAAACGGCTGACCGTCAAACTCGAACTCGATATTAAACTGGTGGTGTCCGACGCGCTCAAACACATCCTTCGCGGATTTCACGTAATCGTCACCGCCAAAAGCAAAATCCAGTATCAGCAGGAATGTGGACTTGCCAATGGCGTTGCTACCGCCCGAATTGCCCAACACCACGTTAAGCCCCTTGCGGAACTCCAGCGGCTGCGTCTTAAACTTACTGCACGTAATTCTCTTTAACATAACGCAGTACCTCCGTCCCTTCAGGTATCTCAATTTTGCCGAGTTTATAAAGGCAATCCAAGGCGTCGAGGAAAATGCTGATTTCAGATACTTTTGTTTTCGTTGCTTCGAACAACTCGTGCGGGGCCATCTCCCGCTTCTCTAAACTTTCTAAGATAGGCGTAAAGAGCGCAATGACACTATCCGAGAACGAGTTAACTTTGCTTGGCATGCGCATTGAACAAATCACACCTTTTCACTAAATATGCAACTATAATTTCGCAGGCAGCTTTATACTTCTGCCCAATTTGCGAATATAGCTTACTGACCAGAATATTAGCAACATACTCCTGCGGGTCAGTGATGTTTGTGTTTTTTCTTACTCCGTCTTCCAACGTCTCAAAAATAAATTTCATAGATCTACCGAATTTGTCAGTATCAAAGCCGATTTCTTGTTCCAGCCGGCCGCATATTTCCTTTACAGTCTTATAGAGCCGCTTCATACGGGTATTAATTACTTCACGCAAGGACAATTCATAAATCTTATTATCTATGTTGACCAATTCGGTGATGTCGATTTCCGCAAGTCCCTCCAAGTTTTTAATCTTATCTATTTCTCGCAAAACAGCTTCGATTTCCTTCGCGATTCTGATCCCAGATATCTCATCTAGCAAAATCAGGCTCTCAGCAAGACGGTACTTGTCCTCAAGTAGTTTAGACTTTTCGGATACGGTAAAATTAGAAACAAGCGGAGCGCAACCTTTGCACAAGGCGACTGCATTCCCGTATTCTTCAATTTCATCAGCAGATTGTGTTAAGTATGTGATTTCACAGTTATCAATAGGAAACGAACCGCGTTTAGGGGCACCCAGTTCCTTCCCGCAATGCAAGCACTTGCCGTTCGCTTCCGCCAATAGCGTGACAAGTAAGGATCTGTCTGGCTTCACTAGCGGGGCTAAGCGGTCGATTAAATTTCCCGCTATTTCATTAGCCGATTCTGTGCTAAGGTTGCTTTCTCTGACAGCCGAAATCAAAGCGGCTTGTTTTGAGTCTTCTTTCTCAATCAGAGTCACTTCATCAATGCGGGACGAAAATGACAGTATGTAATCAACGGTAACCGACTTAATGGTATCTTTTCCGCTTCTGTTGTTAATGGCGGTGGTATATAGGAACACTCCCGCTAAAAACTCATGAAAGCAAAAGGCTGTTTGGGATGCTAACATCTTTTTCGTAACGCCCCCAACCTTATCGACCCGTGTGTCATCGTCAATTCCCTGAAACTTATTACCGACTCTTACAGGCTGGTCATTAGCGATAATATCCTTTAGGACGAGGATTATATGTTTTCGCCTGTTACCGTCCAACAAAGGCAGGACATTCTTCTTAAAGTACACCGCTACTTCTTGCGGGTCGGCTGTTCGGGCTGGATTAGTTATGTCTGGAGAGAGATTTTGCTCACAACGAAGCAGTTTCGAAGAGTTATCTTCCCTTACTCTATCCGCATCGAGCTGCCCTTCGTAGGTAAATTCAAAATCAGGGGCGACAGAATGAAGAAGTGCTTCGCATAAATCTTTATTATCAACATGGATCGCCTTGTATGACACAAGAACAGCCAAATATGAGCCGAAACACAACCTCATAGCCTGTACCCCCTCCTGTTTGAGTAGTACCAATTTGTTTTATTCGGTGTCCTCGTCTATATAGTCAACTATATCCCCGATGTTGCAATCAAGAGCCTTACAGATTCGAGCCAAAACATCCATGCTCACCGGAAGATCTTTGCCTAATTTCGCCATAGTGGTTGTTGTTAAGTCAGTTGCCTCCATTAAATCCTTTTTTATCATTTTCTTATCAATGAGTATCTTCCAAAGCTTGTTATAACTGAATGCCATAGTCTCGCCTCCATTGGACATCACTCAAAAATAGCTCGCCTTGATTATTTTAACACATTCGGAAATTTAACGTCAAGCAAAACTTTATTATTGCTAATGTAGACTTGGCAAACTCCAACTTTATTCCATGAAAGAGGAAATCGTAAAATTTCGCTACTCTCACTCTATGATGTAGCTACTCCCGCTCCTCCAAGTCTATCTCGGAAATCGGTATGCTGTTATTGCACGAGGCGATAACAGCTTTTTCTTTATGCACCCAGGCAACCAAAGCAAGTCAAAATTAAATCGAAGGGAGGCAAACATTTGTATGAATGTGGTCAGGAATCTGAACAACAAAAGGGTCGGCGATGTAAGTATGGACAAACGAGTCTTTGAAATCCAAATCAAGGACTGCGTCACCCGAATCACGGCGAACACCGACGGGACGCTGAGCATTACTCAAGAACGCACCACCCCGGCGGCCTAACCGCTAATCCCTGCAGCAACTCAATAACTGAAATCCGCCAGAACGCAAGACGGCAGTGCGGAATCCCTGACCAGGGGTTCACCTGCCGTCTTGTTCTGTCTTAAAGCGGATTCAACGGCTTCGGCGGATTTCAGAAATCTGAAAACCAAAGGAGTCGAACATGGAAAATCAACGCTTTATCAAAATCAACGGCGAGCAAATCCCCGTCACAGAAGAATCTTACCGCGCCTACAAACGCTCTCTATGGGCAGAGCACAAGAGGAAAGAACGTGCCAAGCGCTGTGTTATCAGCAATGGCAGGGGCAGCACAAAGCGCTGCACAGATGACTGCAGCAAATGCGACGAGCAACGGATGGGTAGCGTCCTATCCCTCGACAAGTTCATCGACGACGGCTACGAAATCACCGATCCGGTGGATTTGGCTGAACTTGTGGCGGACAAGCTGCTCCTCGAACAGCTTGTAGCCGCCCTTGATGAGTTGGATCCTGACGAGCGGTCGCTTATCGACGCCTTATTCTACAACGACCGCACCGAGCGGGACTACGCTGCCGAAATCGGCATCTCCCATCAGGCGGTCGGCAAGCGCAAGCATAAAGTCATTGAAAAACTGCGCGGCATTATGGGCGCAGACAAATAATTCTCAAAAACCAGAGGGGTGTTGGTTGCCAATGCCCCTTTCGCTGTCCTGTGGATGGTGAGGGGAGAACGACCTCCCCCGGAAACGGAGGTAGATCAATGGAAACAAAGGCCAAAAACACGGACACGGACTTGCGCGACGGCAACCTTGACGAGGAACTAGCAGGCATCCTGACCGCGATAAGCGTCGTGTCCAAACGCCTCGCCAAGAAGCTGCTCGCGCTTCAAAGGCGGGACGAATCTGCCGGGGAAGGAGGTGCATCTGATGGGAAGGATGAGTGAGCTTGATATGGTATTGCGGGAATTCCATGCCGCCGCGAAAGCCCTCATTGGCGCTTGCGACAGCTTGAGGAATTTTTACAGCCAAGCCGCCGAATCGCCGGTGCCGGACGGAGCCGAACTACCCGTCCCGCGACCAAAGCCCATAACGTTGGAAGCGGTCAGAGCGGTGCTTGCGGAAAAATCCCGCAACGGCCACACCGCCAAGGTTCGGGCGCTGCTCGAAAAGTACGGCGCGACGAAGCTGTCGGAGATTGACCCCGCCAAGTATGCCGCCTTGCTAGCGGAAGCGGAGGTATTGGGAAATGGGTAAACACGCTCTGCTCTCGGCTTCCTCAAGCCATCGGTGGATGAACTGCCCGCCGTCTGCGCGGCTCTGTGAGCAATACGAGGACAGGGGCAGCAGCTACGCCGCCGAAGGCACGGACGCCCACACCCTCGGCGAGTACAAGCTGAAGACCGCTCTCGGCATCAAAGCGAAAGACCCGACTGCCAGCCTCTCATATTACTCGGAGGAGATGGATGAATGCGCCAATGGCTACACCGCCTACATCCTCGAACTGGTGGAAACGGCAAAGCAGGCCTGCGCTGACCCTGTGGTGCTAATCGAGCAGCGGCTCGACTTCTCCAGGTATGTGGAGGGCGGCTTCGGCACCGGCGACTGCGTAATCATCGCCGACGGGACGCTCCATATCGTGGACTACAAGCACGGTCAGGGCGTTTTGATCGAAGTGACCGACAATCCGCAAATGAAGCTGTACGCCTTGGGCGCGCTAGAGTTGTTCGACGGCATCTACGACATCAACACGGTCAGCACGACGGTATATCAACCCCGGCGTGACAACATCGCCACTCACACAGTTTTCAAGGAATCTCTCTATCAGTGGGCGGAGGAAGTCCTGAAGCCCGCCGCCGAACTGGCCTACGCCGGCGAAGGAGAATTCCGTTGCGGCGACTGGTGCCAGTTTTGCAGGGCGAAGCACGACTGCCGCAAACGGGCGGAGCGCAACCTTGAACTCGCAAAATACGAGTTCAAGCTGCCGCCACTTTTGGAGGACGATGAAATCGAATCCATCCTTAGCAGGGTTGACGACCTCGTGTCGTGGGCTTCGGACATCAAAGACTATGCCCTGCAAGCCGCCCTCGGCGGCAAGCAATGGCATGGGTGGAAACTGGTCGAGGGGCGTTCCAACCGCAGGTATACGAACGAGGAAGCGGTCGCTAATGCAGTCAGCGCGGCGGGCTTCGATCCTTACGAACGCAAGGTGCTGGGCATCACCGTAATGGAAAAGACCCTCGGCAAGGCAAGATTCGCCGAATTGATCGGCAGTCTGGTCGAGAAACCCCAAGGCAAGCCGACGCTCGTGCCGGAGAGCGACAAACGCCCGGCAATGAATACGGCAATACAAGATTTTAATGAGGAGGAAAATTCCAATGGCTAACCAGACAAACAACGTAAATAAGCAGGCTTCCAACCCCATGAAGGTCGTCACGGGCCCCGATACCCGCTGGTCTTACGCCAACGTGTGGGAAGCGAAATCCATCAACGGCGGCACACCTAAGTTCTCGGTGTCACTCATCATTCCGAAGTCCGATACCAAGACGGTCGCTAAAATCAAGGCGGCTATTGAAGCGGCCTACCGCGAGGGCGAGGCGAAACTGAAGGGCAACGGCAAGTCCGTACCACCCCTCTCCGCTCTCAAGACCCCGCTACGCGACGGCGACACCGAACGCCCCGACGACCCCGCCTACGCCAATGCTTACTTCATAAACGCCAACAGCGCGACCGCGCCTGGCGTGGTGGACGCCGACCGCCAGGAAATCCTGAACCGCTCGGAGGTATACAGCGGCGTATACGGCAGGGCGAGCGTGAACTTCTACGCCTTCAACTCAAACGGCAACAAGGGCATCGCCTGCGGACTGAACAACCTGCAGAAAATCCGCGACGGCGAACCGCTCGGCGGCAAATCCCGCGCGGAGGACGACTTCGCCACCTACGACGAAGAGGATTTCCTGTCGTGAGGGTGGTCGGTATAGACATAGAGACATACAGCAGCGTAGACCTCGCCAAAAGCGGGGTCTACCGCTATTGCGAATCGCCGGACTTTGAGATACTGCTTTTCGGCTATTCCGTGGACGGCGGCGAGGTTCATATCGTTGACCTTGCAAACGGCGAGACCCTTCCTGCCGAAGTACTCGACGCAATAACGGACGATACCGTAGAGAAATGGGCTTTTAACGCAAACTTCGAGCGAGTCTGCCTGTCACGCTATCTGTCGGACATGGGCGTATGCCTTGACCCCTTCGCCGACAACCACCACTCAGCCACCGTCCGCGGCAAGGCGAAATACCTGAACCCCAAATCGTGGCGCTGCGCGATGGTATGGTCGGCGTATATGGGATTGCCGTTATCCCTTGAAGGTGCGGGCGCGGTGCTGGGGCTTGAAAAACAGAAGCTGACCGAAGGCAAGGAACTCATTCGCTATTTCTGCTCGCCCTGCAAGCCAACGACCGCGGGCAGGCAGCGAACACGCAATCTCCCAGAACACGCCCCCGACAAGTGGGCAGCGTTCAAAGCATACAACCGCCGCGATGTGGAATCGGAACTGTCTATTCAAGAGCGGCTCGCCAAGTTCCCCGTGCCGGACGGCGTTTGGGACGAATACGCCCTCGACCAGGAAATAAACGACCGTGGCGTGGCTTTGGATATGACGCTCGTCAAGGGAGCCATCAAAGTAGATTCCCTTTCCCGCACCGAATTGACCCGGCTGATGAAGGAACTCACCGACCTTGACAACCCAAACTCCGTGCAGCAGATGAAGCAGTGGCTCGCCGACAACGGCATGGAGACAGACACCCTCGGCAAAAAGGCGGTTGCAGAACTGTTAAAGACGGCCCCATCAGAATTGCGGGAAGTATTATCTCTCAGGCAGCAGCTTGCTAAATCATCTGTTAAGAAGTATCAAGCTATGCAAAATTGCGTTTGTGCCGATGGCCGGGTAAGAGGAATGTTTTTATTCTACGGTGCGAATCGAACAGGCCGATTTTCTTCAAAAATGGTGCAGTTGCAGAACCTCCCTCAGAACCACTTGCCAGACCTTGAACAGGCGCGGGCTTTGGTGCGAAGCGGCGACTTCAATGCCCTTGAACTGCTCTATGACAATATTCCCGATGTGCTTTCTCAATTAATCCGCACCGCATTCGTGCCGAAGGACGGTCATAAGCTAATCGTCGCCGACTTTTCGGCTATTGAAGCCCGCGTCATCGCCTGGCTCTCCGGGGAGCGGTGGCGAAACGAGGTGTTTGCCACCCACGGCAAAATCTACGAGGCGTCGGCAAGCCAGATGTTTAATGTGCCGATTGATGCTGTCACTAAGGGCAGCCTGCTCCGGCAGAAGGGCAAAATCGCCGAACTCGCGCTTGGCTACGGCGGCTCGGTCGGCGCGCTCAAAGCGATGGGCGCGCTTGAGATGGGCTTGTCGGAGGATGAACTGCGCCCGCTCGTCACGGCTTGGCGGGCGTCCAACCCGAACATCGTGCGCTTCTGGTGGGATGTTGACCGCGCCGCCATGACGGCGGTCAGGGACAGGACAGTTACCGAGACCCACGGTATCCGCTTCGGTTATCAGAGCGGCATGCTGTTCATCACGCTCCCATCCGGCAGACGGCTCTGCTACGTCAAGCCCCGCATCGGTACAAACCGGTTCGGCTCGGACTGCGTGACCTATGAGGGCGTCGGCGGCACAAAGAAATGGGAAAGAATCGAAAGCTACGGTCAAAAATTTGTGGAGAACATCGTACAGGCGACGAGCCGCGATATCCTTGCTTATGCCATGCAGACGCTCCGGCATTGCTCCATCGTCATGCACGTCCACGATGAGCTTGTGATTGAAGCCGACAAAAGGATGTCCACCAAGGTTCTCTGTCAGCAAATGAGCCGAACGCCGCCGTGGGCGAAGGGGATCCTGCTCCATGCCGATGGGTTCGATTGCCCATTTTACAAAAAAGATTAAATGGTTTGGTTGCCAAGCCGCCCCTCATTGTCCTGTGGATGGTGAGGGGTTCTTAACCTCTCGAAAATACATTTTCAGGAGGTTCATTATGAGCAGCGAACTGCAAGTGTTCTCCTACGAGGGGAACGAGGTAAGAACAGTACGCCAAGGCGACGAAACGCTCTGGGTGCTGAAGGATGTGTGCGATGTGCTTGGGCTGTCGGACACGAACAAGGTGGCGGAACGTTTGGACGGCGATGAGCTGACCCGAGTCAAATTCGTGTCAGGCGGACAGACCCGCGAAGTGTACGCCGTGAACGAAAGCGGTCTCTACAACGTCATCCTCCGCTCCGACAAACCCGAAGCCAAAAAATTCAAACGCTGGGTCACCCACGAGGTGCTTCCAGCCATCCGCAGGCATGGCGCGTACGTTACCTCCGCCAAGCTGGAGGAATTGATGAACGACCCCGACGCTTGGATTAAAGTGCTGACTGCCCTTAAAGAGGAACGCGCGGCAAAGGAACGGCTTCAGCTTCAAGCCGCCGAGGATAAGCCAAAGGTGATATTTGCCGACGCCGTTTCTGTATCCGAGGGTACGATCCTTATCGGAGAACTGGCAAAAATCCTCAAGGGCAACGGCATCGAAATCGGGCAGAACCGCCTTTTTGAAAGGCTCCGTCAGGACGGCTACCTCATCAAGCGAAAGGGTACGGATTACAACGCCCCGACCCAGAGAGCGATGGAACTGGGGCTGTTCAAGGTCAAAGAAACCGCCATCACGCACTCGGACGGCCACGTCACCATCAGTAAAACGACCAAGGTCACGGGTAAGGGGCAGCAATACTTTATCAATCTGTTCCTTGGGGAAAGGAGCGGCGATGGACAGATATAACGCGGAAGGCTACCTTGACCTGACGGCTTATGAAGCTTTGACAGCGGTAGCCAAAACCGAAACCCCGTTAAAGCTATACCGACCGCTTGTGTACGTCGCTTCGCCCTTTGCCGGGGACACGGAATACAACATATCTAAGGCGCGGGGGTATTGCCGTTTCGCCGTGTCCAAGGGGTGCATCCCTCTTGCTCCACATTTACTCTACCCGCAGTTTATGGACGACGGCGACAGGGAAGAACGGGAACTGGGGTTGTTCTTTGCCCTCGTCCTGCTCGGCAAGTGCGACGAGCTCTGGGTTTTTGGGGAGAAAATCAGCAAAGGCATGGCCGCCGAAATCGCCAAGGCGAAGAAGCGCGGGATGCCCATCAAATACTTTAACCACAAATGCGAGGTGTTGGGGCATGGAACTTAAAATCGCATACGGCGACAGCCGCCTGTCAAAGCGGTGGGTCAACAAAAAAACCACCTTCGATGAGTTATGCGAGCGTTTCAAGGTTACCCGCCGCACAACCGATGTGTAAAACGTCACATTATAGCAAAACTAAACGTCAAATTATCACTAACAACTCAATTGAATTTACTGCAAATTAATTCTAAGAACGCAAGGTATTACTA
>Ga0208490_100670_pt1 | contig 18365 bp, 15 predicted proteins | sample SubbioAug_CSWold_FD_184818 | JGI IMG/M metagenome (GOLD analysis project Ga0208490, IMG submission 184818) | Serpentinite rock and fluid subsurface biosphere microbial communities from McLaughlin Reserve, California, USA - CR11Aug_CSWold (SPAdes) | ecosystem: Environmental > Terrestrial > Deep...
TAGCCCCTCCCCACCGCAAGCGGGAGGAGGGGAAGCGCCTTTTCTTGGGAGCGTTTTTCGGATTGATGCGTCGCTGCCAAGATCGCTTCGGCTGCCTTGATGACACGGAAGGGGTTGCGGGGGTGGACGGCTCTCAATCGTCTTCCGGGCGGTAATCGGCGATGGAGTAGCCGAGCTCGCTCAAGCCCTCATCGAGATAATCGCCGAGCAGCGGCATGCCCATGAGGTAGCGCGCCGAGCGTGCCTTGTGGCGCTCCGTCGCGAGTTCTCGGGCTTCGTCGAACGTCGTGCGGTCGAAATCTCCGCGTCCGACCCAGGTGATCGCGATCAGGTCGATCACCTCCTCGTCGGTCAGCTGGTCGATCGAGGCGCGCAGAACTTCGGCGGAGGCGTCGTCGGGGTAATCCTCGATGATTTCGCGGTTTTCATCCTCCGACGGGTTCGAGCCGGGATCGGGCTCCACCGGCGGGACCTTCGCGTCGAAGCCGCGCGCGTTGACGATGATGAAGTAGATCTTGTCGATGCCGATGTTGATCTCGACCGGCTCATTCGCCCGAATTGTCATCTGGACCCTCCCCGATACGGCTTTGCTCGCGTCTCGCCGGGGCAACCGATCTGTCCGGCGAAGGTTCCGTATTCCCGTCGGCCCCGCTTCCCCGGCGGGTCGAGAACATGCGTCAGGATGGCACGCTTTCCGATCGAACCAAACCTTGGACGGCGGGTTGTTCTTTCGCAGACGCTCGTGAGGACGCGGGCGGAAACGCAGCAAGGAAGCGGAACATGGAACACAGGCATGTTGACCAACTTCGTTCTGTAGCAGATGTCGAGTCCAACCTCCCCAAGGGAATGCTGACCCGCCGCGAGCGGTTGGAACGCTGGGCGGAATTGCTCGAGCGCGAGCCCGCACGCGAACTGACTTCGCTTGGTGAAATCGAGTTCCAACCCGTTGCCGCGCGAGGCTCGTTGCGCGCCGACAGATCGCCGCTGGCGGTCGCCTTCGCCGATCCCGTCTTGCGTACCCAGGGTCTGACCAGCGATCGCCTCGGCGACGCCATGACCTTCTTCAACCTCTCCGAACATCAGGCCCACCGGCTGCTGTGCTCGTGCATGAACGGCCAAAGCATCCGCGCGTCGATGGCGGCCCGCCATGTGCGCTCGATCGCCAAGGGCCGGACACACACGCTGCTCGCCGCCGGGGCGCTCGGCGCAATCCTGCTGACGCCGACCGTCTACATGATGTTCTAAGGCCTCGATGGCCCGGGGGAGCGATGAGTGGCTCGCTCCTCCGCCTCTTCTTGCGGAAGTCCCCTACGAAAGGCCGATTATCCGTCCTTCGTCGTCGAGCCCGATATCCAGCGCCGCCGGGTGGCGCGGCAATCCCGGCATCGTCATGATGTCTCCGCAGACGACGACGACGAACCCCGCCCCCGCCGACAGTCGCACCTCGCGCACGGGGAGAATGTGCCCGTCCGGCGCTCCGATCTGCGTGGGATCCGCCGAGAAGCTGTATTGCGTCTTCGCGATGCAGACAGGCAATCGCCCATAGCCCAGGGCCTCGAACTCCCTCAGCTGCCGCATCGCCGCGTCGCTCACCGCAAGATCCGCCGCGCCGTAGACATGGGCGGCGACCGTGCGGATCTTTTCGATCAGCGACAATTCGTCGTGATAGAGCAGTTCGATCTCGGGCGATCCCTCCGCAAGCTGGTCGAGCACCGCCTGCGCGAGATCGGTCGCGCCGAGCCCCCCTTCGGCCCAGTGCGAGGCGAGCACCGCACGCACCCCGTGCTCCTTGCAGGTGGCGTGGACGACCGCGCGCTCCGCGTCGGTGTCGCCCTTGAAATCGTTGATCGCGACGATCGGGCGCAGACCGTATTGCCGGAGGTTCTCGATGTGACGGCGCAGGTTTGCGGCCCCACGCTCGACGGCTGCCACGTCCTCCTTCGCGAGATCTACCTTCTTCACGCCCCCCTGCATCTTGAGCGCACGGATGGTGCAGACGAGCACCGCCGCGTCGGGGCGCAGGCCGGATTGCCGGCATTTGATGTCGAGGAACTTCTGCGCGCCGAGATCGGAGCCGAACCCGGCTTCCGTCACCACGATGTCCCCCAGCGCCAGCGCCGCCTTGGTGGCGACGAGCGTGCTGCAGCCATGGGCGATGTTGGCGAAGGGCCCGCCATGGACGAAGGCGGGGCTGTGCTCGATGCTCTGGACGAGGTTGGGCTGCAGCGCGTCCATCAGGAGCACCGTCATCGCCCCCTCGGCCCCCAGGTCGCGCACCGTCACCGGGGACTTGTCGTGGCGCAGCGCGATCACGATGCGGGCGAGCCGCTCCTGCAGATCGGCGAGATCTTCCGCAAGGCACATGATCGCCATGATCTCGGAGGCCGCCGTGATATCGAACGCCTCCTCGCGCGGCACCCCGTGCGCCGCACCGCCGAGCCCGGCGACGATCTTGCGCAGCGCGCGGTCGTTCATGTCGATGACGCGCTTCCAGAGCACGCGGCGCGGATCGATGCCGAGTTCGTTGCCCCAGTGCAGGTGGTTGTCGATGAGTGCGGCGAGCAGATTGTGCGCCGTCGTGATCGCGTGGAAATCGCCGTTGAAGTGCAGGTTGATGTCTTCCATCGGCAGCACCTGCGCGCGCCCGCCGCCGGCAGCCCCGCCCTTCATGCCGAAGCAGGGGCCGAGCGATGGTTCGCGCAGGCAGACGATGGATTTGGCGCCCAGCTGGTTCAGCCCGTCGTTGAGGCCCACGCTCGTCGTGGTCTTGCCCTCCCCCGCCGGCGTCGGCGTGATGGCGGTGACGAGAACGAGCTTGCCGCGCGGGCGATCCTTGAGCGACGCAATGTAATCGTGCGAGAGCTTCGCCTTGTAATGGCCGTAGGGGATCAGCGCCTCGGCCGGGATCCCGAGCTTCTCCTCGGCGAGACCGAGGATGGGCCGCATCACTGCTGCGCGGGCGATCTCGATATCGGGTGCGCCCGGAGGGGGAAGGTGGTCCGTCGTCGCATCGTTCTTGGCGATGATCTTCGTCATGAATCAATCTCGGGTCTCACCCGCCCCTGGCGTGCATGTCCTTACCCGAGCCTAGCGCATGTTCGCCGATGATACGGATGGATAAATACGCAAAGTCCCCTTTGTTGCGTAGTGATCACCGAGATCGGCGGTCGCGACCGCGACGAGCGCTCGATCTGCGGCACTGTCGATTGCGATCCTTGCCGCAACGCCGCTCCCGCCGAGGCCTCAGACGCGGTCGAGAACCCTCTTCCGAATCGGGCGCACAGCCGTGCCCCCTGCCTCGTCGGCGCCGGAGCGCTCGCCCGCCTCTTCGCCGCTGCGCGCGGAGTGCGAGCGATACCAGGAGGGCGGGCGGCCCTTGAGGTTGCGGAAATGATGCCGCACGGTCTCGACGCTGTTGAATCCGCAGGCCAGGGCGATGTCCTGCAGGCTGGCGTCGGTGGTCTCGAGCAAGGAGAGTGCGTGGGAGACGCGTTCGGCATTGAGCCACATCTGCGGGCTCTGGCCGGTGACCTCCTTCATCCGCCGCATCAGCGTCCGCTCGCTGAGGCCGGCCTCGCGCGCAATCCGGGAGATCGGCCATGGTTCGTCCAGGTGCATCCGTACTCTGTCGAGAGCCGGCGCAAGTCGACCGACGCGGTCCCTGGGGACAGGCCGCGGCACGAACTGACGCTGGCCCCCCTCACGGTGCGCGGGCACAACGAGGCGGCGCGCCACGCTGTTCGCGGCTCGTGCGCCAAAATCCTTTCGCACGATGTGCAGACACAGATCGAGGCCCGCCGCGGAACCGGCGGAACTGAGCACGTCGCCCTCGTCCACATAGAGCACGTCGCCGTTCACCGAGAGCGTCGGATACATGGCGGAGAGCTTCTCGACAAAGAGCCAATGCGTCGTTGCCGAGCGCCCGTCGAGCAGGCCGCAGGCTGCGGCGACGAAGACGCCGGAGCAGATCGTGGCAATCCGAGCGCCCGCCGCATGCGCTCGGCATATTGCATCCACGAGTGGCGCGGGCACGGGGCTGTCGACGCCGCGCCAGCCCGGAATGACGATGAGATCCGCCGATTCGAGCAGCGCGAGGTCATGGCTTGCCTCGATCCGAATGCCGCCCATGGCCGTCAGCGGCCCGGGTTCCGCGGCCACCACCGCGCAGCGATACCAGCGGTTGAACTCCGGCCTCGGCAAGCCGAATACCTCCACTGCGATGCCGAATTCAAACGTGCACAGACCATCGTAGGCGAGGACGCAGACCAGGGGCGATTCCGGCAGCGGACGTTTGCGCGCACCCGCCTGCCGGGCACCATGCGACCGCAGAACGTCATCCTGCTTGTAGTGTATGGTCATAGCCGTTCCTCAGTTGCTCGATTGGCGACATCTTACTGCATATTGACGATAGCGCCACTTGCTGTTGCCGGCAATTCTGACGAAATTTTTTGCAACGATACGGAGGACCTTTATGTCGAACAATGTCACGAGCGTTGCCGCCGCGACCGCGAACGAAGCAGAAGCGCACTTTGCAAAGCGTCTGACCCTCGAAACCGATTGCTGGGACGTCCACGATGCCCTGTCACGCGGCGCAACGGACTTCGTTGTCCTGGATGTTCGCGGCGACAGTTCCTATGAGGCCGGCCATGTCCCGGGCGCCGTGTCGCTGCCTCACTGCAAGATCACCGAAAGCCGGATGAGCGAATGGCCCCCGGAAATGACCTTCGTCGTCTATTGCGCCGGACCGCACTGCAACGGCGCCAACAAGGCCGCCGTGCGGCTCGCGCGCCTCGGTCGCCCGGTCAAGGAAATGATCGGTGGCATGACCGGCTGGGCGGACGAAGGTTTCGACTTCGCACGCGGCTCCGAGCCTGGAAGCCTCTCGGCGACAGAAGCAGCCTGATCGACGCCACCCGTTCTTACTGCACAGGCGTGGGCGGCTGGGCCGGCGTCGCGGGCTCTGGAGGCGGCGCGGGAGTCGCAGGAGTCGGCGACGTGACCGGTGGCGGATCGACCTGCGGCCCGACCTGCTGCGGCAGCGTGTCCGTCGTCACCACCTCTTCGCGCTCGCCGACGACGAAATAGCTGATGATCGCGATCATTGCGACGATGGCGGCGAGGATCAGGGTCCACCGCGGAATTGGACGTCGCTCGGTTGCGGCAGGCGACCCGCCGAGCGGGCGGCCGTCGCCTTCGGGCGTGTGAACCGCACGAGCTTCGTCGAACCGTCCCGGCTCCCGCCCCGCCGGTGCGGGCATTTCCGCTCGCCCGGAAGGCCGGGAATCTCCGTCCCCTCCGACACTCGCACCGGATGCAGGAATTGACGATGACGCGCTCGCAGGTGTTCCGCTCGCAGGTGTTCCGCTCGCAGGTGAAGCGCCCGCCGCCGCCACAGGCCTCGCGGTGTGCAGCGATTCGGCCTTCGCCGCAGAGGGGTCCGTGTCCGGAGGCCTCGCCGCATCTGCTGGAGCAGCTTCCTGCGATGCGCCAGGCGCACCGGTGGAACGCGTGGTAACTGCGGCTCTAGAGGTATCTGCGGATCTGGTGGTCTCCACGGGTAGCGTACCGCCCACGGTCGCCCCGCCCGACCTCGATGCACCTGCAGAGTTCCGAGCGTTTCGAGAACTGGGTGTGTTTGTGGAACTCGGCGCGTCTGCCAGTGGATCGGCGGCCGCAATATCTGTTCCGACCATCTTCTCCGCATCCGCCTGCGGCTTGGTCTCGGCGTTTCTCGCCGCTTGATTCCTGTTTGCCGTTTCGCCCCTCTTTGCCATTTCGACCCTCCCGGGAAAACGTGGTCCGACCCTACCCAACGAAGCTAAGCGAAAAGCGTTCGTTTCAGCGCCCTCGTCGGCGACCCCGGAAGGGATACGATCAATCGGCATTCCAGTGCCGTGAGACTGAGCAACGAATGCGAGGAGAGATGTCGAGCCTCGATGCCCGGACAGGGAGATAGAACTTCACAAGACGATAAAACGCCTGCGAGGCCGCAGCTTGCCCAAACGGAAGGTTCTGCGGGCGATGCAGCGCAGCAATGGAGAACGATCAGGCAACCATACGCATATGCGCAAAACTTCGATCAGAAGTTGGAAATAAATACGGGTTTTTACGTTCAGCCTCCTCGACAGGCTCCGGCGTAAGCCCTAGCTTACATGTGACAGTGTCATCAAGCAGCCGAAAAGGTTCGACCACATGTCGGAGGGAGAGAGGCTCGAGAGAGGATACCGGCACGGCGACGACCGGTCCGGCACCCCGTTCGAGTTCGAGGAAATCCGCAGGCTGATCAAGCCCGTCGGCCGTATCGAGATCGATGGCCTGAGGCAGGCGCTCGAGCGTGTCGTCGAGCGAGAAGTCATTCCGCAATTGATCCTGGCGGAGAAAGGCGCCCTCCTCTCCAGCCATCCGGCCGAGCCTGGAAGCCGTGACGCCACGACGGCCGAAATGGACGCCTTCCAGGTTCTGATCATTCACCGCAACACCTCTGATTGCCTTGAATTCGTCTCCGCCCTGAAGAGTGGCGGCTTGTCGCTCCGCTCGATCTATCTCGGGCTTTTCGCGCCGGTGGCAAAGCAGCTCGGCCGCAAGTGGGACAACGACGAGCTCGACTTCGTCGATGTCACCATCGCACTGGGCAAGCTGCAGACCCTCCTGCACGATTTCGCCGAACCCTCGGGTCCTCTCGATCCGCTCGACGCTGCCCGCCGCATCGTCCTCGCCAGCTCCCCCGATGAACAACACGCCCTCGGCATGCTGATCGTCTCGGAGCTCTTCCGTATGAAAGGCTGGGACGTGTCGGGCGGCCCGGGTCTCGCGGTCGGGGCCGACCTGAATTCCATGGTCAACGACAACTGGTACGGCGTCGTCGGCCTCTCAGCCGGGACGGAGGAACGCGCCCGTCAGCTCAAGAGCGAGATCGACAGCATCCGGCGCGCCTCGCGCAACCAGGCGATCTCGGTTCTCGTCGGCGGCCCGGGCTTCATCGAGCACCCGGAGATCTCCATGTCGATCGGCGCGGACGGCGTCGCCGGCGATGCCGACGAGGCGGTTTCCAGGGCCGAGAGCATGATCGACGGCAAGAGCTCGAGCGCCAAGACCCTGACCACCAAGAGCCCGCCAACCACCAAGAACCAGGTCGGCGCGAGGCAGGGCGGCGCGGGACGCATCAGCGCGAGGAAGTAGCCGGCTCAGTCGATCCGTTCGAGCGCGTAGTCGAGCCATGCGAAAGCGCGCTCGTCAAAGATTTCGCGACCCATTCCCTCGCAGTGGCCACCCGCCCCTTCCGCACGGGTAAAGCGCAGGAACTCCACTGTAGCGCGCGTCATCGCCTCCGCGAGGCGATGCCCCTGCCCCGTCGAAATCGGATCGAGCTCGTTGTCGCAGATCAGGCTCGGGCAGGTGATCCGCGGAGCGGCCTCGCGGTTGTTGAAGGCGCGCAGGTGCCTGCAATATGCCTGCACCGTCGCCGCGCCGTGCGCCGCCATACGCGGGCGAAACAGCAGCGCGCCGTCGCGGCTTTCGGCGAGCGCCTCGAACATCGCAACCGCCTCCTCGCCGTCGTCGTCGAGCCGCGCCGCCATCGCTTCTGGCAGCCGGGACAGGAGCGCGTCCCCCATGTCGAACTGCCCCGGATCCGCAATCATCGCCGCAAGGCGCGTCTCGCCGGCCGCACCGCGCGGAACGAGATAGCCGGCAAAGCTGCAGCCGATCGCCGCAATGCGTCGCTGGTCGATCTCGGGCCGCGTCTCGGCGAAATCGAGGACCGCCCGCAGGACGGTCTCGTAATCCGGGCGCATGAAGGCGCGGGTTTGCGGATCGTAGAGCGTCTTGCCCTGGCCCGGACCGTCGACGACGAGCACCGCATAGCCACGCTCAAGCGCCGGGAACCCTGCCAGGATCAAAGTCTCCTCCGCACAGGAATCATAGCCCGATGGCGCGATCAAGGTCTTGGTTCGGCCGTGCGCACCGTGGGGAAGCGCGAGATAGCCGTAGAGGAAGCGCCCCTCGAAAGGGATCTGCAGGGGGATGGTTTGTCCTGGACCCAGATCCATCGCCGCCTGGAAGCAGGTTTCCGTCCGCCGCCAGGCGTTCTGCAGCTCGTCGCAGTCGAGATCGGTGCGGTGGAAGAAGCTCGACTGGCGATAGGCCTCGGTCGCCCGCAGGAACAAGGCGCGAGCCGATTTCACCCGCCCGGCATCTCGCTCCGTCTCCGCCCGCTCCGCGAGCCCATCGGCCAATCCGCTCCAGGCGACGTGCCAGCTCTGCGCATCGCCGTCCTCGATGGTCTCCGCAATCGCGAGCGCCTCGCCGAGGGAAGCAGCGCCGAGGTAGACCTTACCCAGCGTACGCTGAAACTGGCCGTTGAAGTCCTTTACGGAAAATGGAGCGATCGACATCTCTTGCCCTGCGATAGTTTTGCATTCGCCGGGATGATAATGCGACGTTCATGGCGCTTTTCTTAACAAGCGGCCCGGCGCCGCGTAGCCGGAACTGCCGTCATCCACCGATTCATCGGAATGAAGGGGTTGTGCGCAAAGCGCCATACTCCGGTGGCGTAGCCGAGTAGCTCAAGGCGAATATGGGCCTGTCGAAAAAGGCAAAGTCGTCGTTGAAACCAATCCAGTGGCTCCAGGCAGCGCCACTTCCGAAACCGCGAGAAACTGCCGCGGCTGCCGCTCTCGGCTGAACGATCGGGCTCGCCAAAGCTTGTCCATGGAGCAGCCCGAGCTGCGGTGGGGGCACCATTTTCGATGGCAATGGCGGGACAGGAGAGGTTGATGGGCGAGCGTCGGCAAGGTTGGCGGCGAGATGATCGACAAGACTATGGCAGCGATGCCTGGGAGCGCGAGGCCGAACAGCCGAAGATCAACGATTACGCGCTGATCGGCGATTGTCACGGTGCAGCTCTGGTATCGAGCATGGGCAGCATCGACTGGAGCACTCTGCTGCGTTTCCACGACGATCCCGACTTCTTTCGCCTGCTCGACAGCCGCGGAGGATTCTGGGATATCGTCGTCGAGGACGTGCAGCGCGTCTCCCGCGGCTACATTGCGAACACCAATATCCTGGAAACCTGCTTCGAGACGGGAAGCGGGACGCTCGTCGTCACCGATTTCATGCCCGTTGGGCGTACGCGCACCGCATCGACCCACGATTACGTCTCGCTGAACGCCCCCGGCTGGCTCGTACGACGCTTCTCCTGCACCGCGGGGAGCGTCGATTTCACGACACGCTTTCGGCCGAACGGCGCCAACTTCTCCATCGAACCGCTGAAGCTGAAGCGCGAGGACGGCTGCATCTGCGCCCCGGGCGGCCTCTCGCTGTATTGCCGGGGCGAGGTCACCCTCGGCGAGCAAGGAGCGCTCATTCGCTATTCGCTGCGCGAGGGGGATCTCGAAAGCTGCGTCCTGACCCGCATCGCGCCGCTCTCCGATCCGATCGAGCGCTGCGAGTATCTCTATCGCGTCACCCGGGCCTTCTGGACCGAGTGGAGCGAATATCGCCGGTATCGCGGCCCGCATGACGAGGCCGTCAACCGCAGCGCGCTCACCCTGAAGCTCCTGACCTACGCACCGACCGGCGCAATGGTCGCCGCTCCGACTACCTCGCTGCCCGAGTCGATCGGAGGCGAGAGAAACTGGGACTACCGGTTTTCGTGGGTGCGGGATTCGACCTTCGCCCTCTTCGCGCTCTCCGTGCTCGGGTACAGCGGCGAGGGGCATCGCTTTTCGAACTTTCTCCGGCGGCGATGTCTTCGCGAGGGATCCACGCTGCGCATCATGTACAGCGTGGATGGAGAGCCCTTCCTGCCGGAGCGGGCGATCGATCACCTCGAAGGTTATCGCGGCAGCAGCCCCGTGCGCGTGGGCAACGAGGCCTCGGAGCAACGCCAGCTCGACGTGTTCGGCGAAGTGCTGGACTGGGCCGAGCTGCGCGTGGCGCTCGGGAGCAAACTCAGCAAGGACGAAAAGGCGCTCCTCGTCGGGATCGCCGGCCATGTCTGCCGGACCTGGCACCTCCCCGACCAGGGGCTGTGGGAGATCCGCGCAGACCCCCGAAATTTCGTCCACGGAAAGGCGATGGCCTGGGTCGCGCTAGATCGCGCCGCAAGGCTCCTCGGCGATCGCGAACCGTGGCGCAAGACCCGGGCGCAGATCCTGGAGACCATCACGCAGGAGGGCTGTCGCGGGGATCCGCCCTATCTGACGCAGGCGTTCGGCTCCAGCCGCACCGATGCCGCCCTGCTCCAGATCCCCCTGCTCGGGCTGCCGCTCCCCAAGGCGCTCGTCTCCGAGACGGTGCACCGCATCGAGGCGGAACTGCAGGCCGGCGATTTTCTCTATCGCTACACGACCGAAGACGGATTGAGCGGCGGGGAAGGCGCCTTCCTCAGCACCAGCTTCTGGCTCGTGGAGGCGCTGCTTCTGATCGGGCGCGAGGACGACGCCGAAGCCCTGTTCGAGCGCCTTCTGGGCCATGCCAACGATGTCGGGCTCTTCGCCGAGGAGATCGACCCGGTCAACGGCAATTTCCTCGGGAACTTCCCCCAGGCCTTCACGCATCTGGCGCTGATCTCGAGCGCGAGCCTGCTCCAGCTCTACCGCACCAAGGGGCGGCGGGCGCTGGAGGGAACGAATGCCGATCGCGCGAAACGGCTGGCGGGCGCAACGGAAGGAACGCGCGCATTGCTTCACGCCCTCCTGCGCAACAGAAGCGTTCGACTTCGCTCCTCACGCAAGTCGGTCCTCGCATTGACCTGACAAGCGAACGCCCGCCCGCCTCAGCCGATCCGCATGTTGGCGATCAATGGCTCCAGGAAATAGCCGAAGAGGAAGGCGATGATCGCCGCGCCGCCGCCCATCAGCAGTGTCTCGAGGCCCGCCCGCCACCGGGGCATGTCGAGGACGATCCCCTTCACGTAACCGATCCCGAACAGGGCGACCGCAGCAACCGCGGCGCTGGATACGAAGAGCCCGCCGCCGGTCAGGGCGGGGATGAGGAACGGGATCAGGGGCATCGCGCCCACGAGGATGAAGACGGAGAATGTGGCAAAGCCCGCCATCGCCGGCGACGGTCCGTGGAGCGGCATGCCGTATTCCTCCTGGATCATCATGTCGATCCAGCGACGGCGGTCGCTCGTGATGGTATCGACGATACGCTCCAGCGTCTCGCCCTCGAAGCCCTTGTTCTCGAAGATGACGCGGATCTCGCGGCGTTCGCCGTCGGGCTCCTGTTCGATGTGGCGCTCCTCCTGCCGCCGCACGCGATCGCGCGCATCATGCCCGCTCTTGACCGCCTGATAGTTGCTCACCGCCATGCTGAACGCATCGGCGACGAGACTGGCGACGCCGAGCACGAATGCGACAGCGGCCGGGAGGCCTGCGCCCGCGACGCTCGCGACCACTGCCATCGTCGTCACGCATCCGTCGATGCCGCCGAGGATCGAATCCGCGAGGTAGCTCGGCTTGTGGTCCGCCGCGAGCCGGCGGCGGATCTCCGAGGTTTCGTGACTGTGTTCCAGTTGGGGCATGTTTCCAGCTTCGAGAAGGAGGGAGGGGTCGAAGAACCGGCAAGAGCGAGACACGAGCGCGGCGAGAGCGCGGCATGATCGCCGATCCGCCTCAACGCGTCGATATGCGTGAACCCATACGCAACACCCCGTAGCCGCTTGCCCGGGCTATTGCAGGCGGCTCGTAACTCGAATAACTCGCGCATGGTTGCTTCGCACGGCCGGTGTCCGACGTTAGCGGCCGGACGTCATGCGTGCCGGAGGGCTGGTAGCGACGCGCCTTGCTTTTATTGCCCCGGTCGATCCTCGATGGAACAACCTTGGCCCCTGCGCGATTAACCCTTGGAGAGAAACAGTTTCGCCATGCCGCCGTTCGGTCGGCGTCAGCGAACAAAGGAGATGAGAGATGCCCAACGGCAAGCGTAGCGAAGATATGCGAGAACGTGGACACGAGAAGATCGAGGAAGCGCGTGAACGCGGTCGCCGCTACTACGACGAAGCTGCGGAGCGCGGCCGCGAGACGGTCGAGCGGGCACGCGAACGCGGGCGCGATTACTACGATGAAGCCGCCGAGCGCGGGCGTCACTATTACGAGGACGCCGCCGAACGCCTGCATGAAGGCTACGACCGCGCTGCCGATTACGCCGCCGAGACCTATGACGAAGCAATGGATTATGGTCGGCGGGGCTATCGGGTGAGCCGCCGTTACGCGCAGGAAAACCCGTTCCTCTTGTGCGCTGCGAGCCTCTCCGTCGGCGTTGTGCTCGGCATATTTCTCGCACGCTCCGGCGAGCGCTGAGGGTCGACGAGCCGGGCGGAATTCCGCAGACGCTTGTGAATCATGGCCGCAGCGCTCGAACGGGCGCTGCGGCTTCTCGCATTACACTCCGCGTCCGACTTCCTCGCTTGGCAGAGAATGATCGATTCTGCGGAGCGGTCTTGCGAAGGCGGGACGGCGTTCAGTCTCGTAGTCGGGCGCGGCCGGGGCTGCCATTGTTTCGGCGAAACGGCAGCGGGATGCACTGATGAATCCGGGCGAAAAACCCACAGACGATCTGAACAAGGCCGTGCTCTACATGGTCTTCGCTGCAACCCTGATCCCGCTCCTCAACGCCGGCGCCAAGTATCTTACGGCTGATTATCACGTCGTCCAGATCACCTGGGCGCGCTATGCCGGCCACTTCTTCTACATGCTCATCGCCTTCGCGCCGCAGCGCGGGCTGAGGCTGCTAGCGACGAGCCAGCTCGGGATGCAGCTCGTGCGCTCCAGCCTGCTCTGCGTCTCGACGCTGATCTATATCACCGCCCTCACCTACGTGCCGCTCGCGACGGCGGCTGCCATCAGCTTCACCGCGCCCTTCATCGTCTCGGCCTTCGCGCCGTTCGTCCTCAAGGAGCATGTCAGCCTGCGCCGCTGGATCGCCATCGTGATCGGCTTTGCGGGTGCGATCATCGTGGTGCGCCCGGGGGACGGCATGAACCTCGCGGCGCTGCTCGTCTTCGGCAGCGCCACGTCGGCGGCGTTCTACCAGCTCCTGTCGCGCAAGCTCGCGGCGCGCGATCCCGCCGAGACCTCGATCACCTACATCGCCGTCACGGGCTTCGTGCTGATGACGATCCCCCTCCCCTTCGTCTGGCTCAATCCGGCTTCCGCGACGGACGCGCTGATCTTCGCGAGCCTCGGGCTGTTCGGGGGTTTTGGCCATTATTTCATGGTGCGCGCCTTCGAACTCGCCCCCGCGCCGTTCGTCTCGCCCTTCAACTACCTGCAGCTCACGGGGGCGGTTCTGCTCGGCTATCTGGTCTTCGGGCACCTGCCCGATATCTGGATGTGGATCGGATCGCTCACGATCGTGGCGAGCGGCATCTACATCCTGTTTTCCGAACGACGCCAGCGCATCGCAGCGGCGAATGCCCTGCGCGCGGCGGCGGCGGATGCGCGAAATTCGACGCCGGAGCGTTGAGGCGGGTCAAGCCCCGAGCAGCCCCTCGCGCTCCATCTCCGCGCGGGTGAGGCCCCACATCAAGGCGTAGGCCGCCTGCGCGATCACCGGCGCGCCCAGGCTCGCAGCGGGAAGCCTTCCTGCGACGGCATCGAGCGCCGCCTTCGTGCTCGTCCCCTCGATGCAGACGAGCCAGTCGCGGCTGGCGTCGTCGCCCGGCGCGACCTTGTGCTCGGGCAAGGGCTTGGAGAGTTCCGGATCGCTCTCCAGCAGAAAGCCCGAGACGATCCCAGGTTCGCCGACGACCGCCCGCAGCGCTGTTTCGATTGCCGAGCGCAGTGCATCCTCCGCGCCAGGATCCGGGCGCAGACGGATGACGACGATCGCTCCGCCGCTCCCCAGCCCCTCCGCGCGGGTGATGCGAGCGACGGAGCGGGCGACGTTGACGAAACGCCCCATCACGTCCTTCGACCACTGCGTCTGCGCAGCCAGCGCCGCCTTGTATGGGCCGCTGGAGAGAACCTCAAAGGTCTCGGTCTCGTAGAGCGCGAGATATCTGGGCGCTTTCCCCTCGGCCAGAACCCAACGGCGGGCCTGCACGAAGCCGGGGATCGCGACGCGCTCCTGCGTATGCTCCCGGTCGTACCAGCGGTTGAAATCCGCCTCGTCGGATGACGGTATATCCGTCATGATGACGAGCATGCCCTTGCCTGACAGCGCCATGTCGAGATCCCTTCGGCCGATATCGCCTGCATGGGACACTAGCAGAGCGCCCGCGTCTCTCATGCGCGAAAGTCGCACGAACCCTATGGGCACCCGCACGCTTGTCCGGCCTGTTCTGCGCAGCTAGCCTCCGCTCTTATCAAGCCCCAATCCAACCCGGAGGCCCGCATGCAGGCCCGTGGCGCCGCCCGTCTCGCCGTCGATATCGGCGGAACCTTCACCGACATCGCCCTCGAGATCGGCGCGCAGCGCATCACGACCAAGGTGCTCACCACCCCGCGCGCGCCGGAGGACGGGGTGCTCGCCGGCATCGCCAGGGTGCTCGAGGAAGGCGGCATCGCGCCCGCCGATATCGGCATCATCATCCACGGGACGACACTGGCGACGAACGCCCTCATCGAGCGCAAGGGTGCAAAGACCGCGCTCGTCGTCACCGAGGGCTTTCGCGATACCGTGGAGATGGCCTACGAGAACCGCTTCGAGCAGTACGACGTCAACGTCGATCGCCCGCGCCCCCTCGTCCCGCGCCATCTCCGTCTCCCCGTGCGCGAGCGCCTGACAGCGGCGGGAGAAGCGCTGATCCCGCTCGACGAGCAATCCGTGCGCGATCTCGTGCCTCTCCTGCGCGAGAACGCGATCGAGAGCATCGCCGTCGGGCTGATCCATTCCTACGCCAATCCGGCTCACGAGCAGCGCATCGCCGAGATCCTGCGGGACGAACTGCCGGGCGTCCCCATCAGCCTGTCGAGCGAGGTCTGCCCCGAGATCCGCGAATACGAGCGGCAATCGACCACCTGCGCCAACGCCTATGTGCAGCCGCTGATCGGACGCTATCTCACCCGCCTCGATGCGCAGCTGCGCAAGCGCGGCTTCACCTGCCCGTTCTTCCTGATGACGTCGGGCGGCGGTCTCACCACCCTCGATACCGCCGTGCGCTTCCCCATCCGCCTCGTCGAATCCGGCCCCGCGGGCGGTGCGATCCTCGCCAGCCGCATCGCGACGGAACTCGGGCTGGAGGAGGTGCTGAGCTACGACATGGGCGGCACGACCGCCAAGATCTGCCTGATCGACGGCATGACGCCGCTCAAGAGCCGCACCTTCGAGGTCGATCGCGTCTACCGCTTCAAGCGCGGCAGCGGGCTTCCCGTGCGCATCCCCGTCATCGAGATGGTCGAGATCGGGGCGGGCGGGGGCTCGATCGCGCATGTGGATGCCATGCAGCGCATCAATGTCGGCCCCCGCAGCGCCGGCTCGCAGCCCGGCCCCGCCTGCTACGGCCATGGCGGGAGCGAGCCCACCGTCACCGATGCCGACGTGATGATGGGGCGGATCGATCCGGCGCGCTTCGCGGAGGGGGCGGTCGATCTCGATCTCGATGCCGCAGCGCTCGCGGTCTCCGGGAAGGTGGGCGATCCGCTCGGCCTCGCCGCGCCGCTCGCCGCCTTCGGCATCTGCGAGATCGTGGACGAAAACATGGCCAATGCGGCGCGCGTCCACGCCATCGAATGGGGCAAGGATGTCGCGCGCCGCACCATGATCGCGTTTGGCGGCGCGGCTCCGCTGCACGCCGCGCGCCTCGCGGAGAAGCTCGGGCTCGACACCGTAATCGTCCCCAAGGGTGCAGGCGTCGGCTCCGCCATCGGTTTTCTCCAGGCCCCCATCGCCTACGAGGTCGTGCGCAGCCGGTACATGCGCCTCAGCGCCTTCTCACCCGCCCTCGCCAACGAGGCGCTCGACGCCATGCGGGCGGAAGCCGACGCCGTGGTGCGCATGGGCGCGCCCGACGAAGAGCTTTCCGAGTCCCGCCAGGCCTTCATGCGCTATGCGGGACAGGGTCACGAGATCAGCGTCGACGTGCCCGTGCGGGCAATCGTCGACGCCGATGCCGACGTGCTGAAGCAGGCGTTCGAGGCGGCCTACACCGCGCTCTACGGCCGGATCATCCCGCATCTCGACATCGAGATCCTGAGCTGGACGCTGACGCTGCAGACCAGGGTTGCGGAGCCAGTGCGCATCGGCCCGCTCCGGACGGACGGGCCGGTGCCGCAGGCCTCCGGAATTCGGCTGGTGTTCGATCCGGGTCTCGGGCGCGAGGTCGAGGCGGGGACATTCTGGCGGCCGGATCTTTCGCCGGGCGATCGCATCCACGGCCCCGCGCTGATCGCCGAGCCGCAGACGACGACGGTCGTCTCGGCCGCCTTCGACGCCACCGTGGACGATCTCGGCTATCTCGTCCTCCAGCGCCGCGCGAACACAGAAGGAGCCGCATCATGACCGCCTCCACAGATGCGCTGGGCCGCATCCATATGCAGATCATGTGGAACCGCCTGCTCTCCGTCGTCGAGGAGCAGGCGCAGACGCTGATCCGCACCGCCTTCTCGACCTCCGTGCGCGAGGCGGGCGATCTCTCCGCCGGCGTCTTCGACATGCGCGGCCGGATGCTGGCGCAGGCGGTGACGGGTACGCCCGGCCATGTCAACGCGATGGCGGCCAGCGTCGGGTTCTTCCTGGAGAAATTCCCTGCAGCCAGCATGCAGGAGGGCGATGTCTACGTCACGAACGACCCCTGGCTCGGCACCGGCCACCTCCACGATTTCACCGTCGTCACGCCGACCTTCAAGGATGGCAAACCCGTCGCCCTCTTCGCCGCGACGAGCCACGTCGTCGATGTCGGCGGGATCGGCTTCGGGCCGGACGGGCGGCAGGTCTACGAGGAGGGGATCTACATCCCGATCATGAAGCTCGCGCTCGCCGGCGAGATGAACCAGTCGGTGCTGGACATCGTGCGCGCCAATGTCCGCGAGCCGGTGCAGGTCGAGGGCGATCTCTATTCGCTCGCCGCCTGCAACGAGACGGGGAGCCGCCGCCTCGTTTCGATGATGCGCGAATTCCAGCTGGAGGAGCTCGACGCCATCGGCGATTACGTCGTCGCGCATTCCCGCGAGGCGATGCTGGCGGAGATCCGCAAGCTCCCCTTCGGCACCTACCGCAACGCCATGCGCATCGACGGCTACGAGCGGGAGGTCGATCTCGTCTGCGCGCTGACGATCTCGGCGACCGGCATCGACGTCGATTTCTCCGGCACCTCCCCCGTCTCGCTCTACGGCATCAACGTACCGCTGACCTACACCGACGCCTATGCGAGCTTTGGCGTGCGCTGCATGATCGGTGGGCAGATCCCCAACAACTGGGGCTCGCTCGATCCCGTGCGCGTCACCGCGCCGAAGTGCTCGATCCTCAACGCTCCCCATCCCTGCGCCGTCGCCGCGCGCCACGTGATCGGCCAGATGCTGCCCGACGTGGTGCTCGGCTGCCTCGAACAGGCGATGAGCGAGGGCGTGCCAGCGGAGGGGACGTCGAGCCTGTGGAACCCGATGCTGATGGGCGGGCACGGCGTCGTCGATGCCGATTACGGCGATGCGACCCCGTTTGCCATGAACATCTTCCACACGGGAGGCACGGGAGCGCGCGTCGGCAAGGACGGCCTCTCGGCCACCGCCTTTCCCTCGGGCGTGCGCAACACGCCCGTCGAGATCAACGAGACGATCTCGCCCCTGGTCTTCTGGCGCAAGGAGTACCGCGAGGATTCCGGCGGCGCGGGGCGCTATCGTGGCGGGACGGGGCAGATCATGGTGATCGAGCATCTCGAAGGCGCGCCGTTCGCGATCTCCGCCATGTTCGACCGCTGCACATATCCCGCCCGCGGAAGACAGGGCGGCGGCAATGGCGGGCTCGGCGCGGTGCGGACGGCAAATGGCCTGAAGCTCCGCCCCAAGGGCCGCCAGACGGTGCCCGCGGGCGATACGCTGATCCTCGAAATGCCCGGCGGCGGCGGCATCGGCGATGCGCACCGGCGCCCGCTCGACGAGGTGGCGGAGGATGTCCGCAACGGGATCGTCAGCCGGGAGGGGGCGCTGCGGGATTATGGCGTGACGATCGCAGCGGATGGAAGAGCGACGCGCGGGGGGTGAGGGGAGATTGTCATGCAGCTCTCACCCCGTCCGTGTCATCCCCGGCGGCGCGCAGCGCCGGGAAGGGGATCGTGCCGTGCGCGCGGTGCGAGACGACTTGCCGTAGCGCGTGCTGAAAAGCCTCGGGAGCCCTGCATGAACGTCACGGCTGGATCCCCTTCCCTTCCGCCGCTGCGCGGCTCCAGCCGGGGATGACACGCAGGGGGAGTTACACCGCACGCG
>Ga0208490_100671_pt1 | contig 18353 bp, 18 predicted proteins | sample SubbioAug_CSWold_FD_184818 | JGI IMG/M metagenome (GOLD analysis project Ga0208490, IMG submission 184818) | Serpentinite rock and fluid subsurface biosphere microbial communities from McLaughlin Reserve, California, USA - CR11Aug_CSWold (SPAdes) | ecosystem: Environmental > Terrestrial > Deep...
CTCGATCGCCAAGCAGATCCCCATCTGGGACCCCGACGTCTGCATCGACTGCGGCAAGTGCGCCATCGTCTGCCCGCACGCCACCATCCGCATGAAGGTCTTCGACACCGACGCCGTCGCCGACGCGCCGGACGAGTTCCTGCACAAGGGGTTCCGGTCCAAGGACCTCGCCGACCACCGCCTCACCATCCAGGTGGCACCCGACGACTGCACCGGGTGCGGCGTGTGCGTCGACGTGTGCCCGGCGAAGTCCAAGACCGACGTGTCGCACAAGGCGATCAACATGGAACCGGCGATCGTGCACCGTGAGCTGGAGCGGGAGCGCTGGGACTTCTTCCAGACGATCCCCCACCTCGACCGCGACCTCCTGCCCCACGACACCGTGAAGGGATCCCAGGTGCTCGAGCCGCTGTTCGAGTTCTCCGGCGCCTGCGCCGGCTGCGGGGAGACGCCCTACGTGAAGCTCGTGTCCCAGCTGTTCGGCGACCGCATGATCGTGGCCAACGCCACCGGCTGCTCGTCGATCTACGGCGGCAACCTGCCCACCACCCCGTGGACGGTGAACAGCGAGGGCCGGGGACCGGCGTGGAACAACTCCCTGTTCGAGGACAACGCCGAGTTCGGCCTGGGCATGCGCCTCGCCCTCGACGTGCAGGGTGCGCAGGCCCGCACGTCGCTCCGGCGGCTGGCGCCGCACCTGGGCGACGACCTCGTCGACCGCATCCTCGACAACCCCCAGGAGACCGAGGCCGAGATCGCGGCGGCACGCGACGCGGTCGGCGAGCTCCGGACGCAGCTCGCCGCGCTCGCCGAGCGGGACGACACCGCGGTCGACGCCTCCCACCTGCTGTCGCTGGCCGGCAACCTCACCCGTCAGGGGGTGTGGCTCATGGGCGGCGACGGCTGGGCCTACGACATCGGCTTCGGTGGTCTCGACCACGTGCTGTCGACCGGGCGCAACGTCAACATCCTGGTGCTCGACACCGAGGTGTACTCCAACACCGGCGGCCAGGCCTCCAAGGCGACGCCCCGTGCCGCGGTGGCCAAGTTCGCCGCCGCCGGCAAGAGCACCGGGAAGAAGGACCTGGGCGCGATCGCCCGGGCCTACGGCAACGTCTACGTCGCCCAGGTGTCCATGGGCGCCAACGAGCTGCAGGTGACCAAGGCCCTGCTCGAGGCCGACGCCTGGCCGGGTCCGTCGCTGGTCATCGCCTACAGCACCTGCATCGCCCACGGCATCGACATGTCGAAGTCCATGAGCCACCAGAAGGACGCGGTGAAGAGCGGGTACTGGCCGCTGTACCGGTTCAAGCCCACGACCGAGGACGGCCAGCCGTTCTCGCTGGACTCGAAGAAGCCGACCATCCCGATCCGGGACTTCGTGTCCTCCGAGGGTCGCTTCGCCATCCTGCAGCGCACCGACCCGGAGCGGGCCGAGGAGCTGGCCGCACTGGCCCAGGCCGACGCCGACGAGCGGTGGCGGTACTACGAGCAGCTGGTCGAGATCCACCGCGCGGTGCCCACCGCACCCTCGCCCGAACCGACGGAGGACTGACGTGGTCGACCTCACCACCACCTACCTCGGCCTGGAGCTGCGTTCCCCCATCGTCGCCTCGGCGTCCCCGATCACCGACGACCCCGACGTGGTCCGCCGCCTCGAGGACGCAGGTGCCGCCGCCGTCGTGCTGCCGTCGCTGTTCGAGGAGGAGATCCTGCACGAGGAGCTCGAGCTCAACCGGGCCCTCGACGCCGGATCCGAGCACTTCGCCGAGGCGCTCGACTACTTCCCGACCATCGAGGAGCTGCCCCACGCCGGCGACCGATACGTGACCCGGCTCGAGCGGATCAAGGCGGCGACCTCGCTCCCGGTCATCGCGAGCCTGAACGCGACCTCGCCGGGGGGCTGGACCGATCACGCCCGACGACTCCAGGACGCCGGTGCCGACGCCCTCGAGCTCAACCTGTACCACCTCGCCGCCGATCCGCTGCTGACCGCCGACGACGTCGAGGACCGCGACCTGGAGATCGTCGCCGCGGTGCGGGAAGAGATCGACATCCCGCTGGCCGTGAAGCTCAGCCCGTACTACTCGGCGATGGCCGGCTTCGCCCGGGACGTCGTCCGCGCCGGCGCCGACGGGCTGGTGCTGTTCAACCGCTTCTACCAACCGGACCTGGACCTCGAGACGCTCACCGTGGTCCCCCGCGTCGAGCTGAGCAGCCCGTCCGAGCTGCGCCTGCCGCTGCGCTGGATCGCCATCCTCTCGCCGCACCTCGCCGGCCGGGCGTCGCTCGCCGCGACCTCCGGCATCGCGAGCGGCACCGACGTGGTGAAGGCGCTGCTGGTCGGCGCCGACGTGGCCATGACGACGTCGGCGCTCCTGCGCCACGGCCCCGAGCACGTCGCCGTCATCGAGGCCGAGCTGCTCGCGTGGCTCACCGAGCGGGAGTACGAGTCGGCCGCCCAGATGCGCGGGAGCGCCAGCCACGCCACCTCGGGCGATCCGGCTGCCTTCGAGCGGGCCGGGTACGTCCGCACGCTCCACTCCTGGTCGGCGCCGCCCCACCTCACGCCGTCGTCGCCCTCGGGCTGAGGGAACACGCCGGTCTCCGTCGACGTTGTCGCTGGGTGTCCCACGCCATAGACACAGGGACAGAGCACGAACGACCCCCCTTCGCAAGACGATCCATCGAAAGGAACGCCGATGAGCATCCACCTGGGTGACGAGGCCCCGAACTTCACCGCCGACACGACCGAGGGTGAGATCGACTTCCACCAGTGGAAGGGCGACAGCTGGGCGATGCTGTTCAGCCACCCGGCCGACTTCACGCCGGTGTGCACCACCGAGCTGGGTCGCACGGCCGAGATGAAGGACGAGTTCGCCAAGCGCAACACCAAGGTCTTGGCCCTCTCCGTCGACGACATCGCGTCGCACCAGGGCTGGGCCCCCGACATCGGCGAGGTCGGCGGCACCGAGCTGAACTTCCCGATCATCGCCGACCCCGAGAAGAAGGTCGCCGAGCTCTACGACATGATCCACCCCGGCGAGGGCGACACCTCGACCGTGCGGTCGGTGTTCATCGTCGATCCGAGCAACAAGGTGCGCCTGACGCTGACCTACCCGAAGTCGGTGGGCCGCAACTTCGACGAGCTGCTGCGCGTCGTCGGCGCCCTGCAGCTGACCGACGCCGCCCCGGTCGCCACCCCGGCCGACTGGACCAAGGGCGAGAAGGTCATCGTCTCGCCGGCCATGTCCACCGACGACGCCAAGGAGCGCTTCGGCGCCGACAAGGTCGACGAGGTCAAGCCCTACCTCCGCTGGACCGACGACCCCAGCTGAACCCTGGGTGGCAGGGGCGGCGCCCGGGTAGGTCCCGGGCTGCCCCTCCTCCAGGTCATCGTCGCCAGCACCCGTCCCGGCCGGGTCGGCCGCCCCATCGCCGAGTGGTTCGCCGCCGAGGCCGAGCGCCACGGTGACTTCGACGTCGAGCTCGTCGACCTCGCCGAGGTGGACCTGCCCCTCTTCGACGAGCCCAGCCACCCGCGGCTGCAGACCTACGAGCACGACCACACCCGCCGCTGGTCCGAGACGATCAGCCGGGGCGACGCCTTCGCGTTCGTCATGCCGGAGTACAACTTCGGCTACAACGCGGCGCTGAAGAACGCCATCGACTACCTGTGGCACGAGTGGAACGACAAGCCGGTCGCCCTCGTCGGCTACGGCGGGGTCTCCGGCGGTCTGCGGGCCATCCAGGGGATCAAGCCCGTGCTGACCGCCGTCCGGCTCCAGTACGCCGCCGAGGTCCCGATCCCGTTCGTGCACCAGATCGTGCAGGACAGCCGGGTCGAGGCCAACGATCCGATGCGCAAGGGCGCCGAGGGCGCGCTCGACGCGCTGGCCCGGGCGGTCCGCCTGCGGGACGCGGCGGCAGCCGGCCAGGCCTGAGCCGGCTCAGCCCGCCGCGACCACCGCAGGGAACAGGACGTTGTTCTCCAGGTGGATGTGGCGGTGCGTGTCCGCCTCCAGGTGGGCCAGCCGCTCGTACAGCGACGTGAAGCTGGCGCACCCGTCGTCGGGCACCACGTAGTCCTGGGCGGCCGAGCGCACCTCGACCAGCAGCTCCCCGGCCCGGTCGTGCTCGGCCATCAGCACGCGGACCGGGTTCGCGATCACGCCGAAGGCGAAGTCCGACCGGCCGGTCGCCGCCGCCCGGATCGCGGGGAACAGCACCGTCTCTTCCTTGGCGAGGTGGGGCTCGAGCTCCACCCGGATCTCCGCGACCAGGCGGGCGACCTCCACCAGCTCGGGGTGGCGTCCCCCGTGCACGTCGCGCACCTTGGTGGCGAGTGCATCGAGCAGCGGCAGCTCCTCGTGGAGGTAGGCGTGGTGCGTGTCGACGATGTGGTCGACCAGGGCCACCGGGTCCAGAGCGTCCACCTCGACCCCGGCGGTGTCGGTCACGACCGCGAGCGCCGCAGCCACTGCGTCCGGGTCGAGCCCGGCGTCGGTCGCAGCGTCGAGCAGCCGGCGGTGGCCGTGGCAGCAGTAGTCGATGCCGGCCCGCTCCAGGACCCTCGCTCGGGCCGGTCGCTCCGCCACCAGCTCGCCGAGCGTGCGCTCGACGTCGATCGTGGGTACCTCGGTGGCAGACATGACGTCCTCCGTCGTTCCTCTAGTCAGTGCTAGAGAAAGTAGCGGGCCTGCTCGCCCGTTCACAGGGGCGAAGGTCCTCACTCCAGGAATGACCGGAGGGTCCCCCCACGGGGTGACGTTGGTCCCGAGCATCGGAGGGGATCCCCGGCCAGAGTGTCCCCCATGGATCGTCTGGTCGCTGGGGGCCCCTGGTTCCGTCGGAACCCGCAATGGGCTGCGCTCGTGACGGCCGCGCTGTTCGTGGCCGTCACCGTGCTGCGGCTCGTCGCGACGCACGAAGCCGACGCGGCCGGCCTGCTCTACGCGCTGCCCGTGGCCCTGGCTGCCATGGCCTTCGGGCGGGCCGTCGGCACCACCGCCGCGCTCTGCGCTGCCGGGCTGCTGTGGGCGTGGGTCGCGGGCCATCCCGAGGTGTCGCTCACCGCCGTCGGGTGGGCGTCGCGCGTCGTGCCGCTCGTCCTGCTCGGCGTCCTCGTCGGCGCGGCGGCCGATGCCGTGGAGGAGGGGACCGAGGCGCGCCTCGCGCTGGCCGTCGCCGAGGTCCGACGCCGGGACGCCGCCGAGGTCAACGACGAGATCCTGCAGCGCCTCACGGTCGCCAAGTGGCGGCTGGAGGGTGGTTCGGCGGACGGTGCGGCCGTCCTGCTCGACGAGGCGATGGTCCAGGCCCAGCAGCTCGTCTCGACGCTGCTCGAGGACGTGGAGCTCGACGACCGCCTGCGGGTCAAGCCACCCATCGGCTGACCCGGCTCAGGTGTGCTCGGCCACCACCGCAGCGATCAGTCGAGCCGTCCGGTCGGCCTCGGCCTTCCACGACCGGGCCGCGTCGTCCGAGGCGGAGTCGGACACGACCTTCACCATGCGGCACACCACGCCGGCCGCGGCGCAGGCCCGGGCCACGGCGAAGCCCTCCATGTCCACGAGGTGCGCGCGCTCCGCCAGCCCGAGCCGGACCGCGGGGTCGGACACGAACGCATCACCGGTGGCGAGGGTCGTGGGTTCGTCGGCGTCGAGCACGATCTCGCCGACGCTGTCCTCGCCGGTCAGCGTGCGCAGGAAGTCATGGTCGACGTCGTGCTCGAGCACCCGCCCGATGCGGTGCGCGCCCTCCAACCCGTCCCGCAGCGCGCCGGCGGTCCCGACGTTGAGCACGAAGGACGGTCGCCGCTCGGCCAGCGCCCGGGTGACGGCGACGGCCGCCGCGACCTTGCCGATGCCGGTCAGCACCAGGTCGTGCCCGTGGAGGTGGGCTGCCTCGCCCCGGAGGGCCACGACGATGAGCGGTGCCGCCATCAGTACGTGAGCAGCGAGACGTGCTCGTGCCCGTCGAGCCGCCCCCTGCCGCCGAGGAAGGACAGCTCGATGACGAAGCCCAGGCCGACCACGGTGCCGCCCAGGCGCTCGACGAGGCGGAGGGTGGCCGCAGCCGTCCCACCGGTGGCGATGACGTCGTCGACGATGAGGACCCGCTCTGCCGCCTCGATCGCATCGGCGTGGATCTCCACGCAGTCGGTGCCGTACTCCAGCGCGTACTCCTCGGCGTGCGTGGGCCCGGGCAGCTTGCCCGGCTTGCGAACCGGGACGAAGCCGGCCCCGAGGTGCAGGGCCACGGGCGCGCCGATCAGGAACCCCCGGGCCTCGATCCCGACGACCTTGGTGATCCCCCGGCCCGCGAAGGGGTCGGCGAGGCGCCGGATCGCTGACGCGAAGGCGGCCGGGTCGGCGAGGAGGGGCGTGATGTCCTTGAACACCACACCCGGCTCGGGCCAGTCCGGCACGTCACGGACGTGCTGTTGGAGGTCGACCGGCGCAGCCATCCCAGCGAATGTAGGTGGTGCGCTGCCGGGACCTCGACGGTCAGCTGCGTCGTGCTCCGCTCAGCTGCGACGGCTGGCGGCCTTCTTCTTGGCCGGCGCCTTCGAGCTCTTCTCGTACTTGAACGAGACCTTCACCTTCGCCCGGTACGCCGCGACCTTCCCGTTCTCGAGCTGCAGGTCGAGCTCGACGACCTCAGCCACCCGCAGATCACGAAGCGACTCCGAAGCCGTGGTGACAGCGGCGGCAGCTGCCTTCTCCCACGACTCCGTGCTCGTCCCGATGAGCTCAACGACGGTGTACACGCTCTCTGCCATGACGGCCCCCTTGTGTGATGTACCCCCACCCTAAGACAGCGTTCTGGGCCGCGCCCGACGCACGGCATGCGTCCCTCGCGGCCCGGTTCGAAACCCGCAGCGTTCTGGGCCGCGGTGCACGCTTCAGGAGCGTGGCCAGCCTCCCGGTTGAGGGCGGCACTGATCTGGCATGCCCAGCCGTCACGAACTCCTCTGCAGTGATGTCGAAGGGATCCCCGTCGAACGTCGATCTCCGTCCTTCCCGGCTGGGCACCGCACGCCTCGTGCCGGGTCAACGGTGCAGGTGGACTTCCACCCCAGGCAGGCCCTCAAACGCCGCGCGATCGGCGGTCACCACGTCGCGGCCGGTCGCTCGCGCAGTTGCAGCGATGACGAGATCGTGCGCTCCCCGCGGTGTCCCGAACCGACGGACGAAGGCGAGCAGGTCGCCGTGGACATCGGCAACGTCGCTGTCGTACCCGACGACTGGCAGCCCGTTGCGGACGGCGTCGAGGAACGCCATCCGATCTTGCCGACGCCGATCGTCGGCGAGAAGGACGCCGACCCGCAGTTCCGCAATCGTGATCGCCGCAATCGCGACGTCGTCGTCGTCAGCGATCACGTTGTCCAGGCCAACCCCACCGCGCTCCGCATCGATCAGGAAGGTGGTGTCGAGCAGCAAGCGGGTCACGAGCGATCCTGAGGCACCACGAGCGCACGCGTCGATGCCAACTCGCCCGCCCAGTCTTGGTCAGGGCTGTGCTTGGCCAGCAGCCGCTTCGCATCGACTCCGCGACCCGCTCTGACAGGATCGAGCTGCGCCACGACCTTGCCCCGGCGCGTGATCGTGAAGTGCTCGCCCCGATGCTCGATCGCATCGAGCAGATCGGCGAAGTTCCGGGCCGCCTCGGTTGCGCTGATCTCAGCCATGCGAATCAGATTATCTGATTCTGGTGTCGGAGGGGGGACTTGAACCCCCACGCCCTTGCGGGCACTAGCCCCTCAAGCTAGCGCGTCTGCCAATTCCGCCACTCCGACGTGTCCCCCCGGGCAGGACCCGGGCGGAGGGGACACCATAGCAATGGGTGCTGGCGGGACCACATCCGCCGAACGGGGGTCTCAGGCGCCCCGGAAGGCGACCTGGGCGACGTCGATGCTGCCGTCGGACCGCACCTCGAGGCCCCGGACGCGCTCGCTGACGACGGCCACCGTGCGGAGCTGGGCGAGGGGCACGACGGGCACGTCGGCGAGGATCGCGACCTCGATCTCCTGCCATCGAGCGACCCGCAGCATGGGGTCCGGCTCGCCGCGTGCGGCCCGGAGCGCCTCGTCGACGAGGCCCTGGCCGTAGGCGGCGAGGTTGTCGGGCGAGGAGGACTCCCAGGCGAGCAGGTGCGTGGCGGGCGAGAGTCCCACGCCGAGGGTGCTGTACACGAACAGCTGCTGCTGGCCGACGCCGAGCAGGCTGTCGTAGGTCGTGGCGTCGACCGACACCGGGTCCAGGTCCACGCCGATCGCTCCGAGCTGCTGGCCGAGCACGCCGGCGAGGGCGGCGTGGGTGGCGGAGTCGTCGGTGAGCAACCGGATGGGTGGCGGCTCGCCCTCGGGGAACGCCTCGGCCACCAGCTGGCGGGCTCGGGCGACGTCGGGGCCGCAGAACCCCACGCAGGCCTCGGCCGCGCCCGGGGTCCCCGTCGGCACCAGGCCGGGCAGGGGTTCAGCGGTGGGGCCGAACACGGCCTCGGTGAGGGTGCTGCGATCGACGGCGAGCGAGATCGCCTGGCGCAGCGGCGCACGGGCCAGAGGCTCGACGTTGGGGTTCACGCCGAGCAGGACCGTGGCGTGGAACGGCACCAGGCCCCCGAGCCCGAACGCGTTGCCGGCGTCGCCCAGGCGATCCACCGGCACCGGCGACCAGTCGAGCTCGCCCGCCGACATGGCGTCGTAGGCCGCGGCGTCGTCGGAGAACAGCCGCAGCTCGATGGTGCTCGGCCCCTCCCCCCGCCGGCGCTCCAGCACCAGCCGATCCGGTGCGACGACCTCGACCCAATGCGCCCCGGAGGGGTTGAGCGGGGCGCCCACGGCCGTGGGCAGGAGGTCGGGGTCGACGATGCCGTACAGGGGTGAGGCCAGGATCGTGGGCAGCACGGCCGACGGCGCGGCCAGTCCGATGTCGACGGTCTGGGGGTCGACGGCGGTGACGGCCACGATGTCCTCGAGCTGGATGGCAGCCAGCGACGCACCGCCCTGGGAGCGGATGCGGTCGATCGAGGACACGACGGCGCCCGCCGTGACGGGCGAGCCGTCGGCGAAGGTGGCGTCGGCACCCAGCACGAAGCGCCACAGGGTGCGGTCCTCGTTGGGCTCGAAGGTGGCGAGGCCGGGCCCGGCCTGACCGTCGGCGCCGACCTCGGTCAGCGTGTCGTGGAGGAGGTCGACGAGGATCATCGAGGAGACGCTGGCGGGCGAGATGGCCGCCGGGTCCAGCGTCATGGGTCCGGCCAGGCCGAGGCGCAGGACGTCATCCGCCTCCGGCTGCTCGCCGTCGCCGGCGGCGTCCTCACCGTTCGAGGGGGTGGCCCCGCGCGAGGTCGTCGAGGCCTCGTCGGCGCGCTCGGTGTCACCCCCGCCGGACGAGCAGGACGCGACGACGAGGCTCAGCGCGACCAGGATCGGGAGGACGCGCGGCAGTGGTCGCACCAGCGCAGCCCGAACCTCAGTCGAGGATCAGTGCCAGCCCGATGGTGGTGAACACGAAGGAGATGGCGACCACGATCGTGATGCGGTCGAGGTTCTTCTCCATCACCGTGGAACCACCCGCAGCGGCGCCCACGCCGCCACCGAACATGTCGGACAGGCCGCCGCCCTTGCCGGAGTGCAGCAGGACGAGGCCGATGAGGCCGAGGGCCTGGCTCACGTGGATGGTGGTGACGATGATCTTGAGCATCGGTCCGAGGAGTGTCGGGGACAGGAGCGTTCGAGCGTACCAGCGGGCTCGCGGCGGCCACGATCCCCGGGAGGACTCAGCGGTCGGCCCGCTCGTGGCCGTGCAGCGCACCGAGCGGGCCGGAACCGAGCGGTGCGCGCCCGGGCACGGTGATCCGGTCGGGATCGACCAGCAACCGGGTCGATCGCTGGTGCAGGGGCAGCCACGAGGCCGTGCTCGCCACCAGCGCCCCGAGATCGGCGGCGACGACCTGGCGGCGGCGGTCGTCGGGGGCCGTGGCGAAGTCGAGGGTCAGCGCCTGGGCCTCCGGCTCGCACCAGGCCATCGGGTTCCGCGACGCCTCGTCGCACCCGTAGAGGGCGGACAGGCGCTCGGCGGTGCCGAGCAGGGGTGCGTAGATGCCGATGCCCGTCCCCTCGGGCCGATCCCGGTTCGCCCAGGCCTCGGCCGGGACCGCCTCGGCCGTGGCGGTGAACCCCCGGGCCTCCAGCGCCTCGACGACCGCGTCGGCGATGTCCTCGGCACCCTCGATGGTCGGGTCGTAGGAGACCGGGGTGGCGAGGGGCAGGTCGGGACGGCCCCGCAGGCCGTCGGCCTGGACCAGCCAGCCGTCGATCTCCAGCAGGGCGTCCGTGTTCCCGACCGAGGCGCCCTCCTCGTCGAGGTCGTCGCCGCACGCCGGGTCGGCCGGGAGCCACCCGGCACAGGTCACGAGACGGTCCGGGCCGACGCCGGCGAGCTCGACCAGGTCGCGACGGTCGACCGCCTGCTCGACGGCGGCTCGCACCGCAGCGGAGCCCAACGGCACCGTGCGACGGTCGAGGAACAGGCCGACCACGGCGGGCTCGGGACGGCGGCGCAGCGCGAACCGGTCGGGCACCTCGGGCACCTCGGCTCCGGGGATCACCATGTCGATGCTGCCGGGCACGTCGATGGTGGTGAGGTCGGGGAAGTGGTCGATCCGGACCTGGTCGATCTCGGGCTGGCGCTCGGGGTCCCAGTGGCCGGTCCGTGCCACGAGGACCAGCGTGCGCTCGTCGAAGGAGACCAGCTCGTAGGGACCGGCACCGAAGGGCACGAAGTCGTCGAAGCGCCCGGTGAGGTCGGTGTCGCCGTCGAAGGCGTCGGCCTGGAGGAGCCAACCGGTGTGCCCGCCGAACAGCTCGGGCCAGTCGGTCCACGGTGAGCGGAGCGTCACGCGAGCGACCAGGGGGTCGGTGTCGTCGACGGCGGTGACGAGCTCGTGCCCCGGGGTCGCGGCGCCCGGGGTCGCCAGGCGCGCCTGCCAGGTCCCCTTCACGTCGCTGCTCGTGATCGGCCGGCCGTCGTGCCAGCGGGCCTGCTCCGACAGGACGAAGACGATGGTCTGCTCCCCCGTCGCGTCGTCCACCCGCACCTCGGGCATGCCGGCCAGCACCGGCGACGGCACGTAGCCACCCTCGGCGTCGAGCTCGATCAGCTGGGGCACCACGTGCTGGAGCACGAGGGTCCGGGCGACGTCATCGGTGCACGTCAGGGGGTTCAGGCACTCGGGCCACTCCGCGCTGGCGACGCGCAGCAGCGTCGACGCCGACGGAAGTGCGCTGGCCGGGGAATCTCCCGCGTCCGCGTCACGGTCGTCGTCGAACAGCGAGCACCCCGCAGCGAGCAGGGCCAGCACGGTCAGCAGGGCGGCCCGGCGCCGGGCCGGGCGGGGGGCGTGACCCATCGGGCTAGATGACGACCTGGACCTCGGCGTAGTGGCACGCCACCGGATGCCCCTGGCCCCGGTCGATCAGCGCCGGGACCTCCTCGGCGCACTTCTCGGTGGCCTTCCAGCAGCGCGTGCGGAACCGGCAACCCGAAGGCGGGTTGACCGGGCTGGGGACGTCGCCCTCGAGCACGATGCGGGTGCGGGCCCGCTCGCGCCGGGGATCGGGGACCGGCACGGCCGACAGCAGCGCCTGGGTGTAGGGGTGCGCGGGTGCGCTGTACAGGTCGGCAGCGTCCGCGGTCTCCATGACCTGACCCAGGTACATCACCGCCACCCGGTCCGAGATGTGGCGGACCACGGACAGGTCGTGGGCGATGAAGATGTAGGCCAGCCCGAGCCGGTTCTGGAGGTCCTCGAGCAGGTTGATCACGCCCGCCTGCACCGACACGTCGAGGGCGGAGACCGGCTCGTCGAGCACGAGCACCTTGGGCTCGAGGGCGAGGGCCCGGGCGATGCCGATGCGCTGGCGCTGGCCGCCGGAGAACTCGTGCGGGAACCGGTTGGCGTGCTCGGGCTTGAGGCCGACGAGCGTGAGCAGCTCCTTGACCCTCGCCTTGCCGCCGTCCTTCCAGAGCTTGTGGATGCGCAGCGGCTCGCCGACGATCTCGCTGACGGGCATGCGGGGATCGAGCGAGGCGAAGGGGTCCTGGAAGACGATCTGCAGGTCGCGGCGGGCCTCCCGCAGCTCGCGCCGGGACAGGTGGGTGAGGTCGCGACCCTGGAACAGGACCCGACCATCGGTGGCGGGCAGCAGCTGCAGGATCGTGCGACCGAGCGTGGACTTGCCACAGCCGGACTCGCCGACGACGCCGAGGGTCTCACCCGGGTGCAGGTCGAAGCTGACCCCGGACACGGCCTTGACCTCGCCGACGGTGCGCCGGAGCAGGCCCTTGCCCTTGACGGCGAAGTTCTTGTGCAGGTCCTCGACCTGCAGGATCGGTTCGCTCATGAGGAGGCCTCCTCGCCGGGGGGCTCGTCGTCGGGGCGGATCGACGGATCGGGGGCGGCGACCACCTCGTCCTCGCTGCCGCCGTCGATCTCCACCGGGGTGAAGACCTGTGAGGGATCGGTGACCTCCCGCAGGCTCTCCCAGTGGTGGCAGGCGCTGACGTGACCCTCGGTGTCGGTGGGGTACAGCGGTGGCTCCTCCTGCCAGCAGATGTCGGTGGCGAGCGGGCAGCGGGGCGCGAACTGGCACTTGACCCCGATGCCGATCATCGACGGCGGGGAGCCCTTGATGGGGGTGAGGCGCCGGGACTTCTGGTCCATGCGGGGCAGCGAGCCGAGCAGGCCGAGCGTGTAGGGGTGGCGGGGCTCGTAGTAGATGTCGTCGACGGAGCCGATCTCCACGCCGGTGCCGGCGTACATCACCACGACGTCGTCGGCCGAGCCGGCCACCACGCCGAGATCGTGGGTGATGAGGATCATCGCCGCGCCGGTGGCATCCCGGGCCGCCTTCAGCGCGTCGAGCACCTGGGCCTGGACCGTCACGTCGAGGGCGGTGGTGGGCTCGTCCGCGATGATCACATCGGGGTTGTTGGCCATGCCGATGGCGATGACGACGCGCTGGCGCATGCCGCCGGAGAACTCGTGCGGGTAGTTGTCGACCCGCTCCTCGGCGTTGGGGATGCCGACGGTGCGCAGCAGCTCGATGGAGCGGTCCCGGGCCTCGGCCTTGGTGACGTCGTCGTGCAGGCGGATGGCCTCGGAGATCTGCCAGCCGATCCGGTACACCGGGTTCAGCGACGTCATCGGGTCCTGGAAGATCATCGCCAGCCGCGAGCCGCGCAGCGTGGCCAGCTCCTTGTCGCTCATCGCGAGCAGCTCGTCGCCGTTGAACCGGGCCTGGCCCGAGATGCGGGCGTTCTTCGGCAGCAGCCCCATGAGCGCGTTGGCCGACACCGACTTGCCGGATCCGGATTCGCCCACGATGCCGAGCACCCGGCCGGGACCGAGCGACCAGCTGACGCCGCGCACCGCCTCGACGAGGCCGTCGTCGGTGGGGAACGAGACGGTCAGGTCCTCGACCTCGAGGACCGGATCGGTGTTGGTCGAGGTGGTCGCCCCGATCACCCGGCGGCTCACTGTCGCACCCGCTTCTGGCGGGGATCGAACGCGTCGCGCAGGCCGTCGCCCACGAAGTTCACGGTGAGGGCGATGGTGATGATGAGGAACCCGGGCCAGTAGAAGAGGTGGGGACGGGTCTTGAAGGCGGACTGGCCCTCGGATACGAGCAGGCCGAGCGACGTGTCGGGGGCGGCGATGCCGAGGCCCAGGTAGCTCAGTGCCGTCTCGGTGAGGATGGCCACGGCCACGACGATGGTGGCGTTCACGATGATCGAGCCGATGGCGTTGGGCAGGAGGTGCCGGCCGATGATGCGCAGGTCGCTGGCACCCAGGGCGCGGGCGGCTTCGATGTACTCCTTCTCGCGAAGTGACAGCACCTCGGCGCGCACGATGCGGGCGAGGGGCATCCAGAAGAAGGCGGCGATGATCAGGGCGAGCTGGAACCAGCCGCCGCCGACGATGCGGGCCAGCAGCAGGAACACCGCCAGGCTCGGGATGACCAGGAACAGGTCGGTGATCCGCATCAGGATGGAGTCGACGATGCCGCGGTAGTAGCCGGCGATGGCGCCGACGATGGTGCCGACCGTCGTGGACAGGAAGGCGACGAGCAGGGCCACCTGCACCGAGCGCTGCGCGCCGCGCAGCACCTTGGCGAACAGGTCGCGACCGATGTCGTCGATCCCCATCGGGTGCTCCCACGTGGGCGGCTCGTTGAACGCCGGGAGCTGTTCGGCGTAGTCGTAGCGCCACAGCGTCCCGCCGATGAGCGACCCGGCGACGAGCAGCAGGAGCAGGACCAGGCTGACCATCGCCAGGCGGTGCTGCAGGAACCGACGGAGGATGAGCTGGCGCTGCGACCGCGTCCGGACGGCGACGTCGTGGCCCATGCCCGGCTGCACGCCGGGATCCGGTGCGTCACGGTCCTCGAGGGTCGTGTCGGGTCCGTCGTGGCGGTCGGAGGGCATGCCGGGCTGGGTCACTGGCGGATCCTCGGGTCGAGCACGCCGTAGAGGAGGTCGGCGATCAGGTTGAAGACGATGACGAGGACGCCCGTGACCATCATCCACGCGAGCACGACGTTCACGTCGTAGTCGCGCAGGCCTTGGATCAACAGGTTGCCCATGGCCGACCACCCGAAGACCTGCTCGGTGATGATCGCCCCGCCGAACACCGCGCCGAAGTCGATGGCCACGACCGTGGTGAGGGGGATCAGCGCGTTGCGCAGGCCGTGGCGGAACACGACCCGCTTGCGGCTCGCACCCTTGGCCCGGGCGAGCTTCACGTAGTCGGACTCCATCACGTCCAGCATCGAGCTGCGCTGGTAGCGGCTCCAGGCCGCGTACGAGATGAGCGCTAGGGCGATGGTCGGCAGCACGAGGTGCCCGGCGTAGTTGGCCATGCGGTCCCAGAAGTCGCCGGTGAGGCGGGGCGACTCCGAGCCGGTGGTGTAGATGATCCGTCTCCCGACCAGCTGGTTCACGCGGATCGCGGCGAACTCCTTGAGCAGCGCCGCCAACCAGAACACCGGCATCGACAGGAAGAGGAACCCGGAGAAGGTGAAGAAGTAGTCGGTCTTGGAGTACTGGCGGGTGGCGGAGAGCACGCCCACGCCGACGGCAAGCACCAGCGAGAGCACCACCGAGGCGATGACCATGCGCATCGTGCGCTGGAGTCGCCGCCACAGCAGCTCGTTGACGGGCTGGCCCTGGAGGGTGTCGCCGAAGTCCATGCGCACGACCCCGCTGGCCCAGGTCAGGTAGCGCTCGTGCGCGGGCTTGTCGAGGCCGATGGCCACGCGCCGGGCCTCGATGACGTGCTCGGGCACCGGTGGGTTGCGGGAGCGGAGCTCGCCGAGGGGATCACCGAAGCTGGTGACGGTGAAGTAGATCAGCACCGATGCCACGAACAGCACGATGATCGAAACGATGAGACGCCGGACGACGAATCCGAGCACGACGAAGTCCTCTCAACCAACAGCGGCGACCGGGCGGGCAGAACGGTGACAGGGTGGGGTACGGCGCGTACCCCACCCTGTCAGTTCACGTGTTCACGTGTGTGTGGTTCGGGCTCAGCCCGAGATGCGCCACTCGTAGGCGTTCCACAGCGGACCAGCGGTCGACGCGTTGTCCTCGACGCCCTCGATGGAGGAGCGGAAGGGCAGGTACGTCGGCTTCTGGTACAGCGGCACCGTCGGCATGTCCTCCCAGAGGATGCGGTCGGCCTCGTTGTAGAGGCCCACCATCGTCTCGTCGTCGGTCTCGGCCTTGGCCTGGTCGAAGATCTCGACGATGGCCGGGTTCTGGTAGCCGGTGTTGTTCGAGCCCACCAGCGTCGGGTCGGCGTTGCTGTACAGCGCCGCCGTCGACGACGGGAAGGGGGTACCGACCCAGGCGAACAGGGCGATGTCGTAGTCCAGGTCGGCGATCAGGTTGCTCTCCGGGAAGAACTTCTCGAACACCGCACCGCCCTCGACGTTGTCGATGGTGATGTTGATGCCGGCCTCGGCCAGCTGGTTCTGGATCACGAGCTGGGTGTTCTCACGCAGCTGGTTGCCACCGGTGGTGGAGATGCGCAGCGTGAGATCGCCGTCCTCGGGATGGGTGCAGGGGCTGCTGGAGCAGTCGTAGCCGGCTTCCTCGAGCAGCGAGCGGGCACCGTCGGTGTCCTGCTCGGTGTAGCCCTCGGCGTTGTCCTCGTACTCGGGCTGGTTGTTCAGCCAGATCCGGTTGTTGAGGGGCTCGGCCTCGTCGGTGAACTGACCGACGGTGCGGGCCACGAGGTCTTCGCGGTCGAGGGCCAGGGCGATCGCCTGACGGACCTCGAGCTTGCCCAGGTGGCTGTTCTGCAGGTTGAAGTCGATGTGCTCGAAGGCCAGGCCCATGGTCACCTGGCTCTCGACGCCGTCGAGGGCGTCGATCTGGTCGACGAGATCGAGCTGGGGCTGCGGGTAGGCCATGTCGATCTCACCGTTCTCGAGCGCCGCCGGGATGCCCGAGTTGTCGACGTCGAAGCGGATGACGATCTCGTCGAGGTGCGGGGCCTCGCCCCACCACTCGGGGTTCGGCACGAGGGTCACGCTCTGCTCGGGACGGTAGTCCTCGAACATGAACGGGCCGCCGGAGAACTCGGGGAAGTCCTCGCCGTCGAGGCCGTCGTTCCAGCCGGTGGCGGCGTCGCCGTCGCCCAGCTCGGTGACGATGTGGGCCGGGAGGATGTTCGTGAACATCCCGTCCCACTCGGCGAAGGGGGTCGCGAAGGTCACGGTGACGGTCTTGCCGTCCTCGGAGCCCTCGACCGACTCGACCTGGTCGTAGCCGGCCGTCGTCGCGGTGTCGATCTCGCTGTTCGAGCCGTTCATCATCTCCCACATGAAGATGAAGTCGTCGGCGCTGATGGGCTCACCATCGGACCAGACGGCCTCTTCGTTGATGACGTACTCGACGACCTGGGGGTCCTCGGAGGTCAGCTCAGCCGACTCGAGCAGGTTCGTGTCCATCTCCACCGAGAAGTCCGGGGTGGTCCGGAACGTGCTGGGGAAGACGACCTCGGTCAGCATGCCGAGAGCGAGCAGGTTGGAGGACGCGGTGTTGATGTTCCACCCGTCCGGCTCCTGGTCGGAGGCGAAGACGACGGTGCCGCCCTCGGAGGCATCGCCGTCACCGTCGGTGGTGTCGGTGCCTTCAGTGGTCTGGGTCGTGTCGCCACCGGCGCTGTCGTCGTCGTCACCGCATGCGGCCGCGATCATCGACAGGCCGAGGAACAGCGCAAGAACGCGCAGCCATCGGGGCTTCATCACAGGGGGTTCCTCCTGGTTGGTTTGCAGGGAGCTGCGGGCGGTCGGAGAGGTGACCAACGCCGCAACCGTCACGAACCGTACGACAGAACAGCCGGCCGGTGCGTGAACGGTGAGCGACCGTAGCAAGACCCGGCCACGTGGGCGAGCGATCCTTGCGCGCTTCGCCGTACTGCAACACGGCTGCAATGCGCGACTGGTCAGCGAGGTCGGCCACCACTGACGGATCCGTCAGGTATTGCTGCCTCAGGTGCCAGTTTCGCCCAGTCGGAACTGGACGATGCGGCCGAAGTCGTCGGCATCGAGGCTGGCGCCGCCCACCAGGGCGCCGTCGATGTCGGGTTGCGTCATCAGCTCGTGGGCGTTGGCCGCCTTCACCGACCCGCCGTACTGGATGCGCACGGCGTCGGCCGCCTCGCGACCGGCGACTTCGGACACGGTGGCCCGCACGTGGGCGCACATGGCCTGGGCGTCGTCGGCCGTGGCCGTCTTGCCGGTGCCGATGGCCCAGATGGGCTCGTAGGCGATGACCATGCCGGCCACCTGCTCGGGCTTCACCTTGGCCAGCCCGGCGCGCACCTGGGTGGCCACCTTCTCCTCGGCCTGGCCGGCCTCGCGCTCGGCGTCGGTCTCGCCGCAGCACATGATCGGCGTCATGCCCGCCTTGAGGATGGCGTGCACCTTGTTGTTCACGTCCTCGTCGGTCTCGCCGAACAGCTCGCGCCGCTCGCTGTGGCCGCAGATGACGTAGGCGACGTCGAGCTTGGCCAGCATCAGGGGCGACACCTCGCCGGTGAACGCGCCCTTGTCCTCCCAGTGGCAGTGCTGGGCGCCGAGGGACACCGGGATGCGGTCGGCCTCGAGCACGGTCTGCACCGAGCGCAGGTCGGTGAAGGGCGGGTGGACCGACACGTCGACCGCGTCGACGTCCTCGTTGGTCAGCACGTAGCTCAGCTTCTGGACGAGCTGGATCGCCTCGAAGTGGTTGTTGTGCATCTTCCAGTTGCCGCTGATCAGCGGCTTGCGGTTC
>Ga0208490_100672_pt1 | contig 18274 bp, 13 predicted proteins | sample SubbioAug_CSWold_FD_184818 | JGI IMG/M metagenome (GOLD analysis project Ga0208490, IMG submission 184818) | Serpentinite rock and fluid subsurface biosphere microbial communities from McLaughlin Reserve, California, USA - CR11Aug_CSWold (SPAdes) | ecosystem: Environmental > Terrestrial > Deep...
GATGCGGCCGATGCGCTGGCGGACGAGATCGGCGGGTTCGCCTTCAAGGGCGATGCGTCGAGCGCCGATGACCTGTCGCGCTTTGTTTCGCATGCGCTCGAAACAGCTGGTCGCATCGACGCCGTCGTCGCAAATACCGGCCACGCCGCCAAGAAGCCGATCCTCGATCTCACCGACGAGGACTGGCACCAGGCGCTCGACGTGATGATGCTGCCGACGATCCGCCTCGTGCGGGCGGCGCGTCCCGCCCTGCAGGAGAGCCGGGGGTCGATCGTCGCCATTTCGAGCTTCGCCGTCGCCCGCCCCGACCAGGATTTCGCCGCCTCCTCCGGCATCCGCGCGGCTCTCTCGGCCTATATCGCGCTCGCCGCAAAGCCGCTGGCGAAGGACGGGGTGCGGATCAACGCCGTAGCACCGGGCTTTGTCGATACCCGCGCGCCCACCGATGACCGCGTCGCCCGCATTCCGCTGGGACGCTACGCCAGCGGCGCGGAGGTGGCGGACGCCGTGTCCTGGCTCGTCTCGCCCCGCGCTTCCTACATGACGGGCCAGACGATCTATGTCGATGGCGGGCTGACGGCGTAGCTCTATCCGCCGATGGCGTAGGCGGGCCGGCGGGGGTCGGCGGCACCGAAGATCAGGCCCTCGGCGACCCGGCTCTCCACGGCGCAGAGACCACCGGCCCGCCAGTCGAAATCGGGCCAGGTGGCGACGCGATGCCCGCGCGCCGTGAGATCGTCGATGGTGCCTTGCGGAATGCGGCTCTCCAGCTTGACGAGCCCGTGATGATGCTCGAACGGCGCGAAGGACGAGGGAAAATCGTAGGTCGCAAAACGCGGCGCGTCGATGGCTTCCTGCAGCGACATGCCGAAATGGAAGCGGTTGAGCAGCAGCTGCAGCATCGCCTGCGTCTGGACGTCTCCGCCCGGCGTGCCGAACGGCATCAGATCTTCCCCGAAGGCGAGGAGCGCCGGGTTCGGCGTGAGCCGGGGCCGCTTGCCGGCGCGCACGCCGGAAGGGTGATCTGGATCGGGACGGGACTGGCTGCCGCGCGACGAGGGCGCGAGCCCGGTCCCCGGCACCACGGGCACCGTCCACGATCCGTCGCTCGGCGTCGCGGAGAAGGCGTTGCCGAGACGATCGACCACGGCGACATAGGATGTATCCGGCTCCGGCCTCGGATCGCTGCCCCTCCCGGCGACCGTCTCGCGGCGCTGGGCCGATCCCAGCAGCGGTCCCGGCATCTCGCCGCGCGCGCGGCTCGGGTCGATCTGGGCGAGCCTCTCGCGCGCATGGGCTTCGGAGAGCAGCGCATCGAGCGGGACATCGACGAAGGCGGGATCGCCGAAATGGTATTCCCGGTCCGCGAAGACGTTGTTCAGGATCTCGACGATGCGGTGGATGTAGTCGGGCGAATTGTGTGCGACCCCATCAAGCCCCATCGCCTCGACCTGCCGCAGCGCCAATGCGAGCAGCGGCCCCTGGCACCACGCCCCGCAGAAATACAGGCGATGCCCTCGCCATGAAATCTGCCCTGCGGGCTCGACGCGACAGTGGAAGTTCGCCATGTCGGCTGCGTCGAGGAAGCCGCCCTCGGCGCGCACGTAGCGCACGATCTCGCGCGCGACATCGCCCTCGTAGAAGGCGCGCCTGACTGCCGCGAGACCCGCGAGTCGATCGCCAGAGGCGGCGGCCTCCTCCATGCAGAGATAATCGAGCGTGCGCGCGAGATCGGACTGGACGAAGCGCTCGTCCACGCGCGGCACCCGCCCGTTGGGCAGGAAGATTTCGCGGTTGGAGGGCCAGCGCTCGTAATCGCTGCGATAGATCTCGATCGTTTCGGCCATCAGCGCATGCACTGGAAAGCCCTCGCGCGCAAAGCGCAGCGCGCCGGCGGCGATCTCGCGAAAGCTCATCGTGCCGTAGCGCTCGAGCGCGATCAGCCAGGCATCGAGGGCGGCGGGGACGACGATCCGCTCGACGCCCAGCGGCATCTCGCCTGCGTGATTCTCCATGAAATGACGCGCGGGAAACGACGCCGGCCAGACGCCGAGCCCGTCGATGGTGATGACTTCGTGCGACCCCGCCGGCTTGATCATGATCGGTGCCACGCCCGCGACGTTCACGAGATCCGGCTGCAGCACGCCGAGCGCGATGCCCGCCGCGCAACCCGCATCGATCGCATTGCCCCCGGCCTCGAGGACGGCGCTTGCCGCCGATGTCGCAAGGTAGTGGCCGGCTGCGACCACGTGGCGGGTCCCCCCGATCAGGGGGCGCGATGTCGTGATGGCAGGTGCGGTCATGTGCGGTTTCTTTCCGTTGGACGCAGGAGCGGGAAGCCCTCGGCAATGCTCGAATCAAGCCTCGCACTGCGGGTCGGGTCAACGCGCGCAACCGCGTTGCGCCATGGGCATTCATGCATCGCAACCAATGGAGGCTTGGTTGCAGAAAGATGGTTGCATTGGTTGTATTTTCCCTCATAGGTTGAAATGTTAAACAACTCCCGATAGCCTCCGCAACACCAAGGGGAGGCTGTCGATGATCAAGTCATTCTATATACTGCTGTTTTTTGCGATTGCCCTGGCATCACCAGCCACAGCCAGCGATTTTGTAGGGCGGGCCAGCGTCATCGACGCCGATACCGTCGAGGTCTCCGGACAGCGCATCCGCCTGCACGCCATCGACGCGCCGGAATCATCCCAGCTGTGCCGTACGGCAGCCGGGAAAGATTATCGCTGCGGACAAGTGGCAGCCCTCGCGCTCGCGGATTTCATCGGCGCGAGAAACGTCTCCTGCGAACAGACGGATACCGATCGCTATCAACGCGCCATCGCGATCTGCCGTCTGGGCGGGGCGGACGTCAACGCCTGGCTCGTCGAGAACGGGCACGCGCTGGCATATCGCCAGTACGGGCGGGATTACGTGGAGCACGAGGATCGCGCCCGCGTCGCCGAACGCGGGATCTGGGCCGGGGAATTCGTGCCGCCGTGGGATTGGCGACGGGGAGTGCGGCTCGCCGACGCGCGAACGATGAGCACCGGCAGCGTCCAGCTCGCCAGCCGCTCCGATTGCCGGATCAAGGGAAACATCAGCAAGAACGGGAGGATCTATCACGTGCCCGGAAGTCGCCACTACGATCGAACGAAAATCGACACCTCCAGGGGAGAGCGCTGGTTCTGCACCGTCGACGAGGCCGTTCGGGCAGGCTGGCGCGCTCCGCGAGGGTAGGCGCAGCTGGGATGCTGCCATGCGGCGGGCACATGGCCCGTTCCAACGGCCCTTCACGCAGGGGCAGTCGGACTATACATGCAGGGCTGAAGCTGGGCGCGACGTCGATCGCACCCGGTTCCATCGAGAGGATCCTGCATGAAACCCGCTGCCGAAAACTACCCGTTGGGCGTGCCCCCGCACGATGCAGCCATTGCGGTCACGGGCCTGAACAAGGTCTATGAGGGCGGGCTGCACGCGCTCACCGATATCGACCTCACCATCCGCCGCGGCGAAATCTTTGCCCTGCTGGGCGCGAACGGAGCGGGGAAATCGACGCTGATCGGCGTGATCTGCGGGCTGGTGAAGAGCACGTCGGGCACGATCCTCGTCAGCGGCTTCGATGCGATCGCCGATTACCGTGCCGCACGGCGGCAGATCGGCCTCGTGCCGCAGGAGCTGCATACGGACGCCTTCGAGACGGTCTGGAACACGGTCTCCTTCAGCCGCGGCCTCTTCGGGCACGGGCGCAACGACGCGTATATCGAGGAGATCCTGCGCGAGCTCTCGCTCTTCGACAAGCGCGACAGCACCATCCGCGCGCTGTCGGGCGGCATGAAGCGCCGCGTGCTGATCGCGAAGGCGCTGGCCCACGAGCCGAAGATCCTCTTCCTCGACGAGCCCTCAGCGGGTGTCGATGTCGAGCTGCGGCGCGACATGTGGGGCCTCGTGCGCCGCCTGCGCGATCGCGGCGTCACCATCATCCTGACGACGCACTACATCGAGGAGGCCGAGGAGATGGCCGATCGCGTGGGCGTGATCCACAAGGGCCGCATTCTCCTCGTGGAGGAGAAGGACACGCTCATGCGCCGGCTCGGCCGCAAGCAGCTCGGCATCCATCTGAAAACCCCGCTCGCAGTACTCCCCGCAGAACTCGCGAGCAAGGGCCTGAGCCTCACGGACGACGGCGCGACCCTCGTCTACACCTTCGACGGGCAGGAGGAGGATACCGGCATCGCCTCGCTCCTGCGCCGGCTCGGCGAGCACGGCATCGATTTCCGCGACCTCCAGACCTCCGAGCGCTCGCTCGAGGACATTTTCGTCAGCCTTGTCGAGGAACACGCATGAATCTTTTCGCGATCAAGGCGATCTACCTGTTCGAGATCAACCGCTTCCGGCGCACCATCGCTCAGAGCGTCGCCGCCCCCGTGCTCTCGACCTCGCTCTATTTCATCGTCTTCGGCGCGGCGATCGGCTCGCGGATCGATTCGGTCAGCGGCGTCAGTTATGGCGCGTTCATCGTACCGGGCTTGATCATGCTGACGGTGATCACCGAGAGCATCTCGAACGCCTCCTTCGGGATCTACATGCCGAAATTCCAAGGCACGATCTACGAGCTGCTCTCGGCTCCGGTCTCGCCGTTGGAGACGGTCGTGGGCTATGTCGGGGCGGCGGCGAGCAAGTCGATCCTGGTGGGCACGATCATCTTTGCGACCGCGCATCTCTTCGTCGATTTTACCGTCGACAAGCCCTTGTGGGCGGCAGCTTTCCTCGTGATGACCTGCGTTACCTTCGCCCTCTTCGGCTTCATCATCGGCATCTGGGCCGACAGCTTCCAGCGCCTGCAGCTCATCCCCGTGATGGTGGTGATGCCGCTGGCGTTTCTCGGCGGCACCTTCTACTCCATCGACATGCTGCCCCCGTTCTGGCGCAGCGTGGCGCTGTTCAACCCGGTGCTTTATCTGGTCAGCGGCTTCCGCTGGAGCTTCTACGGCATCGCGGATGTGAGCCCCTTCATCAGCCTCGCGATGACGGCGATCTTCATGCTCGTGTGCATCGCCATCGTCTATCGCATCTTCAAGACGGGATACCGGCTGAAGTCGTGAGGACGGCCCACGACTCGACTTCGCGCGCATCCTCCCGCTGCCGAGGAGCCCAAATGGGACCGCGACAGCTCACGCCGCTTCGCGCTGCGCGGGGGCTCCTTCCCAGCCCCGCCCGGCGAGATAACGCGCACGGATGCGGCCCTCTTCGAGCACGAAGAGGTGCAGCCAGCCGTTGTCGAAGAGCGCGCGCACCGCATCGTGACGGGCGAGGATTTCGGTGATCGCCTCCTGCGGGGCCTCGATCAGGACCGAGAGCCGCAGCGGCTCGTGGGCGAGGTTCTCGCCATCGTGAACCGCCTGCCATGGCAGGCCAGGGCGCAGGGCGCCGCCGTTGCCCTGCACCACCCCGATGCCGCCGACCACGTTGTGGATCAGCTTGTTGCCGCCGCCGAAGACGTCCGGGGCCACGCTCGAGCCATAGTATTGCAGGCTGATCCAGCTCGCGACGACGACGGGCGCGGTCAGGATCAGCTCGAGCGTGGCGAAGCCCGCATCGGCCCGCCATTCGTAGCTGTGCAGGAAGGCACGGCCCCGAAGGTCCGCATCGGCGGTCACGCGACGTGGCGCGGCGATGAAGGCCGCACAGCCCGCCAGTCCCCATTCGGGGCGCACCTCGGCCCAGTTCGTCGCCCGTGCGGCCACGGTCCGAGCCGTCGCGCCGGGAATGCGCAGCGCGCGCTCGGCCCGCGCGAGCTTTCCCGCGCCGTCGAGCCAGGCCTTCGTCCGGGCGATCTCCTGCGCATGCTCGGTCGCGACGCCGTCGGCATAGAGTGTCACCTGGTCCGTCGTCGTGTCGTGCATCCCCGCGACGAACAGCGTATCTTCCGGCACCTCGACCCCGTGCGCCGGCAGGCCGGCACGCGTCTCGGGATCGTTCAGGAGGGCGGCGAGCAGTCGCGCCGAGACCTCCCCCGTCTGCCCTCCGCAGGCGCCGCAGTGATAGGCGCTCTCATGCGGATTGTTCGTCACCTGCGCACCATGGCCGAGGAGGAGCACGAGCCGCCCGTGGCCGCTCGTCATGCTCATCGCCTTCAGCACGGCGGCGCCTGTTGCGGCCTTGGCCTGTGCCGGCATTCCGCCTTCGATCCGCGGCGCGGGCTCGTGCTGAATTCCTTCGGCCCCGATCCCCAGCCCGTCTTTGACGAGCTTCCAGCCATAGGCCGGCCCCGCCGCCTCGACGAAGGCGAAGGAGGACACCGCCGCCTGCCGGAACCGACCCCATGCCCGGACGGCGCGGGCAGAGATCCGCGCCGCTTCTTCCGCCTGAGGCGCGGCGTGGCTGCACGAGGTCATCCCGGGGTTCAGGAGCACCGGCAGATGCGCCTGTGCCTCATCCGTGCCGTGCGGCTTGTGCGCCACGGGGAGGCCGAAGAATCCCGCGAATCCGATAGTCGCGATTTCCGGGCTCTGGCCCTCCAGCGCCCGACGGTAGACCTCGGAGCGCACGTCGATGCAGAAGGCGGCCTGCAATGCCGGCCTCCCGGCTTCGGCCCGACGGCCTGTCAGCATGGCGGCGAGGCTGCGCTGATGCGCGCGCTCGGTTGCCTCCTGGAGGATCGCGTCGAGGACCTCGTCGGCGGAAGGCGTCACCGGAGCCGCATGGGCGTCGAGCGTCTGCGCCCAACCCTTGGTCACCTCCGGCGCATGTGCCAGCAGCGCCTCCTCCCAGATCAGACGAATCGCCAGAAGGTCGATGATCGTGGCGTCCCCGTTTCCCTCGAGCTCGGCCTGCCACAAGAGCCACCGCGCGTGCTGAGACCAGCCGCCGAGATCCATCAATAGCCGGTGAAAGACCGTCTCGGCCGCATCCTCGCTGATGGACAGGCGCTCGGCAGCGCGCAGGATGGCACGCTCGGCGGTGTCCGGCGCATCGGTGACGTGGGCACAGAAGCCCGCCAGCCCGGCGATTTCGGGCGTGAGATCATGGGTCGCCCATTCGCGCCAGGCGGCGAACGCGCTCCGTCCCGGCGCAGGCATCCAGAGCGCCTGCCCCCGGTCGAAATGCCCGGCGGCCCAGAGGCCGAAGGCGCGCGCGACGACCGCAGCCCAGTCCGTGCCCGTAGCCTCCGCGACGAGATCCGCCACGGTGGGCAGCGCCCTGGGGGCAGGTGATTCCGCCGCGAGCCCAACCTTCAGACCCGCGAGATCGGCGGGCTTCCGGGGCGACCGGCAGGCGGCGAGCGCAGCCGTCAGATCCTCGTCGGTGATCCTGCCCGCTTTCACCTGCGCCCCATATTCCGCACGCGGTCGGGCAAGGCTTGCGCCGGCGACGCGGGCAAGCCTGGCCGAGGCCGTTGCCAGATCCTGGTTCGCCTGACCGAGGACCGGATTGACGGCGACCGTCGCCGCCAGGGGAAATGCGGGCGGGACGGCGCGGGCCGCTGCCTCGGCGGCCTTCAGGATGCCCGAGGTCCGGGCGGGGGCGAGTTGCGCGTGATCGAGAAACATTGGGGACTCCGTCGGGTCTGAAGGGGTGCGGAAATGACGTCAGGGTGTTTCAGCGTGGTTTCGCCGTTCGAAACCCGCCGATCATCCGGTCGAGCAGACCGTTGAGATAGAAGCCGTTGGCCAGATGCACCCGCAGGCCGGCCGCCGCCGGGTGATGCGCCCAGAGCGGGAACAGCGCCTGGGCCACGGCGACGAGGCCGAAGGAGAGCAGCGCCAGCACGATCAGCGCCCATTCGAGAGCTCCGGGCACGGGAGAGCCGGGCAGATTTGCGCTCCACAGCGCGCCTGCGATCACATGGAAGCCGAAATACGCCACCGCAGCAGCGAGAGAGGCCGCCGCCGTGCGCTTCGTCAGCGCCCACGGAGCCGCATCCGCCAGCCCCTGCGCCACCAGATAGGCCACGCCGAAGATCAGGATCGCGCCGAGAGCCAGCGCCTGCGTGGATTTCGGTCCGGCGACGAGACCGAAGCCCGCCGCGACTGCGATGTAGAGCGCCAGCGCGAGCGCGAAGGCCTTTGCGACCGCCCCGAGCCCCGGCACCGCCACGGCTCCGGGCCGACGCGCCTGCGCCACCGCCCGCACTGCGCCGCCCGAGGCGAGGAAGGCGTGCGCCTTGTAGAGCGAATGCGCGACGATATGCAGAAGCGCGAGCGCCCAGAGCCCCAGCCCGCATTGCAGCAGCATGAAGCCCATCTGCGAAACCGTGGACCAGGCGAGCGCCGTCTTAACCGCGCTCTGCGTCAGCATCACCATCGCTCCGAAAAGCGCCGTCAGGCCACCGAGCATGACGAGAGCGGCCATCGCGCCCGGGCTCGCCTGCACCAGATCGGCCATGCGAATCAGCAGGAACCCGCCCGCATTGATGATCCCCGCATGCAGCAGCGCCGAGACGGGGGTGGGCGCTTCCATTACCTCGGTAAGCCAGCCGTGAAGCGGGAACGCTGCGGTCTTGAGTGCGGCGGCGAGGACGAGAAGCGCCACGGCGACTTGCCCCGCGAGCGGGAGGCCGCCTGGTGCGGCCTGTGCGATGGCCGCAAGATCGGCGACGCCGAACGCCGTCCAAAGGAGCGCTGCCGCGAGGATCAGAGCGGCGTCGCCCGCACCCCAGACGAGAGTAAACTTCGCCGCCGCCCGCCGCGCCTCGGGCCTCTCCGGATAGAACAGGAGCAGCTGCCGCAATCCGAGGCCGACGGCCAGGAACGCCGCGACAAGTACGCCAAGGCTGCCCGCCTGCACGAGCGTCAGCACGGCGGCGAGCGTGGCCAGCATCAATCCGTGAAACGCCCCTTCGCGCGCCTCGCCGTCGAGGTATGTCCGTGAATAGCGAACGACCACCCAGCCCACAAAGGCGACGAGCGCTGCCATGGTCGTGCTGGTGGAATCGAGCCGAAACGCGATCAGGCCCGCCCCTGCGCCGAGGGCGAAGCTCGCGGGCCCGGTGATCAGAAGCTGAACGATGCCGGCAACCGACAGCGCAAGCGCTGCAAGCGCAGCGCCTTCGGCGAGGTGCGGCAGGAATCCGGGCCGGCGACCGGGGCGGAAGGCTGTCAACCCGGCGACCGCCAGAAGCAGGATCGGCGCGAAGAGGATCAGGGGCGGTAGCGGAAACATCGGGCAGGCTCCGTTGCGAAAGGGAACGCGCCGGAAATAGCCGTTGTCATGCTTTTAGAAAAATACATATTATAGCTATTAATGTTCTGTTTTATGGAAGTATGCGTTGCTCAACCTCCATCACCTTCGGCTGTTTCGCGCCGTGGCCACCGACGGCACATTGACGGGGGCCGCGCGGCGGCTGAACCTGTCCCAATCGGCGCTCTCCACGCAGATCAAGTCGCTCGAAGCGGCTTTGGGCCATGATCTGTTCGAGCGCCGGGGGCGCGGGCTCGTCCTCACGGAGGCGGGGCGCATTGCGCTCGACCATGCCGAGTCCATCTTCCGCACCGCCGCCGATCTTACCGCCATTCTGCGCGAGACGACCCGTTCCCGGCGCGCGCTCCGCGTCGGGGCGCTCTCGACGCTGTCGCGAAACTTTCAGCTCCAGTTCCTGCGCCCGCTGATCGGGCGAACGGACGTGGAGGTCGTGCTGCGCTCCGGCAGCCAGCCCGAGCTTCTGCGCGGGCTCGAAGCGCTCGCCCTCGACGTGGTACTGACGAACCTCGCGCCGGCCCGCGACGCCGCCAGCCCCTGGCTGATCCACCGGCTCGCCGAACAACCCGTCAGCCTCATCGGAACGCCCGCCCGCGTCGGACCGGACCGCCCCCCGCTCGAAGATCTGCTCGTCCGCGAACCATTGATCCTGCCGTCCCCCGACACGGCATTGCGTGCCGCCTTCGACGCCCTGACGACGCGGCTGGGCATCTTCCCCATGATTGCCGCAGAGGCCGACGATATGGCCATGCTGCGCCTGCTCGCCCGCGAGGATGCCGGTCTCGCCGTGATTCCGCCCATCGTCGTCAAGGACGAACTCACCGCAGGCACACTCGTCGAGGCGGCGCAGCTCGACGGCATCAGCGAGACGTTTCTCGCCGTGACACGCGAGCGCCGCTTCGCAAACCCGCTCCTCGCAGAGCTGTTGCGCGGATGAGGGGCATCATCCAATAAACGTTGCCCGGTCATCTCTCGAAAGGGCAAAAGATAGCGCCACGCTGACCTGGACGTGACTCGATGACCACGGTTTTCATCGCCGGTTCGATCAAGATCAAGAAGCTTCATGAGCGTGTCAAAGAGCGGCTCGACAAAATCGTGGCGGACGAACTGCGCATTGCGGTGGGTGACGCGGAGGGCGTCGATTCGTCCGTCCAGAGCTATCTCGTTGAACGAGGGGCGACCAACGTCGTCGTCTATTGCAGCGGCTCGACACCTCGCAACAATCTTGGGGGGTGGGAGGTCGCGCCCGTCGCTGCCGATGCTCGCCCCGGCACTCGCGCTTTTTTCACCGCGAATGACATAGCCATGGCGGAAGAGGCAGATTACGGGCTGATGATTTGGGACTCGAAAAGCGTCGGCACATTGAAAAACGTAATCGAACTGCTTGCGCGGGGAAAAAAGGCTTACGTCTTTATCGAAAGAGACAAGGCACTTCGTGCCGTCGGAGAGATTGCGCAACTCGAAGCGCTACTGGATTTCATGTCTCCAGAAGCGCGTGAGGATGCCGAGCGGAAGATCGATATTCCACGCCGACTGGCTGAACTGAGCCCGCAACAGCTTGGAATGTTCAACTGAGAAAGCCCCGGCGATCATGAGGATCGCCGGAGCTTCTGTTTAGGCGTCAGCCTGAATCAAGCCGCGTCAGCTCAGGCCGCGTTCTGCGCCCGTCCGCCGAAGGCGCGGGCGAGTTCGTCGGCTAGGTCGGTGCTCTCCCAGGAGAAGCCGCCATCCTTCTGCGCTTCGCGGCCGAAATGGCCGTAGGCCGATGTCCGCGCGTAGATCGGGCGGTTGAGCTTGAGCCGCTCGCGGATGCCGCGGGGGGTGAGCTTCACCATGTCGCGAAGCGCTTCCTGGATCTTGTCGGTATCGACCTTCGCCGTGCCGAAGGTCTCGACATAGAGCGCGACCGGCTCCGACACGCCGATGGCGTAGGCGAGCTGGATAACGCATTTGTCGGCGAGGCCGGCTGCGACGACGTTCTTGGCGAGATAGCGGGCGGCATAGGCTGCCGAGCGATCGACCTTGGTGGGATCCTTCCCCGAGAATGCGCCGCCGCCGTGGGGGGCTGCTCCGCCATAGGTATCGACGATGATCTTGCGGCCCGTGAGCCCTGCATCGCCGTCCGGCCCGCCGATGACGAAGCGTCCCGTCGGGTTGATGAAGAGGCGATCCTCGGGGCAGTTCCAGCCGGCGGGGAGCGCGTTCTGGATGTAGGGCCTGACGATCTCGGCCACCGCCGCCTGATCGATCGAGGCGTCGTGCTGCGTCGAGACGACGACCGAATCGACGGCGACCGGCTTGCCGCCCTCGTAGCGCAGGGTCACCTGGCTCTTCGAATCGGGCCCGAGCAGCTTCTCGACTCCGGAGCGGCGCGCTTCCGCCATCGACTGCAGGATGCGGTGGGAGTAGATGATCGGGGCCGGCATGAGTTCCGGCGTCTCGCGGCAGGCATAGCCGAACATGATGCCCTGGTCGCCCGCGCCCTCGTCCTTGTCGCCGGCGGCATCGACGCCGACTGCGATATCGGCGGACTGCTCGTGCAGCTTGACGACGATCTCGTTGTGCTTCCAGTGAAAGCCGTCCTGCTCGTAGCCGATTTCGCGGACGGCATTGCGCACGCGCTCCTCGACGGTCTCCAGCACGCCTGCGGGGCCGCGCACTTCGCCGGCGATGCAGATGAAGTTCGTCGTCGTCAGGGTCTCGCAAGCGACGCGCGAAGCCGGGTCTGCCGCCAGATAGGCATCGACGATCTCGTCCGAGATGCGATCACAGATCTTGTCCGGATGACCTTCGGATACGGATTCGCTCGTGAACAGCCAGCTGCGCTGTGGCGTCGTTGATTGCGACATGGATAGCTCCTTGGAATGACCGGACGCGCCCCTTCGTGGGGCTGCAGAAAAGTCCGGGAAAAACTTATGAGGGGGAGGCGCGCGCCGGAGCGGGTCCGGCGCGCTCGCAGCGCTCAGCGCTTGCGGAAGTGGAGGATGCCCCAGGCCATGTAGCCGCTGTCGGCTGCCTTCACCCAGTTTTCGAGGCCAACCAGCATGCGATCGACGAAGGCCTTGCTCGAGACCTTCACGAGCTGGTCGTAATCGCGCCGCAGATCCTCGCCCACGCGCAGATAATGCATGCGCAGGTTATGCGTGTAATCGACCGTATCGAGCAGCTCGAAGCCGAGTTTGTCGGCGACACTGCGATAATAGGCGAAGGAGCCGAGGCTCTCCAGGTGGATGCGGTCGTAGACCGGCTGGAGCACGCCGTCCGGGCAATCATCGGCCTGCATCGGATCGGTCATGATCAGCTGGCCACCGCTCTTGAGCACGCGGTGCGCCTCCTCGAAGACCCGCTCGCGATCGCCCGAATGCAGGATCGCGTCCTGCGACCAGACGACGTCGTAGCTGCGCTCGGGCGCCGGGATCTGCTCGAAGGAGCCGTGCGAGACCTTGATCAGATGCGCGAGGTTCTGGCGGCGGTTGAGGAAGCGGTTGGTGTCGTTCTGCGCCTCGGAGATGTTGAGGCAATCGATCGAGCAGCCGAACTTCGCAGCCAGATGCCGAGCCGCCCCGCCATAACCCGCACCTATATCGAGAATGCTGGTCTTCTCCGACAGGCCCTCGATCATGGAGGCCATCTTCTCGACGGTGGCGCGGCTCGCTTCCGCGATGTCCTTGGTCTCCTCGTAGAGACCGATATGGATGTCCTCGCCGCCCCAGATATTATAGTAGAAGTTGTCGGCCTCGGCGCTGTCGTAATACTCTTCCGTCACCGCCTCGACGTTCTTTACATCGGCGATCTTGCTCTTGCCGGAGGCAGGCAGGCGTGCGGGCGAGAATGCCTTTTCAACGACGTGGACCAGGAAGTCGGGATCCGTATCCTCGAAGTTCTCCTGGAAATCGCCGTAGGTGCGGATGCGCTGGAAACCCGATTCCTTGAGGAGCTTGTGCATGTAGCTGCGACGCAACGGGAACATGTTGAGCGTGTACTGGCTGCCGTCCGGGAAGGTGTATTTGAACCGGGCGAGACCATCATCCACGTGCTCCGGTTCGGCCGTGACCTGATCGCCGCAATAGTAATACTTGTGCTTCGTCGAAAATCCGTCGTCGAGGATCGTGTCGTAGTTGCGCTGATCGATGATCAGGATGCCGTCATGCTTGAGCGCAGCGTAGAACTCCGCCAGCGCACGGCGGCGATCGGCCTCGTCGTGCAGGTGCGTGAACGAGTTCCCGAGGCAGATGATGGCGTCGTACTTGCCCTGGATGTCCTTGTTGAGCCAGCGCCAGTCGGCATGCGTCAGCTTCAGGATGAGGTCGCGATCCTTGGCGTTCTCGAACGCCTGGTTGAGCATGGCGGCGTTGCCGTCGACGCTGGTCACGTCGAAGCCGGCCTGGAGCAGGCGCACGGAGTGGAAGCCCGTGCCGCAGGCGACGTCCAGCACCTTGTGCTTGCCGCGCGAGCGCAGGATGTCGATGAAGAAATCGCCTTCGGCGGCCGCACGTGCGTCCCAGTCGATCAGCTCGTCCCACTTCTCGACGAAGGTCTTAACGTACTCGGCCTGGTAGTGGCCGGTGTCGCGGTCCTTCAACGGATCGTCGCTGTATCGCTGCCCGGTCTCGGATAGTTCGGCGCTCTTTCGCGCTCCGGATGTGAGAGTCATCGTTATTCTTCCTCGTTATGACCGCTTCCGCTCCAGCAGGTGAAGCCGGAAGCCGTAGGCCAAGGTTGCGCGGCGGTAGCGCTCGATGAGCGCCGGCTCGCGGGATGTCGGTTGCGCACGTCGGATGCGACGCACGAAAGGGCCGCAACGCCGGTGATCGTGGCGTCGGGCGCGATGGCGCTTCACAGAATGGAAGCAAAGCAGGTGCGACCGCGGCGTCATGCCCGATCAGCTCAGGCTACCGTACCGTCAAATGAATGAAATTGAAGGGTTACATTTCAATTTTATTGCTGTTATAAAGCTCGGCTTTTTCGCCATGATCTCACGATAATCTGCGGCTCATCAATCCGTGTTCCAACGCGTTGCACAGGGCGTGAAACACTATTCCCAAAACACCCGCGTGAATAGCCAGAAGCCGTTTTCGATTGCTGCTCCGATCATATCTGCATCCCCGACCACACAAGACGTTGAGCGATCTGCTTCATGGGCTGGGGCAAGGCTGCGGCGAGCGATGCTCTGGCCATCGGTGCCGTCCCGGGAGATGATCGTTCACGCCGTGAAACACGAGACAACGCGAGAGACGATACCATGACCGCCGACAGGGATTTCGGAGAGCGCGAGGGCGAGGTCGCGATCGGTCTGCCGGATAAAACCGATGCCGGCGTCTACTTCATCGGCCGAATCGGCACACCCTGGCGCGAGCGCTCGGAATGTCCGAAGAACGCTGCGGAATCGGATGCGGTCTGCACGATCGCCCTCGACGAGCGCTATTCCCCCGGCCTGAAGGATCTCGAAACCTGCTCGCACGTCATCGTGCTGTATTTCATGGACCGCGCACCGCGAAACCTCGTCGTCCAGGTCCCCCGGCACTACGGCGAGCCGCGTGGCGTCTTCGCGCTCCGCAGTCCGGCGCGGCCCAACCCCATTGCGCTGTCCGTCGCCGAACTGATCGCGATCGAGGGGAACATCGTCCGCGTGCGCGGGCTCGATTGCCTCGACGGCACGCCGCTCCTCGATCTCAAGCCTTACTTCGCCTCGACCGATAGCCGACCAGACGCCAGAGTTGGCTGGCGGGAGCGTTCGAGCGGCGACGGCCGGGAATAAGCCGGTCGCGAATGGATTTCAGCACGGCCCTGAGGCGTCGCCGGATGGCCTCCGCCGCCAGCAGCGCGCCGCCGCCGCGGCCCGACGGGACGAAGACGAGATCGCCGATCAACGTGCGGCCGCCGTACATCGTCTCGAGCGCGCTGCCCGGCCCGGCCGCCGAATCGAGTTGTCGGAGGCTCTCATCGAGATGCGCCTGGCGGAGAATTGCGTCCTCGAGGACGATGCCCGGCCCGCTGTTTCGCATCGTCTCGTCGTCGGCGATCTTCCACATATATGCAACGCCGCCGCTGACGAAGCCCACGGAGGCCGCGATCGGGCGTTCGTCGAGCAAGAGCAGATCGGCGCGCATGCTCGCGACGCCGGATGCTCCGGAACCGATGGGCGAGTCCTCTGAGGCATCGGCGACCATGGCGCGCAGCATCCGCAATGTCTCCGGCCTGCTGGCGAGCGCGGTGCCTTTGCGGCCCTTCCAGCCGGATGCTTCGAGCGCGAGGAAGCTCTCCACCGCCGCTGCGAGCGCCGCCCCATGCGTCGCGACCTCATGGCGAAGCTCACCGACCTCCTGCAATCGATTGCGCAGCCGCCGGGTGCTCTTGCGGCGGTTGCGACCGATGAAGGCGCGGGCGTAGGCCTCGTAGCTTCCCGCGAGATCGGCGACGGGGCGCTCGAATCCGTCGAACACGCGACAGGCCCAGTCGCGACGCCGCACCGCCTTCACGATCTGGCTGCCGAGGGGGCAGGAGAGCGAGAGCCGCGGCAGCATGAAGGGCCCGCCTCGACCATGATCGGCGATGGCGTCGAGGAGCCGGTCGGCCCAATCGGCGGCCGCCGCCTCGTCACCGGGCGAGCGGGCGATCAACGGCGTCGAGAGCATCATGAAAAGGCTGGTGCAGGCGCTGTCGATGCGTTTCCAGCCGCATCGCCCGGCACCGGTCAGGAACGGCAGCAACCCGACGAGCTCCGTGCCGTGGCGCAGGACGACGAACCGCAACGCGCCCTCGTCGAGGATGCCGCCGGCAACATGCGCCGCGATGACGCGGCGGGAAAAGTAGGGGTTTGGCGCAGCGGCGGACAGCGCGAGGGCATCCCATTCGTCAGCGAGACGGCGCATCTCTCCCAGATCGAGCACGGCCGCACACGGAGCAGCCGAACCCGACGGAAGTGGGTCGAAGCGGCCGTGGTCGGCTCGTCGTGGATGCCGTAGCTGCAAATCGGGCTCCGCTGACGCATCTCCCGATGGCGGGAGCAGATGCGCCGGTACTTGCGGAAAACTATCAGGCTCTTGTTTCGCAAAGCTTAATCACGTCTGCGGCGTCGCTGTCGCAGGTTGCTATGCGGGGGAACATTTGCCGGCAGCAAGTCGTTAATGCTACGACGAAATCACGATTTGGCGGCTATTCGACGGGACGGAGAGATTGAACCATGAACAACAGCGCGGAATAAAGAGATGCTGCAACGCCTCGACGCGATTGCCGGGTCGCGCGTGAACAGGCGTCGCCAAGCGGACCGGACGGGTCGGGGGCGACGCTTCTTCAGCCCTCGCTCCGCGTTCACCCAGCTCCTCATCCTGACCGTCATGCTGCCGGTTTTGTTCTTCGCCTTCGCGGCCTACCGCGACTGGCGTGACATCGAAACCCAGGCTGCCTCACGCATCGTCCACATCAAGGATGCGCTGGCGGAGCATGCCTTGCGTGTGTTCAAGACGCATCGACTCGTCGCCTACGCGATCGGCGACCGCATCGCCGGCCTGAACTGGGGGAGCGTCGCGAACTCGGCCGATCTGCACACCTATCTTGCCGCCATCGCCAACGATTTTCCCGAGATCGAGGCCATCTGGCTGGTCGATCGCGACGGAGGGCTGCGCGCCTCGAGCGGGGCGTTTCCCGTCGGCGAGCTCGATGTTTCGGATGAACCGTCCTTCTCTCAGCTTCGGGACGGAAACCGGCCATCGACGATCGGTGTGCCCACCGGGCACAGCAGCTTCAGCGTCAACTTCCGGCGCGGCGGCACCGGGCTGGATTTCGACGGGATGGTGCGTATCTCGGTTTCGCCGCGGTATTTCGAGTCTTTCTACGCATCCACCTACCCGAACGAAGGCGTGATCGCGCTTCTGCACGAAGACGGGAGAATACTCGTCCGTCATCCCTTCCTCTCCCGGCATACCGACGGACCGGAGACACCGCGCACGCTCGAGGCGAATGCCCGCCTCTTCGAGGACGCCGCTCCCGCCGATCTCAGCCTCCAGAACTCGCCGGTGGACGGGGTGGCGCGTTACTACGGCTATGCCGGCGTGGCCGATTTCCCGGTTTACGTGGGCGTCGGGCTCGGGCAGCAGGAGCTCTATCGACTGTGGCGAGCGCGCCTGCAATCCTACGGCGGCTACTTCATCCCGGCCGGGTTCGCGCTGCTGCTGCTCGCACTCTATGCCTGGCGGAGCCATCGCGATCTGGAACACGTCGTCGAACTTCGCACGGAGGCGCTCTCGCTTGCGATCGCCGAAAAGAACCAGCTGCTCAAGGAGGTTCACCACCGCGTCAAGAACAACATGCAGATCATATCGAGCCTGATCCGCATGCAGGATCGCGTGCAGACCTCGCCGGACGAGACCATCAGGCGGGTGCAGGCGATGGCGCTGGTCCACGACCTGATCTACACGCACGACCAGTTCGCCAGCGTGAACCTCGCCGCCTACGCGCACCGCATGCTGGAAAGCATGATGAGGCTGAACGGCGGGAGGATCGCGTTCGATCTCGATCTCCAGCCCGTGACGGTGGCGCTCGACCGCGCGATGCCGTTCGCCCTGATCCTGAGCGAGATCGTCACCAACGCGACGCGGCACGCCTTCCCGGAAGGGCGCGGCAGGATCGGAATCACGCTGCATCGACAGGGCGACACCATCCGGCTCTGCGTGCACGACGACGGCGTCGGGCACAATTCCGAGGTGGACGGGCGCGGCTTCGGCATGCGTCTCGTCAAGTCGCTCGCCGTTCAGCTCGGTGCCGAGACCGAGTTCACGCGCGAGAACGGCACGCGCTTTCGCATGACCTTCCCCATCGACGGGCCGGGGGAACATACCGCCTGAACGCGTCTTGCACGGATAGTCCGACTTGCACGAAAAGCGTGTCTTGCACCCACAGCGTGTCTTGCGCGGGTGCAGAGGGCGCGGCACCATGAGCGATCCGGCGCATCCGCCTGCGGTTGCGATCGGCATGCTGGAGGTTGGCGATGCAGAACGAACGCGTCTTTGTCTTCGACGCCTATGGCACCCTCTTCGACGTTCATGCCGCCGTGTCGCGTTATGCGGACCGGATCGGGCCCGACGCG
>Ga0208490_100673_pt1 | contig 18222 bp, 19 predicted proteins | sample SubbioAug_CSWold_FD_184818 | JGI IMG/M metagenome (GOLD analysis project Ga0208490, IMG submission 184818) | Serpentinite rock and fluid subsurface biosphere microbial communities from McLaughlin Reserve, California, USA - CR11Aug_CSWold (SPAdes) | ecosystem: Environmental > Terrestrial > Deep...
GGGATTGGCGCCGGGATTGGTGCCGGGATCGGTGCCGGGATTGGTGCCGGGATTGGTGCCGGGATCGGTGCCGGGATTGGTGCCGGGATTGGTGCCGGGATTGGTGCCGCCGTTTAAGGCACTATTGCTGTTTGAATTGTCGAGAGCATTCGGGTTGGCATTTTCCGAGGCGGTTTCATTCTTATTCGAATCCCGGTTCGCGTTAGCGTTCGGATTTGCATAAACCGTGCTGCTTGCCCCTACGAGAGCCACGGTTGTGCCGACACCAGTAAACACCACCAGCGTTCCAAACGCGACTGTGCTCAACAAAATTTTCGAAAGTTTCATGGACGTCATCGCCCTACTCCAATGCAATCAGGGGAAATGCCCTGCTGCTTATCTTTTAGCTAAAATTTATCTGTTTAATCAATCGGTTAATTTACATATAATTAATTATAAGAACTACTTGATTTCTTCATTTGCCTGAATTGCTTGAAAGATTTTATACTATTTTAAATAGTGATTTCGAGACGTTTTCTCCCATGTCGTTCCCAGGCTTGCGATAGAAACTCGATCACGCTAGGTCATTAACTGTTTCAAGCAGGCCAAGTTTGGCTCGGCTTTGTAAAAAGCAATAAGATCTAAGGCAATCTTAAGTAATGTTATCAGCCGGCATTGCACCCAAGCTTGTCGGGAGAAGCGTCTTTGCGCGTGTAGCCGTTCACGACACCCTGCATGCTCCGGCACGAGTCGTGCGGGTGCGTCCGCAGTCTGCGCGGCCGCCCGCGCATCTGAATACCCGAATCGAAATTGGCACGTCGGCAACCGCCGCCTAGTCTCAGGCGCGTACGACCATCAGCCGGTTAAAAATGCAGAGGATTCCTCAACCGCGCAATTCCGCCCGCACCGCCTCGATCACGCGATCCTGCGTCTCTTCGTCAAGATAGGGGTGCATCGGCAGGCTGATGACCTCGTGCGCGAGGCGGTCCGACACGGGGAGCCCGTTTCCGGCGACGGGGTGGTGCTTGTAGGCGATCTGCTGGTGCAGGGGCTTGGGGTAGTAGGCTGCAGTCGGGACGCCCTTGTCCTTCAGCCCGGCCTGGAATGCGCCGCGGTCGAAGCCGGGGATGCGCAGGGTGTATTGCGCCCAGACGGAGGTCGCGCCCTCCATGACTTCGGGCACGATGGTGATATCGCGCAGGGCATCGTTGTAGCGCCGCGCGATGCGGTCGCGGGCGACGATTTCGTCGGGGAAGATCTTCAGCTTCTCGATCAGCACCGCCGCCTGCATCGTGTCGAGCCGCCCGTTCATGCCGACGCGGACGTTTTCGTACTTGTCCGTGCCCTGGCCGTGGATGCGCAGCGAGACCAGAATCTCGGCGAGTTCGTCGCTGTCGGTGAACACCGCTCCGCCGTCGCCGTAGCAGCCGAGCGGCTTTGCCGGGAAGAAGCTCGTGGATGTCGCCTCGCCGATGGTGCCGATCTTGCGCCCCTTGTAGGTCGCGCCGAAGCTCTGGGCGGCGTCGGAAAGGATCCACAGCCCCTCGCGCGCGCAGAACGGCTCGATCGCGTCGTAATCGGCGGGCTGGCCGAAGAGATCGACGGGGATCACACCGACGGGCCGCAGCCCGTTCTCGCGGGCGGTGCGCAGGCCCGCTTCGAGGCTCGCAACATCCATGTTGAAGGTGTCGTCGCGCACATCGACGAAGATCGGCGTCGCGCCGAGCCAGGCAACGACTTCGGCGGTGGCGGCGAAGGTGAAGCTCGGGCACAGGATCGCGTCGCCCGGCCGCACGTCCTTCGCCATCAGCACCAGCGCCAGCGCGTCAGTGCCGTTGGCGCAGCTGATGACGTGTTTCGCCCCGCAGAACGCCGCGAGATCGGCCTCCAGCGCGAAAACCTCCGGCCCCATGATGTAGCCGCCGTGATCCACCACCCGCATGATCGCATCGTTGACGCTGGCGCCGAGCCGACGGCGTTGCGCGCCGAGATCGATGAATGGGATAGGCTTTGTCATGGAGGCGTCCTCGGGAGGCGGGGCGTAACAACGACCGCTTCGCGAGAATCAGCCGTGCGCGATGGCGCGCGAGAAGGGGTTTACGCCCTTTGCGGGAGGCCGCAAGCGCCTGCTGCATCAAGATTTGTTGCCGAATGAAACAGTAGTCGGTCGGGCCGCGCCGTTAGCCGAGCTCGGCGATCAGCTCATCGGCGCTGACGCGGCCTATGATCATCGGTCGATTCCAGCGCGCCATGTCCGATCCCGCGCCGGCTTCCCCGGCAAACGAGGTGAACGGCTCCCACGCATCGCCCTGCTTCACCAGCACCTCGCCGCCCGCCGCCTTCACCAACGCGACCCCGCTTGCGACGTCCCAGATGTTGGGGGTGTCGAACCGCGCGGCCTCCAGCAGGCCTGCTGCGACGAAGGCGCATTCGATGGCCGCCGACCCGGTCTTGCGAGCCTCCCAGCGCCCCGCGCCGCGGGACAGGTTGGGCACGCCCGCAAGCCGACGATGCACCTGCGGGTCGTCCTTGACCTCGACGATGCTCTCGTCGAAGCGCAATTCGCGCCCGATGCTCGCGTGATAGACGCCGGAACGCAGCGCATGCCCCGTGGCGCACCAGATCGCCCCCGCGACGGGCCGTCCCCGGTGCAGAACGCCGATGGCGGCGGCAAAGAGCGGAAAGCCGTTGGTGAAGTTCGTCGTCCCGTCGATAGGATCGATGGCCCAGACCGTCTCCTGCCCCTCCCCGGCTCCTCCTTCGAATTCCTCGCCGATCACGCCGTGGCTCGGAAAATGCCCGGCGATGCGGTCGCGGATCAGTTGCTCGATGCGATGATCGGCCTCGGATACCGGATCGCGCGGCGCTTCGCCCACCTCCGCCGCACCCTTGTAGCGGATCGTCATCATCGTGCCGAGGGTGATCGATATCTCCGCACCCGCAAGCGCTGCAAGCTCCACGGCCACGCGCTCGATCTCACGCAGATTGTCGGGAGTGGCCATATCTGTGGCGGCGTTCGATTGCTGCTCGCTCATGGTTCGGCTCCTTTCCGTCGTTATCGGTCACGCTCCGCCGGCACGAGCACCTCTGGAACGAGCACCTGCAGCGGCTTGTCCTGCAGGCGCGCACAGATCCGCGCATCGCCCTTCCAACCGGCCGTGTCGCATTCCTGATCGTCGAGCCGCAGCGGCCAGTCCTTCTCGACATCGATCGAGATGCGCCGCCCGCGGGTGCAGACCATCGGCGGGGCGTCGTGCGAGGACTCGTCGCTTGGCGTGCGCAGCCATTCGATCATGTCCTTGCGCCGGTTTTCCCGCAGGCAGACGAGATCGAGCAGGCCGTCTCCCGGATCGGCGTGCGGCGACAGCATCAGTCCCGGGCCGGTAAAGGGGTTGTTGAGGATCTCGATCATCAGCCACTCCCCCTCGAGCACGTGCTCGTCGATCGCGATGGACGCCCGCATCGGCCTCATGGCATCGATCGCCTCGCAGAGCGCGTCGCGCCCCTCGTCCAGCCTCTTCTGGCCGAGCGCCTTCGATTGCTTCCCCATCGTCGCGGCCAGCGCCCCGCACCCCATGGCCTCGACGAAGGGCGATGCGCCCCAGGGACCCTCCGCCGCGCCGATGTCGAAAGGCAGCCGCTTCGCGCTCGCCAGATCACCGACGACGCCTGGGAGAATCTCCTGCGGATCGCCCGCGAGCCCGAGCGAGCGCGCGACGTTGTTGGCGGTCCCCAGCGGCAGGATGAGGATCGGCACCTCGCGATGCACGATCCGCGTCATGATCTTGCGAACGGTGCCGTCGCCCCCGGCGATCACCAGAAGATCGGCGGGTTCTTCCAGCGCATCGGGATATTCCGGAGTCTTGGTGGATGCGTAGACGACGTCATATCCGTGCTCGCGCAGAAGCGCTGTGAGGTCATCGGCATCGTGATCGCTGCGGCCAGCCTTGGGGTTGTGGAGGAGCGTCGCGCGCATTCGCCGTCCGCCCCTAGCCGCGCCGGGTGCGCAGAAAATACCAGAGCGCGGCGATGAGTGCGATCACGATCGCTGCCATCCAGATCCAGTCGGGAACGAGCGGCTCGGCGGCGGGTGCCGGCGTCGGAGTCTGTGCAGAGGCCAGCGTCGCTCCTGCGGTCTGGGCAAGGAGTGTCACTGTGCAAGCGAGGCCTGTCCACCGATGCATCGTTCCCGCTCCAATTCCCCGGCAGCAAGTTCACCAGCCAGAGCAACCGCCGCCGTGCAGTGATGGTTCCGTAGATCGCAAGCTGCCTTCCGTTCAGGTTTGCGAATTCTGGCAAGGAGTTTCCACTTCGAGCACTGGGCTTGCATTGCGTAGCGTTGGCTTGTCCAATCGCGCTTCGCCGCATGCAAATGCGCCGCCAACGAGAGTTGAAACTACTGGAGGGTGTGGAATGTGCGATCTATGCGTCATCAATTCTGTCAAGAAGCGGATGCTCAGCCGACGTGACCTGTTCCGTTCCGCAGCCGTGGGAGGCGCGACCATCGCCGCTGCATCGGTGGGCCTGCCGATCTTTCCGGCGAGCGCGCAAAGTGCGCGCAGCGTCGAGGACATGACGCACGAACTCCACCCCGATTTCCCGACCTATTTCGGCGATTCCCAGTTCTCGATGGAGACGCCGTTCAACTTCTCCGAACACGGCTTCAACCTCAATGTGCTGACGGTGAACGAGCACACCGGCACGCATATCGACGCGCCGCTGCACTTCTCGGCGGACGGGCAGAGCGTGGCGGAAATACCGGTCTCGAACCTCGTCGTGCCGCTCGCCATCGTCGATATCCGCGAGAAGGCCGATGCGGATGCGGATGCGCAGGTGACTCCGGACGATCTCAAGGCCTGGATCGCCGAGCACGGCCCGCTGCCGGCAAATTGCTGCGTCGCCATGAATTCCGGCTGGGACCGCTACGTCAACGATCCGAAGTTCCGCAACGTCGACGGTGACGGCAAGATGCACTTCCCCGGCTTCCACGTGGAGGCGGTGCAGATGCTGATGGACGAAGCCGACGCCATCGCCATCGCTGTGGATACGCTGTCGCTCGATTACGGCGCGTCCGAGGATTTCGCCACGCATTACGCCTGGCTGCCGACGAACCGCTGGGGCCTCGAATGCATCGCCAATCTCGATGCACTCCCCGCGACGGGAGCGACCCTCGTCGTCGGAGCACCCAAGCATCGCGGCGGATCGGGCGGGCCGGCGCGGGTATTTGCGCTGGTGTAGCGGCACTCGCTTGACCTGCACGCGCGGCATCCTCCACACTGCGAAAACGACAACAAGAACAAGGAAATAAGGAGGCGACCATGCCGCGCGACGAGGCCCGCGAGGTTGACGGACGGGCGCTTGCGCTCGCGTTCGACCTGCGCCGGATCGGCCCGGATTTCCTGGCCGATCCCTATCCGACCTACCATCTCCTGCGCGAGCATGACCCGGTGCATCGCGGGCCGGACGGCGCGTGGTTCATGACGCGCTACGACGATCTCGCCGCGATCTACCGAGACCACAAGCGCTTCAGCTCCGACAAGAAGATCGAGTTCAAGCCGAAATACGGCGACAGCCCGCTCTACCTCCACCACACCACGTCGCTTGTCTTCAACGATCCGCCGATCCACACCCGCGTCCGGCGCCTTCTCGCACCCGCCTTCACGCCGCGCGCGCTGAAACTGCTCGAGGCGCGCTTCGAGACGATGGTGGACGAGCTCCTCGACGAGGCGGAGGCTCGCGGCGGGATGGATGTCATCACGCAATATGCAGCCCGCCTGCCCGTCCAGATCGTCGGCGACATGCTCGGCATCCCGGAGGGCGAGCGCGATCCCCTGCGGGACTGGTCGCTCGCCATTCTCGGCGCGCTCGAACCCGTGCCGACGCAGGAGGCGCTCGACTGGGGCAACCGCTCGGTCGCGGAATTCTCCGATTACCTCGCCTTCCACATCGCCCGCTACAGACGCGGCGAGCTGAGCGAGGGCGGCGAGGTGCTGGGGATGCTTCTCGCGGACCAGGAGGACGGGGACAGGCTGAGCGACGTCGAACTCGTGCAGAACTGCATCTTCCTCCTCAACGCCGGCCACGAGACCACGACGAACCTCATCGGCAACGGCATCGGCGCATTGCTCGATCATCCGGGCGAGATGGCGCGGCTGCGCGCGGACCCGTCGCTCATCACCAGTGCGGTCGAAGAGTTCCTGCGCTTCGAGAGCTCGAACCAGCTCGGCAACCGGCGTGTCGTCGAGCCCGTCGAGATCGGCGGCGTGGCGATGCAGCCTGGCGATCTCGTCACGCTCTGCATCGGGGCTGCGAACCGCGATCCCGCGCAGTTTCCCGATCCCGATCGGCTCGATATCGGGCGCACTCCCAACCGCCACCTCGCGTTTGCCGGCGGCATTCACATCTGTGCCGGCAACACGCTGGCGCGGATCGAAGGGCGGATCGCCATCGGCAAGCTTCTGACACGTTTTCCCGAAATCCGGCGGGCGGGGGATTTCGTTCGCGGCGGACGGGCGCGGTTTCGCGGCTACCTCTCCTACCCAATTGCGCTGGGGTGAATTGACTGCGACATTGTCGCGAAACCGGGCGCGCACAAGCCCGAATCTGGAGGAAACAGAATGCCATCGAGAATTTCATCAGCCAAACGGACGCTGCTTGCGGGGACGCTGCTCGCCTTCGGCGGGTTCGCAGCCCAGCCGGCACAGGCCGCCGAGATCAACCTCACGCTCAGCCACTTCCTGCCGGCGGTTCACGGGATCCAGACGGATTTCATCGAGCCATGGGCGCGGGGTCTGGAGGAATGCTCGGGCGGACAGGTCGCCGTCGAGATATTCCCCGGCGGCACGCAGCTCGGCAACGTGGCGCGCCAGCAGGAGCAGGTGCTGGCCGGCGTCGTCGATATCGCGCACGGCCTGCACGGCATCCCGCGCGGGCGCTTCAACCGCACCTCGATCATCGATCTCCCGTTCCTGACCGAAAGCGCGGGCGCTGCGACGCAGACGCTTTGGGATCTCTTCCCGGAATATCTGGAGGAGGAATACGAGGGCATGAAGGTGCTGGCCCTCCACGCCCATAACGGCGGGCTGATCCACACGGTCGAGCGCCCCGTGGAGACCATGGAAGACCTCGCCGGCCTGCGCATCCGCACGCCGAGCCCGGCCGTCTCGATGATGCTCGAACATCTGGGCGCAGTGCCGCAGGGGCTCCCCCCGGGGCAGGTCTACGAGAGCCTGCAGCGCGGCGTCATCGACGGCACCGTGTTTCCGTGGGATCCAGTGAACTCGTTCCGTCTTGCCGAAGTGCTGAACCACCATCTCGACACCCGCGCCTACACGGTCTCGTTCTTCTTCGTGATGAACCAGGATCGCTTCGACGAGTTGCCCGCCGACGTGCAGGCCTGCATTGAGGAGAGCTCCGGCGACGCGCTCGTCGCCCGCTTCGGCGATTGGTGGGATGCCTGGGACGCGCCGGGTCGCGAGGCCGCAGAAGCGCGCGGCAGCCAGATCCGCGTTCTCTCGGACGAAGAGCGCGAGCGCTGGCGCGAGGCGCTCGAGCCGATGATCGAGGCCTATCTCGTCGAGCTCGAAGGCGAAGGCGTGGACAACGCACGCGAGATCTACGACGCGATGCGAGCGAAGATCGCCGAACTCGAAGGCTGACTTCCAAGGCTGATCTGGACCGGGCGTCGCGGACACGCGCCGCGACGCCCCCCTTCCTCTCCCCAACGAACGAGACGACGTTGCTGTTCGCCCGCGCGTACCGAGCCCTCGAAAAGCTGTGCTTTGGCGCCGCGCTGATCGGCTTCATCGCCCTCATGGGCGCTGTCGGCGTCACCATGACGGACATCGTCCTGCGCCCCTCGGGCGGCGCCGTGGCAGGCGTCGTCGATATCGTGCAGCTGCTCGTGATGACCGGGGCGTTCCTCGCCCTGCCCTACACCTTCATCAGCGACGGGCATGTCTCGGTGGATCTCGTGGCGCAGAACCTGCCCCCGCGCGCCTCGGCGCTGCTGCGGCTCGGCGCGGCCATTCTCGGGACGGGATTGATGGCGCTCGTGATGCGCTATGGCTGGCAATCCATGATGCAGCAGCGCCGCTTCGGCGACGTTTCGCAGACCATCGGCATCCCCATGACCTGGTTCTGGGCACCGCTGCTGTTCGGACTGGCCTTGTCGAGCATCGTCGCGCTGTTCCTCGCCGCCCGGGAGGGCGCGCATCTGGTGACAGGCCGCGATCCCATCGGAGCCGGCTCGTGAGCGGCCCCTTCATCGGCCTCTTCGGATTTGCCGCAGCGCTCGTGCTGATCCTGCTTCGCGTGCCCGTGGGCATCGCCATGGGCGTCGTCGGCGTGGGGGGCTTTGCCTTCGTTACGAGCTGGCGGCGCACGGAGTTCATCCTCGGGATCGCGCCCTTCGAGGCGGTCTTCCCCTACAGCCTCTCGGTCGTGCCGCTCTTCGTCATGATGGGCGCCTTCGCCGCGCGGGCGGGCTTGTCGAAGAGCCTGTACGACGCCGTCAACGCCTTCATCGGGCATGCGCGCGGCGGGCTCGCCATGGCGACGATCGGGGCCTGCGCGGCGTTCGGGGCGGTCTGCGGATCGAGCCTCGCCACGGTCGCCACCATGGGCCGCGTCGCCATGCCGGAAATGCGTCGCCACGGCTATCACGACAGGCTGGCTGCCGCCTCCGTCGCCGCAGGCGGAACGCTGGGTGTGCTGATCCCGCCCTCGATCATCCTCGTCATCTACGGGCTCCTGACCGAAACCTCCATCGGCGGGCTGTTCATGGCGGCGCTCATCCCCGGGCTTCTGGGAACGCTGCTCTACATCCTCGCGATCTACATCGAGACCCGCATCAACCCCGAACTCGGCCCCGGCGCACCGCGGCAGGACTGGCCGGCGCGGATGCGGGCGCTCTCGAAGGTCTGGGCGGTCGGGCTGCTGTTCTTCCTCGTGATCGGGGGCATCTATCTCGGCTGGTTCTCGCCCACCGAGGCCGCAGCGGTGGGCGCGTTCGGAGCCTTCGCCTTCGCGCTGCTGCAGGGGCGGATGACGGGGGGCGTCTTCATCGAATGCACGATCGAGACGGTGCGAACGACCGGCATGATCTTCCTCATCCTGATCGGGGCGGCGCTCTTCAACTACTTCATCGAGATCTCCGGCCTGCCGCGCCTGCTCGTGGGGAGCATCCAGGAGATGGGGCTTTCGCCCTTCACTGTGCTGCTCGTCATCATGCTCTTCTACGTGGTGCTCGGCTGCTTCATGGACGCGCTTTCCATGATCCTGCTGACCGTCCCCTTCGTCTTCCCCGTGGTCTCGGCGATGGGGTTCGATCCGATCTGGTTCGGCATCCTGCTCGTGACGGTCGCCGAGATCGGGCTGATCACGCCGCCTGTGGGGATGAACCTCTTCGTCATCCAGGGCGTCGCACCGGGCTTGCGGCAAGCCACCGTGATCCGGGGCATCCTGCCGTTCTTCGCCGCCGACATGGTGCGGCTGGGGTTGCTGCTGGCGTTTCCCGCCATCGTCCTCTGGCTCCCCATGCGCATGGCGGGGTGAGCGCTCAAGGCGTGGGCACGGGGTCCGCTTCGGCATCGGCCTCCTTGTCGGGCACCGCTCGGCGATCGCCCAGCACGTCCTCGACATAGAGCAGATTGACGGCGACCAACCCGGCAGCCGTCAGCGGTGCGGCGAGGATGAGGCCTGGGGCTCCAAACAGCGTGCCGAACAGCACCTGCATCGAGATCAGCAGCGCCGGCGGCATCAGCACCGCGCGCTGCTGGATCATCGGGGTCAGGATGTAACCCTCGAGGCTCTGCAGGCTGACGAAGAATGCGAGGACGATCAGCCCTGTCTCGATACCGTCGGCGAAGGCGATCGCGACGATGGGAATGCCGGCGATGATCGGCCCGAGAAACGGCACGAAGGTGAGGATCGCGGTCAGCGCGGCGAGCCCGAGCCAGAGTTCGATGCCGATGAGATACAGGCCGGCAGCCGTCAGCACACCGAGAACCGTCATCGACACGAGTTGCCCGAGAAGCCACCAGCGCAGGACGTAGCCGATCAGCGACAGCGCTTCGCTCGCACGCGAACGCACGCCGAGCGGCGTCAGCTTCAGCAGCCCGCGCGTATAGAGCCCCGGATCCGCCGCCATGAAGATGCCGATCACGATCACCACGACCATCGTGCTGATCGTCCCCAACACCCTCATCACGATCCCGGCTGCGGCTCCGGCGGCTTCCTGGATCGTCCCCATGCCGCCGTTGCCATCGTTGTCGCCGTCCCCGTCGCCACCGGAGAAGACCGGCAGTTCCTGGACCCACTGCTGGACGGCCCCCGCGATTTCCATCAGACGCTGGACGAGCGTGCCGAGTTCCTCGATCGCCTGCGGGACGATTGCAAAGCCCAGGGCGATCAGGATCACCGCAAGCGAGAGCGTCACGAGAACGAGCGCCCAACCGCGCCCGAGGGGTGTCCAGTGCACCAGACCGCCGGCCAGTGCGCTCAGCGCTGTGGCGAGAAGAACGCCGGCAAAGACCATCAGCAGGACCTCGCCGACGAGCCACAGGAGCAATCCGATCCCAAGCGCCAGCAGCACGATCTCCGGCCGTACCCAGCGCGATCGGCTCTCCAACATGCAACCCTTCTCCTGCGTCAAAAACACCACCATGAAACGTGATGTCGCCGCAAAGGTTCGATCGCGCGATGCGGCGCGTATCTCGTGCGGCGACCCGCATCGCGTTCGCTGCAAGCGGCATTTGTAAGCCCGGCAAAAAGCGGCATAGTGGCTGCGCTCCGCAACGACGGGGCGCGCACAACGCAAAGAGCTTTGGGAGGGATCATGATTTCGAGGACATTCGTCGCCGCGGCTGCGTCTGCCGTGCTGTTCGCCGGATCGGTCGCGGCGAGCGACTATCCGACGCGCGAACCCAACGGCGTGATCATGTGGGGAGCCGGCGGCGCAACCGATGTCGTCGCCCGCGCGGTGACGCCCCATGTCGAGGAGGTGCTCGGCAAGCGCATCGTCCTGCAGAACCGTGCCGGCGGCACCGGGGCGCTCTCCACCGCCTTCGTCAATGCGGCGCGGGCAGACGGCTACACCATCCTCTACGGGGCGGAGAACCCGCAGCTGCACAAGGTGCTCGGTCTTTCGGAGATCGACTACGCGGACTTCTACCCGGTCAACATCCTCGCTCGCGGCGTGGCCGTGATCGTGGCCAACAACGACCAGCCCTGGGAGAGCGTGGCGGATCTCGTCGCCGATGCCCAGAGCCGCCCCGGCGAGATCAAGATGGGCTCGACAGGCCCCGGCGGGCTGCCGCACGTGGTCGGCGCGATGCTCGGCGCGGTGACGAACTTCGACGTGAACGCGATCCCGTTCGACGGCGAAGGCCCGGGCCTTACGGCGCTCCAGGGCGGGCACGTGGATTTCATGCCCGTCGGCCTCAGCGCCGCCTCCGAGCAGATCAAGGCGGGCCGCGTGAAGGTGCTGGCGGTCGTCAATCCGGAAGCGATCGATTCGCTGCCGGGCGTGCCTCCGGTCACGGAGGACTACCCCGACTTCGCCCGCTACCTCCCCTGGGGGCCGTTCTACGGCATCTTCGTGAAGCGCGACACGCCCGACGACATCAAGGCGACGCTCGTCGAGGCCTTCGCGGAAGGCGCCGCCAACGCGCAGTTCACGCAGCTCATGGACGAGCGCGGGAACGTCATGATGAGCATCTCCGGTGACGAAGCCGACGACTTCCTCCGGAAGTGGCAGTCTGTAACCTCGTGGCTCCTGCACGAGGCCGGCGCGACGCAGGCTTCGCCGGAAGAATTCGACATCCCGCGTCCCTGAGCCAAGGGCGACGCCGGCGCACCAGCCGGCGTCGCATCGACATCTCTACATCGAGGGAAAGCCCATGCTGCCGCCACGCCAGAGGCAATCCGGCGAGAGCGCCTTCGGCTACGGCCTGCTGCTGTTCAGCCTCTTCGTCTTTCATCAGGCGTATGTCATCTCGGGCTTTCGCGGCCTGAGCACGGCAGGTGCGGTGCCGATGGCGGCGGCCGCCGTGATGATCGTCTGCGCGGCGCTCGTCGTCATCGACAACCATCGTCATGCGCGCCGCGCCGCGCCTGAGACCGCCACGCCGACGCGGCGCCTCCTGCCGCGCGACATCCTCGTCTTCACCGGCCTGATCGGGCTCTTCACGCTCGCGCTCGAGCCCTTGGGCTTTATCGTCTCCGCCTTCGTCTTTCTCCTCGCCTCGATCCACTACCTGCATCGCGGCTCGGCCCTGTTCACGCTCGCGGTTTCGGCCTGTGCGCTGGCCGTGGTCTACGTGGTCTTTCGCCTGCTCTTCCTCGTCGTGCTGCCGGAAGGATCCCTGTTTCGATGAGCGAGGCGCTGACCTATTTCCTGATGGCCTGGACCGATCCGGGCCTCCTTGCCCTCGTGGCCGCGGGGACCTTCGCCGGCATCTATGTGGGCGCGATCCCCGGGCTCTCGGTGACGATGGCGGCCGCCATCCTGATCTCCTTCACCTTCCGCTGGGAGGTGAACGAGGCGCTGGCATTGATCGCCGGCGTGTTCATGGGCGGGGTCTACGGCGGGTCGCGCAGCGCCATCCTGCTCAACATCCCCGGCGCGCCGAGCGCCATGGCGACCGCCTTCGACGGCTTTCCCCTGGCGCAGCGCGGCGAGGCGGGGCCGGCGATCGGGCTCTCCACGGTGATGTCGTTCATCGGCGGGATCGTCGGCATCGTCACCCTCGCCGTCGCCGCCCCCGCGATCTCCGAGTTCGCCCTCCTTTTCGCGCCCCGCGACTATCTCCTCCTCGCCCTGATCGGGCTGCTGCTCGTGGGCAGCCTCTCAGGCGAATCGTTGACGAAGGGGATCTTTGCAGGCGCGCTCGGCGTCGCGATCGGGATGGTCGGCCTCGATCCGCTCACCGCGCAGGGCCGCTTCACCTTCGGCACGATCCAGCTCATGGGCGGGATCCCGTACGTGGTCGCGATGATCGGTTTTTTCGGCGTCGCCGAGGCGCTGGCGCAGATCCACGACGTCGCCGCAAAGCCCGTGCGCCAGAAGCTCGACAAGATCATCCCGTCATGGGCGCTGATCCGAAGGATGCTGCCCGTCTCGCTGCGCGCCTCAGTCACCGGCGTAGGCATCGGCGCGCTGCCGGGGACCGGCGGCGACATCGCGGCGCTGATGGCCTACGATCAGGCCAAGCGCAGCGTCAAGAACCCGACGCGGCCCTTCGGCGAGGGTGCCTACGAGGGGCTGGTGGCCCCCGAATCCGCCAACAACGCGGCCGTCGGCGGGGCCTTCATCCCCATGCTGACGCTGGGAATTCCCGGCGATGCGGTGACGGCGGTGATCATCGGCGCGCTTTTCATCCACGGGCTCAATCCCGGCCCGATGCTGATGATCCAGACGCCGCACCTGTTCTGGTTCACGGTCGGCACGCTCGCTCTCGCAAACATCTTCGTGCTGATTTTCGGGCTGACCGGGGTGAAGCTGTTTGCGCGCATGATCGAGTGCCCGAGGGGCATCCTGATCCCGCTGATCCTGATCCTGTCGGTGGTCGGGTCCTATGCCATCCAGAACAACATCGTCGATGTCTACTGGATGCTCGGCTTCGGGATCGTCGGCTATTTCCTGAAGATCTACGGCTTCCAGGTCGCGCCGATCATCCTGGGCGTGATTCTCGGCCCGCTCATCGACGTCAGCTACCGCCGGGCGATGATCAGCGTGCGCGACAGCATCCCAGATTTCCTGCTCGGTCTCGTGATCAACCCGATCACCCTCGTGCTGACCCTGTTCATCTGCTTCATCCTCGTGAGCCAGACCAGCACCTGGGCCCGGCTGAGGGCGCGGATCGCGCTCTGGCGCAGGCGCTGAAGGTGCGGCGAGCATCACGGGGCTTTGCAGTGTGCAACAGCTTGCCTGTCGATCTGATTCCTGCGGCAGTGCGTATCTGTGACGTCGGCGTCACGTCGATGCGCGTTCAGCAACAGGATCACTCTTGCTCATTCTGAAGGTCCTCGGCGCGACTGTGCTGCTTCTGGCAGTGGGTTTCGCGGTTTACATCCGATTCTCGGTGCCTGCCCTCCAGAAGGATGCGGAGGCCGCCATCGCTGCTGTCATGGCGGCGCCGGTTCCCGATCCCGTGCGCGGCGAGACCGGTTTCGCCCGGTCCGACGGCTGGTCGATCTGGTACGAGAAGATCACGCCGAACCAGCCCCCGAGGGGCGCGGTCCTCCTGATCATGGGGATCGCGGACGATGCCCTGGGCTGGCCGAAGAGCTTCATCGACGCGCTGGTCCGTGCGGGATACGAGGTCGTGCGGTTCGACAACCGGCAGACCGGTCTCTCGGATTGGACGCCGCCGCGTGCGGAGGGTGCCGCCTACGCGCTGTCGCACATGGCGGACGATGCGCGCGCCGTCCTCGACGCCCTCGACATCGACAAGGCGCACATCGTCGGCATCTCGATGGGCGGCATGATCGCCCAGGAATTCGCCGCCGCACATCCGCAGCGCACGGCGTCGCTCGTTCCGATCATGTCGTCAGGGCATATCGAGGACGCCGCACTGCCCCCAGTCCCGCGCAGCACCACCCGCGCGCTGATCAGGGCGACCATCAAATACGGCCTTTGGCGGACGGAAATCAACAAGGTGAGGCTGCAGCTCGCCTACAAGACGATCCTGATGGGGGACGCGCGATATCCGCTGAACGTCCGGGAGGTCGCGGAGACCTTCCTCTACAACATTCGCCATCGACGAGGCTACAATCTTCGTGCGATCTCGCCGCACCAGGCGGCCGTCGGCAAGTCAGGATCGCGCTACGAGTCGCTGGCGGCGCTGGAAATGCCGAGCCTCGTCGTCCACGGCGTCGATGATCCGATCGTACCGCTCGATCACGGCAGGAAGCTCGCCGCATCCATCCCCGGAGCGCGCTCGCTCTGGGTCGAGGGCATGGGGCACAACCTTCCCGACCACCTCGTCCCGGGCATCGTGTCGGCTCTCGTCTCGCTGTTCGAGGCGAGTGGAGAGAATTAGTCCCAAGCGGGCGCTCCGCCTGCGGCAGATGACGAACCCGTTGAACATCCCCGCGCCCTCGTCGTTGTCGGCGAAAGGAGATTTCGACATGTCACGCTACCTGCTCGTTTCGCTGCTCACCCTGCAGCTCCCGATCACCGCATCCGCGTTTGCGCAGACCACGCCGCCGGGTGTCACGGCGGCGCCCGAGGTCACCGGCGGCACGGCCTATTGGCTGTGGGTCCTGATCGCGCTGGCGCTGATCGCGATGGGCATCTGGTACTTCACCAGTCGGAGACGGCGCTGAGGGAACGCTTTCGTGGATTTTCGCGGACGGTCATACGGGTGCAACAATCGGCGGCTAACGCAACGCTTCACGCGCGCCGGGACTGCATCATGAAACGCCTCTCCGAGACACCGCTCGTCCACCCCGACGCCCGCATCACGGATTGCCGCCTCGGGCGCTACACGGATATCGGCGCCCGCACGATCCTCAACGAGGTCACGATGGACGACTACTCCTACATCGTGCAGGACGGGGACGTGGCCTATACCAGCATCGGGAAATTCACCTCGATCGCCCGCATGGTGCGCATCAACCCGGGCAATCACCCGATGTGGCGCGCATCGCAGGCGCACTTCACCTACCGCGCCTCGAACTTTTGGCCGGATGTCGAGGAGGACGACGCGGAGTTCTTCGCATGGCGGCGCTCCTTCCTCTGCGAGATTGGCCATGACGTCTGGATCGGACATGGTGTCGTGGTGCTGCCGGGGCGGAAAATAGGTACTGGCGCGGTGATCGGCGCAGGGGCGATCGTGACGAAGGACATCCCCGACTACGCCATCGCCGTCGGCAACCCGGCCCGCATCGTCAGGATGCGCTTCCCCGAAGACATCGCCGCACGGCTCCTCGCCCTGCGCTGGTGGAATTGGGACCACGAGCGCCTGCGCCTCGCCCTCCCCGATTTCCGCACGCTGTCGGTGGAGGCGTTTCTCGACAGGCACGAAACGTGATCAATCTCCCTCGATCACAAGCTCGACGCGATCAGCGGGGAAGAGCCCCCACAGCGCCTGGATGCGCGCACCGCTTGCATCCACGTTCACGGCGTCGCTCACCAGCACGATGCGGCCCGGGGTGAGATCGAGGAGTGCCGCCTCCTCCGGGCTCGTGGCGCGCGCCGTGATCTTCGTCGAGAGGCGCGTGTAGTCGGCGACGCCGCAGGCTGCAAGCGCCTTGGTGATGGAGCCCGTGCGCGCGTAGTGCTCCTCGAACCCGGCGAAGCGCGGCAGCGGCAGGATCGTGCGCCCGATCGAGATTGGCGTGCCGTCGGCGTTGCGGCGGGTCTCGATCTCGATCACGGGTGCGCCCGCGTCGATCCCGAGTCGCGCGGCGGCCCAGGCGTCGGCGACGGTCTCGCGCGCCGCGATCAGCTCGCTAGATGCCTCGCGCCCCGCCCGCGAGACATTCTCCGAGAAGCGCATGCGCGGGCCGATCGGATAGGCGATGGGGCGCGCCTCGACAAAGGTGCCCTTGCCCTGCGTCGCCCGCACCAGCCCCCGCGAGGCGAGGACACCCAGCGCCCGCCGCACCGTGTGGCGATTGACGCCGAAGCGGGTGGCGAGCTGCGCCTCCGTGGGGAGCCTGTCCCCGGGAGCGATCCGCTCGCCCGCGATATCCGCCTCGATCCCGTCCACGATCTGCCGCCACGCGGCAACGCCCTCGCCGCGCAGGAGTGGGTCGGACGATGCGGTGTCGGGCAGGGCCATTGGCGTCGGCTTCATTGTCACGGAACTTTCATTTGACGTTCTCGGTCGGTTGTCTATATCATTAGACAAATAAACTCACGCTGGCAACCGACTGGATAGAGCAATCCGATGCCTCAATCCCAAACTTCCCCAACGATCGCCGCCCGCCAGGAAGCGATGCGGATCTGCGCCGAGGCCGCGCCGGCGGAACTCGTCGATGCGCTCGAAGCGCTTGCGGTAACCGAGCCTGTCGAGGATCTGCGCCGGCCCGATACCGGCCTCGTCATGCTGCGCGGGCGCATCGGCGGCGACGGCCGGGCGTTCAACATGGGCGAGGCGACGGTCACCCGCGCCGCGATCAGGCTCGCCGGCGGCTTGACCGGTTTCGCATGGCATCTGGGGCGCGATGCAGCCCGCGCCCGCAACGCCGCGATCCTCGACGCGCTCTGGCAGGACAATGCCCGCCGCCCCCTCGTCGAGGAGGCCTTGTCGCCCATCGCCAAACGGCTCGCAGACGAAAAGGCCCGCTCGGCCGCGCGCGTCGCGGCAACGAAGGTCAACTTCTTCACCATGGTTCGCGGAGAGGATTGAAACCGTGCTGACCGCTCTCAAACCCGGCCTCATTGACCCCGTCATGGATTCGCAGGCCGTCTTCCGCAGGACGATGGATGCGCTGGCGCAGCCGGGCACGCTTCAGGATCTCGCACTGACGCTCGATCCGCCCGCGCCGCTCACGCCCGAACTCGCAGCGATCGCGTTGACGCTGGCTGACCACGAGGCCCCGCTGTGGCTCGATGCGGCGCTCGGGAGTTCGCGGGATGTCGTCGACTATCTGCGCTTTCATACCGGCGCTGCCATCGTCTCCGACCCGCAGGACGCGGCCTTCGCGCTGATCTGCGATCCCGCATCCATGCCGCGCCTCGATGCTTTCTCCATCGGCATCCAGGAATATCCCGATCGCTCGACGACGCTCGTCATCGCCGTAGAGACGCTGGCGGTGTCCGGCGGCTTCACGCTGACCGGACCGGGCATCGCTACGACGGCGCAGCTTCACGCAGCCCCGCTGCCCACCGATTTCCTCGCGCAATGGCAGGCCAATCGCAGCCTCTTCCCCTGCGGCGTTGATCTCATCTTCATAGCGCCCGGCCGCATCGCCGGCCTGCCGCGCTCCACCGTCGTCACCGAGGAGGGCTGATCCATGTATGTCGCGGTGAAGGGTGGCGAGGCGGCCATCGACAACGCCCACACGCTGCTCGCCCATGATCGGCGCGGCGACCCGTCGGTGGCCGAGATCGCCCCCGATCAGATCGCCGAGCAGCTCACCCTCGCCGTCGATCGCGTCATGGCGGAGGGTTCGCTCTATGACCGCGATCTCGCCGCGCTCGCCATCAAGCAGTCGCGCGGCGATCTCATCGAGGCGATCTTCCTCGTGCGCGCCTTCCGCACCACGCTCGCCCGCTTCGGCTATGCCGAG
>Ga0208490_100674_pt1 | contig 18201 bp, 20 predicted proteins | sample SubbioAug_CSWold_FD_184818 | JGI IMG/M metagenome (GOLD analysis project Ga0208490, IMG submission 184818) | Serpentinite rock and fluid subsurface biosphere microbial communities from McLaughlin Reserve, California, USA - CR11Aug_CSWold (SPAdes) | ecosystem: Environmental > Terrestrial > Deep...
CGCCGTGGGGCGGCGCGGGGCGCGTTTGCGTGCGCGCGGGATGCGCGGGGCTCAGCCCCAGCGCTTCAGCAGCTGACGCTCTCCCAACCCGACAAGTGCGTCCGTGGTCTTGCCGAGGATGGCGAGCAACACGATCGCCAGGAAGAGCCGGTCGATGCGGCCATTGTTCTGCGACTCGATCAGCAGGAAGCCCAATCCCATGGTTGACCCCACCAGTTCGGCGGCGACCAGGAACAGCCACGACTGCGCGAGCGCGAGCCGCAGGCCCGAGACAACGGAGGGAACGATCGCGGGCAGCTGCACGGTCGCGAGCAGCGACACACCGCGGTAGCCGTAGGCGCGGCCGAGCTCGACGAGCTGGCGGTCGACATGGCGCAGCGCCCCGGCGACCGTCGTGTACACGGGGAAGGCAGCACCAATGGCAACGAGGGCTACCTTCGAGTCTTCACCGAAGCCGATGTAGAGCATGAGCAGCGGAGCCCAGGCGAGCGACGGCACGGCGCGCAGGGCCCCGACCGTCGGCGCGAGAGCGCCGTCGGCAAGCTTCGAGAGCCCGACGATGGCACCGAGTACGAGTCCCACGATCGCGCCGAGCGCGAAGCCGATCACCACGCGTTGGGTCGAGATCGCCACGTAGAGGCCGAGAAGCCCGCGCTCGCCGAGGTCGATCGCGGCCAGCACAACCGACTCGGGCGTCGGCAGGCGATGCGCCGGAACCCAGCCGAGGGTCGAGGCGAGCTGCCACAGGACGAGAATCAGGATCGGCAATGCGGCGCCGAGGGCGACGTAACCGAGTCGACGGCCGCGCGGTCCGCGATCGCGCGCGGGCCTGCGGTCTATTCCTGACGAGCCGACGTCAGAGCCGGCGACGGTGGGCGCCGCGACGCGGCGGCCCGATTCCTCGGGTCGCCGCGTCGCGGTTGCGCTGGTGCGCTGGTCAAGGGCCATGGCTGGCGTCCTCCGGGCTACTCGAACCGACTGGGGTCGGCGTTCCGGGCGAAGTCGGGCAGGAACAGTTCGGCGAGAGCCGCATCCACCGCGTCTTGCGAGGCAATGTCGCCGTTGGCGACCTGGATCGGGCCGATCGTCGTGAGCACGTCGAGCTGCACGTCGCCGGGCACCGGGTCGAGGTCGATCACGGTTCGCTCGAGCAGCACGACGCGAGCGATGTCGATGTCGATCGCGCCCACCTCGGCGAGAATCTCGGCGGTCTCCTCGGGGTTCTCGAGCGCCCACTGGCGAGCCCGCTCGTAGGCGTCGACAACGAGCTGCAACAGATCGGGGCTGCGCTCGGCGAACTCCTCCGTCGCGTTCAGCACGCCGTAGGAGTTGAAGTCGATGTTGCGGTAGACGAGCGTCGCGCCGGTCGCCTCGGCGGAGGCCATGATGGGGTCGAGCCCCGACCAGGCGTCGACCGTGCCGTTGGCGAGGGCCGCAGCTCCGTCGGCGTGCTGGAGGTTCTGAATAGACACCTCGGACGGGTCGACACCGGCCTCCTCCAACGCCTGCAGCAGGAAGAAGTAGGGGTCGGTGCCGAAGGTGACGGCAACCGTCTTGCCGCGCAGGTCGGAGACCTCGGTGATGTCGGAACCCTCTGGCGCGACAATTGCCGCCCACTCCGGCTGCGTGTACACGGCGACCGTGCGAATCGGCGAGCCGTTGGCGCGGGCCAGCAGCGCGGCCGAGCCGGCCGTCGAGCCGAGGTCGAGCTCGCCCGCGCGCAGGCCCTCGTTCGCGCGGTTCGAGCCGAGAGACTGGGTCCAGACCACCTCGACGTCGTCGCCGAGCTCGGCCTCGAGCCAGCCCTGGTCGCGAATGATCAGGCTGAGCGGGTTGTAGGTCGCGAAGTCGAGCGAGAGGCGGTCGCTCGACCACTCCCCCGCGGCGGCGCTTTCGGTGGGCTCGGGAGCGATGGCACTGCCCTCGCCTGCGACGCAACCCGTCATCGCCATCGTCGCGACAGCGGCGACGGCGGCGAGCGAGATGAGGGGACGGCGAGTCATGGTGGTGCCTTTCGTGTGTGCCAGAGGGCGGTTGGGGTGGTGGCGGGTGGTGCGGGATGGTGCGGTCTAGTGGCCGTGATGGCTGTCGACGCCGAGCGCGTCGAGCAGCTCGGCGCGCAACTCGGCGAGCTGGGCGTCAGCCCGGTCGCGCGGCCGCGTTCCGGGCACGTCAACGATGCGGCGGATGCTCGCCCCGGGCGCTCCGTCGGGGTCCCGTCCGAGAAGGACAACACGGTCGGCGAGGGTGAGCGCCTCGTCGACATCGTGGGTGACGAGCACGATCGTGGCCGGCTCGACGGCGTGGATGTCGACCAGCAGGTCTTGCATCGTCAGGCGGGTGAGCGCATCCAGCGCGCCGAAGGGCTCGTCGAGGAGCAGCACGCCCGGGCCGCGCGCGAGCGCGCGGGCCAGCGACACCCGCTGAGCCATGCCGCCCGAGATCTGACGGGGGCGCAGCGCGGCGGCGTCGGTGAGCTGAACGAGTTCGAGCAACTCGGCAACACGCTCACGACCGGCGGCGCGGTCGAGGCTGCGCGGGATGCCCAGTTCGACGTTGCGAGAAATGGACCGCCAGGGCAGCAGACGCGGCTCCTGAAAGGCGACCGCGCAGCGCTGATCGGCGGGGGCGACCGCCTCGCCGCCGATCGTGACCGAGCCGGTGGTGGGCGCATCCAAGCCGCTGATCTGACGCAGCAGCGTCGATTTTCCGCAGCCGGAGGCACCGATCAAGGCGACGATTTCACCGGCGGCGATGTCGAGGTCGACGTCGCGGAGCACGGGGCGCTCCCCCGAGCCGGCGGCGTCGGTGAACGAGCGCCCCACGCCCGACAGGCGCACGGGAAGTGCGGGCGAGGTCGCCAGAGTCGAGGGAGCGGTGAACGTCATGCCGCCACGGTACGGAGCCGCGTCGTCACGCCTCAAGCGCAGGCGACACAGTGTGACACCCGGTGAAACATTGCGTCACACAGGCATCCTGGGGCGCCTCGACGCGTGCCTAGACCAGAGCCGTCCGCTTCGACGTGGGCGCACCCTCGATCACGCGGTGGCGCACCGCTCCGGAAATCTGGTCGACGATGATCGTGACGATGATGATGACGGCAAGCGTGATGCCGACCCGCTCCCAGTCGCGGCGCTCAAACACCTGGGCGAGCAGTGAGCCAACGCCGCCGGCACCCAGGATGCCAAGGATGGCGCTCGCGCGAATATTGATCTCGAAGCGGTAGAGCCAGAAGGCAATCACCTCGGGCAAGATTTGCGGCGTTACGGCAAACCGCAGGCGCTGCAGCGTGCTCGCTCCGGCTGCTCGCAGCGCCTCGCTGGGGCCGGGCGGTACCGACTCAATCGCCTCACTCGTGAGCTTGCCCAGGGTTCCGATCGAGCCGACGCCGATCGCCAGGGCGCCGGCGAGCGGGCCGAGACCGAAGATCGGCAGCATGATCGCGATCGCGAACACCAACTCGGGGATCGCCCGCACGATATTCAGACACTGCCGGGTCGGGAAGACAATCCAGCGCGGGGCCACCGTCGACGCCGCGAGAAACGCCAAGGGGAACGACAGCAGCGCGCCGATGACCGTGCCGATCCACGCGATCTGCAGCGACTCGAACATGAGTCGCAGTGCGTCGCTCCAGTAGGTGGCGTATGGCTCGGAAAAGGGGTTCTGCAGGACCCCGCGCAGCATGAGCTCGCCGTACACCAGTGACTGCGCGGGAATCTCAGCCAGTCGCTCCCAGCGAGCATTCGCCACGGTCACGGCGATCACGATCAGGGCCAGGAGGCCGAGTTGCATCAGGGTGTAACGCGTGCGGGACGGGGCGCTGGGGCGCGGCGACGCTCCGCGGCGCGCGGCGGGGGCGGTCATGCGAGCCTCCGTCGAATCGACTGCGACACGAGGTCGATCGAGAACACCACGACAAAGAGCAACACGACGATGGCCGACACGTTCGAGTAGTTGAATCGCGCAAACTCAACGCTCAGCGTTGCGCCAATACCGCCGCCGCCCACGATGCCGATCACGACCGAAGCGCGAATGTTGAGCTCGAGCACGTAGAGGCAGTACGAGAGATAGTTCGGCAGGATCGACGGTGTGACGACATAGCGCGCGCGTTGCAACGCGTGCGCGCCCGCCGCGTCGGCCGCCTCCAGCGGGCCGCGATCGACAGCGTCGATCGTCTCGCTCGTGAGCTTCGCAATGATGCCGATGTTGAACATGATCAGCGCGAGGATCCCGGCGAGCGACCCCGCCCCCACCAGGGCAAAGAACAGCAGGCCATAGCCGACGTCGGGCAGCGAGCGCACGACCGACAGAAACAGCTTGGCCGCGCGATACAGCACGGGGTTCGCCGTGGTGACCCGAGACGCCAAGAGCGCCATGCCCAGTCCGATGGTGCACCCCACCGTCGTCGCGATGAGCGCGATGGACAGCGTTTCGGTCCACGGGCCGACGGTGCGAGCGATGAACGCCCAGTTCGGCTGCAGGAACTCCTGGATGATGAACCATCCGCGCCCCAGATCGGTCCAGAGCGGTGACAGGTCGAACTCGATACCGACGGCGGCCCACACCGTGATGGCGATCACCGCGAGAGCCGCGAGGTAGGCGCCGGGCCCGGTTCGGGGCTTCCGCGGCCGCGCCGACGGCGGCGCCGACGCCGACTTGGCGGTTGCCGTCACGCTCCCGCCCCCGAGGTGCCGTGGCTCGACTCGGGCACGTCAGACTCGAGGGCCTCGAGGTCGTCGGTGAGCACGTCGTCAGCCGTCAAGGACCGGCCGTAGATATGCTCGAACACGGCGTCATCGGCCTCGGCGGGCGTGCCATCAAAGACGACCTGCCCGGCGCGCATGCCGATGATGCGGTGGGCATAGCGGCGAGCGAGGTCGAGGAAGTGCAGGTTGACGATCGTCGTAATGCCCAATTCGGCATTGATGCGCTGGAGATCGCGCATGACCATATTCGCCGTGGGCGGGTCGAGCGAGGCGACCGGCTCGTCGGCGAGAATCACGGCCGGATCTTGGGCGAGCGCCCGCGCAATGGCGACGCGCTGCTGCTGTCCCCCCGAGAGCTGATTGGCGCGAACGTATGCCTTGTCGACGATGCCCACCCGTTCCAACGCGACAAACGCCTGCTCTCTATCGGATGCGCGAACGTAGCCGACGAGGGACGGCACAAGTGGCGTCGCGTGCAGGCGACCGACGAGGACGTTGCGCAGCACGGTCACGCGGCCGACCAGGTTGAACGACTGGAAGATCATTCCGATGCGCGAGCGCAGCGCTCGCAGCCGGCGCGGAGTGGCGCCGTCAACGCGCACGCCGTCAACCTCGAGTTCGCCGCCGGTGACCGGCACCAGGCCGTTGATCGTGCGGATCAGGGTGGACTTTCCGGCGCCCGAGAGTCCGACAACGACAACGAACTGACCCGCAGGAATCTCGAGCGTCACACCATCGAGGCCGACGGTGCCATTGGGATAGGTGACGCTGACGTCACGGAAGCTGATCACAACTCTCGCCTTTGGGGGCTGGGGGTGGACGACGGACAGAGGGCCGGGGCAGCTGACCGCCCCGGCCCTCGCGACGGTACTACTCGCCGAAGTTTGCCTCGACCTGACGCGCGGCGTCCAGGGCGTCGAGGTCGGCGGGCACCAAATCCTCAATGCTGTAGACCGCGTCGAGGGCGGCGAGACCCTCGTCGGTCGCCGCGATCGCGAGGAACGCATCCGTGATCATCTGCTGCACCTCGGGGCTGAGGTCACCGGCGACGGCGACGCCGTCGTTCGGAATGTTGGTCGACCACGCAAAGACGACCACATCTTCGCCCACGGTCGGCAGCTCCTCGACGACGTTGGTGCGCGCATCGTTGAAGCTCACACCCACCGTCGCGTCGCCGCGAGCGACCGAGAGCACCGAGTTGGGGTGACCACCCGCGAAGAACGCACCCGAGAGATCAAACGGGTCAAGTCCGGCGTTCTCCAGCTGGGTCGCCGGGTAGTAGTACCCCGAGGCCGAACCCTCATCGACGAATGAGATGGCCTCGTCTTGCGTAATGTTCGCGAGCGCCTCTTCCCCGACCGGGCCCGAGGTGGCCTCGTCAACGCCGTTGCAGAACGAGTAACCGTCTTCGTCAACGACAACCGGGGTGGAGCAGAAGCGGTCAGGGTCGTTGGTGAACCACTGCGTCACGTAGGTGCTCGACCCAAAGCGCACCGACTGCAGCACCGGCACGGCGCCCGCCTGGTCGGCGGCCTGGACGAGAGCGATCGGGCCGAACATGCCGATCTGGGCCTGGCCTGCCTGCATGGCGACAACGAGCGCGTTGTAGCTCTCGGTCACCTCTGCCCGCACGGGAATTCCGAGCTCCTCACTCAGCAGCTCGCCGAGCACCTCGGCGTCGAGGACGAGCTGGTCGACCTCCTGCGAGGGCACGAGGCCGAGCACGAGCTCCTCGGGCATCTCGACATCAGTCGAGGTGCCGGGGTCGGTCGTCGGGTCCTCGGTGGCCTGCTCGTCGCTCGCGCAGGCGGCAAGGCCGAGCGCGAGGACGGATGCGGCTGCGACGACGCCGAAGCGGCGCGGAAAAGCAGTCATGGGGGTCTCCTCTGGTGCGGTGTCAGGGGGGGGACCCGCCGCGTGTGCCCGGCGGACTTCTTCGACCTTACGTCGAGACGGTTGTTCTGAGGAGAGGTTCCGTATTCCTGGACGCGAAATTTACGTGACGTTCACTCTGTCGTCGCCGCGCCGTCGCGAACCGTGCGGAGCTCGTCGAGCACGTCCTGGATGCGCGGTGCACGGACGCTGGGGGTGGCCTCCGGTTGAGCGTGCCGCTCAATGAGACCGGTGAGGCCTCCGCGCGCGGCCACCGGCGCCAGGTCATTCACCCAGATGTCCCCGACCGACACCAGCGGCTCTCCGGAATTCCAGCCCAGGCGGTCCGGCTGCGCGAGCAAGCGCTCGAGTCCGCCGGGCTTGCGCGCGTCCCCCACCACGTCGTCGATGAGGGACGCGATGCCGAGCGTCTCCAGCAGGGCCGAGGTGCCCGCCCCCGGCGCGTTGGTGACGAGAACCCGGCGATAGTCCGACCACTCTCCGAGAAGTTCGTGGATCCCGTCCGGTGCCGAGATGTCGAGGTGACCCGAGTCGAGTGCCCGCCTCGAGCGCGTGTACGCCGTGCTGAGCGCCGCGTCGTTCAGGCCATGCTGTCGCGCGAGGTGCGCCACGGCCTGGTATCCGTCAACCACCCCCTCGATCGTCGACACGCGCGTAGCGAGAAACGCGTCGAGGGGTTCGTTGATCAGCGCCGGGTCGCCCCCGAGTAACGCGGCGACCTCGGCGGCGTAGGCGCGCACCGGGGCATCACCCAGGCACAGCGTCCCATCGAAATCGAGGATCAGGACGCCGCGCACGCCGACCTAGCGACCGTCGGCGATCGCCCCGAGAACGCCGTTCACGAAGGCCGCCGAGTCATCAGTCGACAGCAGCGTCGCCGCCTCGATCGCCTCGCTGATCGCGACCGCGTCGGGCACCTCGGGGTTGTGCAGAAGCTCCCAGACGGCGACGCGGAGGATCGCGCGGTCGACGGCGGGCATGCGGGCGAGGCTCCAGCCCGTCGCGTGCAGTTCGATCAGACGGTCGATGCCGTCGGCGTTGTCGATCACGCCGCGCACGATTTCCTCGGCGTACGGCCAGCTCGACGAGCGCTGGGGCTGGGCGGCAGAGCGCTCGGCCTCCTCGCGCAGGATGTCGCGCAGGCTCGCCTGGCGAACGTCGGCGATATAGAGCATGTCGAGGGCGCGCTTGCGCGCCTTCGTGCGGGCGCTCACGCGTGGCCCCGCGGGGCTCGGATCGGGTGCGTCACGACGCTAGTCGTTGACGCGGCCGAGGTAGTCGCCCGTGCGGGTGTCGACCTTGACCTTCGTGTTCGCATCGAGGAACAGCGGAACCTGGATCTCGTAGCCGGTCTCGAGCGTGGCGGGCTTCGTGCCGCCGGTCGAGCGGTCGCCCTGCAGGCCCGGCTCGGTGTACGTGACCTCGAGCACCACCGACGCGGGCAGGTCGAGGTAGAGCGCGACGCCCTCGTGCATGGCGATCGTCACGTTCTGGTTCTCAAGCATGAAGTTCTTCGCGTCGCCGACGGTCTCCGACGGGACCGTGATCTGGTCGTAGTCGGTGAGGTCCATGAAGACGAAGCCGTCGCCGTCCTGGTAGAGGTACTGGTAGTCGCGGCGGTCAACGACGGCGAAGTCGATCTTGGTGCCCGCGTTGAACGTCTTGTCGACGACCTTGCCACTCGTGACGTTCTTCAGCTTGGTGCGTACGAACGCGCCGCCCTTGCCTGGCTTCACGTGCTGGAACTCGATGACGCTCCAGAGCTGGCCGTCGAGCGAGAGGACGCTACCGTTCTTGATGTCGTTCGTGGTGGCCATGGCGTGTTCGTATCCGTTCGTTTGGTACACAAAGTCGTGTGCGGTGCGCCGCGCACCGCCGGGGAAGTCTAGTCGACGCTAACCTTGGCGCCGCACCTGGTCGAGGGCGAGCAGGTAGGAGTGCTGACCGAAGCCGGCGATGACACCGGTCGCGACGCCGCTGATCACACTCGTGTGTCGGAACGTCTCGCGCGCGTGGGGGTTCGACAGGTGCACCTCGATCAGCGGAAGGCCCGCCTCCGTCACGAGAGCGGCGGCATCCCGCAGGGCGTACGAGTAGTGCGTGAAGGCGGCGGGGTTCAGGATGACGGGCAGGCGCTCGTCAACGGCCTCGTGCATCCAGCCGATCAGGGTCGCCTCGTCGTTCGTCTGGCGCACGTCGAGGGCGACGTCCGGATGGTGCTCGGCGAGCATCCGCTCGATGTCAGCGAGGCTCATCGTGCCGTAGATTTCGGGCTGCCGGGTGCCGAGCCGATCGAGGTTCGGGCCGTTCAGCACCAGCACGCGGTCGGTGTCTGCCATGCGTTCACCCTACTGGCGGCTCAAGAGCCGACCTCTTGGTACGCGCTGAACAGCAGCGACTCGTCGGTCCCGTTGAGAACCCGGGGGCGGCCGACGTCATCGAGCACGATGAAGCGCAGCATGCCCGCACGCGTCTTCTTGTCGCGCTGCATGGTCGCCAGCAACGTCTTCCAGCGTCCAATCGGATACGAGGTTGGCAGGGTGAGCGACTCGAGGATCGCGCGGTGGCGGTCGACGACGGCGTCGGGAAGACCCGTGGCGAGCCTCGACAGCTCGGCGGCGAAGATCATGCCGATGGCGACCGCCGAACCGTGTCGCCACCGGTAGCGCTCGGCGTGCTCGATGGCGTGTCCGAGGGTGTGGCCGTAGTTCAGAATCTCGCGACGGCCCTGTTCGGTGAAGTCGTCGCTGACAACCTCGGCCTTCACGCGAATGGCGCGTTCGATGAGTTCACGGAAGACCGCGCTGCTCGGGTCGGTCGCCGTCTCCACGTCAGCCTCGATGAGCTCGAGGATGCGCTCATCGGCGATGAAGCCGGCCTTCACGATCTCGGCAAACCCGGCAAGGATGTCGTTCTTCGGGAGCGTCGCGACAAGGTCGAGGTCGGCGACGACCGCGCGCGGCGCCCAGAAGGCGCCGACGAGGTTCTTGCCCTCGGCGGTGTTGATGCCGGTCTTGCCGCCGACGGCCGCATCAACGGCTCCGAGCACGGTCGTCGGAACGGCGACCCACGGCACGCCACGCAGCCAGGTGGCGGCGACGAAGCCGGCGAGGTCTGTGGTCGCTCCCCCACCGAGCCCCACGATCGCGTCGGTGCGCGTGAAGTCGGTTTGGCCGAGAATCTGCCAGCAGAAGGCCGCGACCTCCACCCGCTTGGCCCCTTCGGCGTCGGGCACCTCGGCGAGCAGCACCTCAGTGCGGCCCGCCAGTTGCTCGCGCAGGCGTTCGGCGGCGGGCGCCATCGCGGGCGCGTGGATCACGAGCACTTTGGCGGCGTTCGGCGGCAGCACGGAGCCGAGAGAATCGACGAGGCCGCGGCCGACGTGGACGTCGTAGCCCCCGCCCGAGGCAACGGAGATGATCGTGGCGTCCGTCATGACGCATCCTTCCCCTCGGGCGCACCCAGGCGCACCCAGTCGGCAATCTCGATGGCGATGGTGTCGGCGGGGCGACGGGAGGTGTCCCAGGTGGCCCGCGCGAGCATCCGATAGGTCGGCATGCGGCGCTCGACGAGGGCCGCCCACTGCGCAACGCCGCCCGCGACGAGGGGGCGCGACGAGCCCGACCGGGTGAGGCGCGCCTCAGCGGCCTCCTCGGTGATCGTGAGCAGCGCGATGGGGAGGCCGGCGAGGCGGTCTGCCGTCTCGGGGGTCATGACCGCTCCCCCGCCGAGCGCGACGACCGCGCCGTCGAGGGTGAGCGCGTCGGCGACCGCATCACGCTCGTAGGCGCGGAACGTCGGCTCACCCTCGTGCTCGAAAATCTCGGGGATCGGGCCGTGACGATCCACGATCATCCGGTCGGTGTCCACGAACTCCGTCTCGAGAGAGCGCGCGATGCGCTTACCGATTCTCGTCTTGCCGGCCGCCGGCGGGCCGATCAACACGACGGCGGGATGCACGCGGTCAGTCACCGGTGATGACGGCTGTCGCGAGCGTGGCCGGGATAGCGGCGCGGTACGCCTCGAGGTTGCGCCGTGTTTCGGCGACGGAGTCGCCGCCGAACTTGTCGAGCACCGCGTCGGCGACGACAAGCGCCACCATGGCTTCGGCGACCACCCCAGCGGCGGGGACAGCGCAGACGTCGGAGCGCTGGTGGTGGGCGGGTGCGGCGTCGCCGGTCGCGGTATCGATCGTTCGCAGGGCGTGCGGCACCGTCGCGATCGGCTTCATGCCGGCGCGCACGCGCAACACCGTGCCGGTCGACATGCCACCCTCGGTGCCTCCCGCGCGGTCGGTGAGGCGTTCGACGAGGCCGTCGCCGGGCACCAGCTCGTCGTGTGCGGCCGAGCCGCGGCGACGGGTCGTCTCGAAGCCGTCTCCGACCTCAACGCCCTTGATGGCCTGGATTCCCATGAGCGCGTGCGCGAGCTTCGCGTCGAGGCGACGGTCCCAGTGGGTGTACGAGCCGAGGCCCGGGGGCACGCCGTAGGCGAGCACTTCGACGACGCCGCCGAGCGTGTCGCCGTCTTTGTGGGCCGCGTCGACCTCGGCCACCATCGCCGCGGATGTCTCAGCGTGCAGGCAGCGCAGCGGGTCGGCGTCGAGGCGATCAACATCGCCGGGACGCGGCAGCGGGGCGTCGTCGGGCACCCGCACGGGGCCGATCGAGAGGGTGTGGCTGACAAGGCGGATACCGAGCTCAGCGAGGAAGGCGCGGGCGACGGCGCCGAGGGCGACGCGCGCGGCGGTCTCACGGGCGCTCGCGCGCTCGAGCACGGGGCGCGACTCGTCGAAGCCGTACTTCTGCATGCCGACGAGGTCGGCGTGGCCGGGGCGGGGGCGCGTGAGCGGGGCGGCGCGGCCGCCCGTCAGCTCGGCGGGGTCGACCGGGTCGGGGCTCATCACGGTGGTCCACTTGGGCCACTCGGTGTTGCCGATGCGCAGCGCGACGGGGCTGCCCATGGTGACGCCGTGGCGAATGCCGCCCGAGATGTCGAGCTGGTCGGCCTCGAACTTCATGCGCGCGCCGCGCCCATAGCCGAGCTTGCGGCGCGCAAGGTCGGCCTGAATGGCCTCACGCGTGACGGGCACCCCGGCGGGGAGGCCTTCCAGAATGGCCACGAGTTCGGGCCCGTGCGATTCTCCAGCGGTCAACCAGCGCAGCATTGTTCCATCCTCCCACGGCTATTCGAGCGCGGGATGCACGGGGTGCGGCCCGTCAGGACGCCTCCGGCAGCGCGGCGCGCATCGCCGCCTCGACCAGTTCCTCGTCCGGCAGCGGCGACTCCGTCTGGCCGCTGACGAAGAAGCGCACCTGGCGGACGGCCTGGTGCAGCAACATGTCACGGCCGGACGCCACGCGACCGCCTGCGGCCAGCCACGGTTCGGCAAGCGGGCCCGGCCACGGCGAGTAGGTGACGTCGAGCGCGACCGCGTTCGGCGCATCCGTCAGGGTCAGCGGGGTGGGCAGGGGAACGCCGTTCGGAAGAGTCCAGGCGACGACGTCTGTGCCGTCGACCAGGTGGCGAAGCTCGGCGACGTCGACGAGGTCGAGTTCGAGACCGAGCTCCTCGGCGAGTCGGGCGAACGCCACCGCCCGGGAGGGGTCGCGGACGAGCACGGTGACGCCGCGGAGACCCAGGTGGTCGAGCGCCGCGAGCACGCTGCGCGCCGTCGCGCCCGCCCCGACGACCACGGCGTGTTCGACGTCGGTCGCGCCCGCATCGGCGAGAGCGCGCTCGACGCCGGCGACGTCGGTGTTCCGGGCGATACGGCGACCGCCGTCGAGCAGCAGCGTGTTGGCGGCGCCCGTCAACTCGACGGTGCGATCGGCGCCGTCGGCGAGTTCGGCCGTCTCCTCCTTGAGGGGCATCGTGACCGACAGCCCGCGCCACTGACGGTCGAGGCCGTCGACGAACGCGGTGAGGCCTCCGGCGCGCACCTCGTGGCGGTCGTAGCCCCAGTCGAGGCCGAGTGCGCGGTAGGCCGCGCGGTGCAGGGCAGGAGACAGCGAGTGCGCGATCGGCGAACCGATCACGGCGAGCCGGCGATCAGGCACAGAACTGCGCGTTCTCGTCGCTCTCGCGACACCACGCGCGCAGGCGTTCGACGCCCTGCTCGTGCTCGGCGAGCGTGACCGAGAACTGCGTCTCGCCCGTCGCGAGGTTCACCGTGACGAAGTAGATCCAGTCGCCCTCGGCGGGGTTCAGGGCCGCGTCGATGGCGAGATCGCCGGGGGCGGCAATCGGCCCAATGGGCAGTCCCACGATGGCGTAGGTGTTGTACGGGTTGTCCGCTTCGAGCGCGTCCGCGCTCGACCACACCGAGCCGGTGTCGCCCGCGCCGTACTGGGTCGCCGAGTCGAACTGCAGCATCATGTCGATCTCGAGGCGGTTCTGAATGACGCGCGAGACGCGGAAGAAGTCCTCGTCGAGCCGCGCTTCGCGCTGAATCAGCGAGGCGATGGTGAGCACCTCGTGACGGTCCTCTGCAGCGACGCCCCGAGCATCCAGGCGAGAGAAGGTCTCGTTCACCATGCGCTGGATGTGGTCGAACGCGGTGCCGCCCGGCTCGAACGTGTAGGTCGCCGGGAACAGGTAGCCCTCGATGTTCGGGGCCTCGTCGGGGATGCCGAGTGCCGCGAGGTCGTCGGCGACCGTCTCGTAATCCTCGATGGGCACACCGGTCGCGTCAGACAGCGCGGCGAACACCTCGCCGGCGCGCAGGCCCTCCCGCACGAGCGCGCGGATCGTGATGATGTTCTCGGGGTCGCGCAGGATATCGAGGGCGGCCTGGGCCGACATCTGCTCCTGCAGTTCGTAGGTGCCCGGCTGGAACTGGATGCTCGGATCGGCGAGCAGCAGGTCGTAGAACGCGTCGAAGGTCATGGTGACGCCGGCGTCGACCAGGTTCGTGGCGACGTCCGAGCCGATGTCTCCCGGCTTGATCGCGAAGAGCACCTCGGTGCCGTTGCCGGCCCCCTCGTAGTCGTTGGGCAGTTCGATGCCGAGCAGGCTGCGGATCTGCGGCTCGTAGTTCGACCAGGCCCAGTATGCGGCGGCACCTGCGCCGCCGAGCAGCAGCAGGAATACGGCGAGCAGCACCCACGGCCACTTTCGCCGCCGCTTCTTCGGCGGCGCGCCAGCACCGGCGTCGCCACGCGACCGGCTCAGGCGCCCGCCCACGGCCCGGGCCTCGCGCCGGCTCTGCGGCGCGGCGGCGGTGGGGGGCGGAGCGGCCGCCTCGGGTTCGTCGCTCGGCTGGGTGCGGAAGATCGCATCCCAGGCGTCGTCGTTCGCGTCGGCGCCGGCGCTGTCGGGGCGGGAGTCGGTCACGATGTCGGGTGTCCTCCGTCGGCCGTCAGGATGGCGCCCGGCGCGTCCCCGCGGGAACGCTCATGGTCGAGCGCGTGCTGGAGCAGAATAACAGCGGCCACTTGGTCGACGACCGAGCGGCTCGACTTCGTCGTGCGGCCAGCGCCGTGCAGGGCGCGCTGGGCGGAGACGGTGGTGAGTCGCTCGTCGACGAGCCGCACGGCCAGCCCGCGGGCGGCGAGTTCTGCCGCCAGCTGCCGGGCATCGGCCGTCGATGCGGTGTCAGCACCGCTCATCGACAGCGGCAGCCCCACGACGAGTTCGATTACGTCGTGTTCTGTGGCGAGGGCAACCAGGCGGTCGACCGTGTCGGGACGACGCGGCACCGTCTCGACCGGGGTGGCGAGTATGCCGTGCAGATCGCTTTTCGCGACACCGACGCGGGCCTTCCCCACGTCGATGCCGAGCCGCACTCCCGACCGCACGGGGTTTAGCCTCGAAGCGCGTCGCGAACGGCCGCCAGCGCGTCACCCACCTGGTCGAGGTTGGGTCCACCGCCCTGGGCCAGGTCGTCCTTGCCGCCTCCGCCGCCGCCGAGAACGGCGGAAGCCCGCTTCGCGAGATCGCCCGCGCGGGCGCCGACGTCCCGAGCCTCGGGGGTCGTCGCGACGATGACGGTCGCCTTGCCGGAGTTCGCGCCGGCGAGCGCGACCACGGCGGGCTGGCCCGCGAGTCGCTCGCGCACCGACTGGGCGAGCCGACGCACATCATCGGCCGACGACACGGCGCCGAGGTCGGCGGCGACGAGCTGCACGGCGCCGAGCGACTCAGCCGACTGAGCGAGTGCGGGCACACGCTCGGACAGCTTCTGAGCCTCGAACTGCTGGATGCGCTTCTCGGCGCTCTTCAGCTGCTGGGCGAGGTCGGCGATGCGGTCGGCGAGGTTTTCGCGCGGCGTCTTCAGCTGCGCGGTGAGCTGCTGCACCAGCGCGCGCTCGGCGGCGAATTCGCGGAACGCCTCCAGCCCGACGAGCGCCTCGACGCGGCGGTTCGTCGAGCCGACGCTCGACTCGCTCACGAGGCTGATCATGCCGATCTCGGCCGAGCGCGACACGTGCGTGCCGGCACACAACTCGCGCGACCAGGGGCCACCGATGTCGACGACGCGCACGCGGTCTCCGTACTTCTCGCCGAACAGCGCCGTCGCGCCGAGCGACTTCGCCTCGTCGAGCCCCATCACGCGGGTTTCGACGGCGAGGTTGTCGCGCACGGCGATGTTGCTGATCTCCTCGATCTCGCTGCGGGTTTCCGGGCTGAGTGCCTGGTTCCAGCTGAAGTCGAGGCGCATGTAGCCAGCCTTGTTGTACGAACCGGACTGGTGGGCCTCCGAACCGAGGGTCTGGCGCAGGGCGGCGTGGATGACGTGGGTCGCCGAGTGCGCCTGGGTCGCCGAGCGGCGGTATTCGCGGTCGACGATCGACCGAGCGGCCATGCCGACCGCGACCTCGCCCGTGCGCACCTCGACGCGGTGGCTGACGAGCCCCGCAATCGGACGCTGCACGTCGAGGACGTCGAGTTCGAAGCTGTGGCCGACAATCGCGCCTTCATCCGCGTCCTGGCCGCCCGACTCGGCGTACAGGGTCGTGTCGGCGAGGATCACCTCGGCGAGCTGGCCGGCGCTCGCCCGGTCGACGCTCTGGCCGTCGACGATGATGCCGACGACCGTGGTCTCGGCCTCCAGCTCGTCGTAGCCCAGGAATCGCGTCTCGCCGAGGGAGCGGAAGCTGCCGTACACCGACACGTCGGCGAGCACGGCCTTCTTCGACTTGGCGTCGGCCTTCGCCCGCGCGCGCTGCTCAGCCATGAGGGTGTCGAAGGCGGCGCGGTCGACCGACAGCCCCGCTTCCTCCGCCATTTCCAGCGTCAGGTCGATCGGGAAGCCGAACGTGTCGTGCAACTGGAAGGCGGTGTCGCCGGGAAGGACGCTCCCGCCTGACCGCGTGGTCTCGGCGACGGCCACATCCAGGATGCTCGTGCCGCTCGCGAGCGTCCGCAGGAATGCGTCCTCCTCGCCGAGTGCGAGGCGCGAGACGCGGTCATAGTTCTGTGAGACCTCCGGGTACGCGGCGCTCATCGCGTCGCGCGAGGCGGCGAACAGCACCTCGAAGCTCGGGGCGTCCACGCCGAGCAGACGCATCGCGCGGATCGAGCGACGCATGAGGCGGCGCAGGATGTAGCCGCGCCCCTCGTTGCCGGGCGCGACACCGTCGGTCATCAGCATGAGGCTGGAGCGCACGTGATCGGCGATGACGCGCATCCGCACGTCGTCGTCGTGGCTCACACCGTAGCGGCGGCCCGACAGCTCGGCCGCCGCGTCGAGGACGGGGCGCACCTGGTCGATCTCGTACATGTTCTCGACGCCCTGCTTCAAGAACGCGACGCGCTCCATGCCCATGCCGGTGTCGATGTTCTTGTTCGGCAGCTCTCCGAGAATGCGGAACTCGGTCTTCGACGTGACCTGGTCGATCGCGTACTGCATGAACACGAGATTCCAGATCTCGATGTAGCGCGTGTCGTCAACGGCCGGCCCGCCCTCGGGCCCATAGGCGGGGCCGCGGTCGAAATAGATCTCGCTGCACGGGCCCGCGGGGCCCGGCTGCCCGGTTGACCAGTAATTGTCTTCCTTACCCATCGACTGGATGCGCTCATCGGGAAGCCCCGCGATGCGCTTCCACAGCTGACGCGCCTCGTCGTCGTCTTCGTAGACGGTGACCCAGAGGTCTTTCTCGTCGAAGCCGAGGCCGCCGTCGGCCTCCGACATCGTGAGCAACTCCCAGGCGTACTCGATCGCGCCTTCCTTGAAGTAGTCGCCGAACGAGAAGTTGCCGTTCATCTGGAAGAACGTGCCGTGCCGGGTGGTCTTGCCGACCTCCTCGATGTCGTTCGTGCGAATGCACTTCTGCACGCTGGTGGCGCGCGGGTACGGCGCCGGCACGACACCGGTCAGGTACGGGATGAACGGCACCATGCCCGCGATCGTGAACATGACCGTGGGATCATCGGCGATCAGGCTGGCGCTGGGGACGACGGTGTGGCCCCGCTGCCCGAAGTAGTCGAGCCAGCGGCGCTGAATATCGGCGGTCTGCACCGGTTACTTCAGCTTGTTCGACAGATCAGCGATCGTGTCTTCCGCTTCGGCGACGGCGGCGCGCAGCTCGGCCTCGCGCTGCTTGTAGCCGTCGATGACGGCCGAGCCGAACTCGCGGGCGCGGGCGTCAACCTCGTCGAAGAACTGGGCGCCCTGCTCGGTGCGCGAGTACTGGTGGGCGGCGACGGCACCCACCGCAACGCCGACGATGAACCAGAGAGCGTTCTTCATGAGGGACTCCTTACAGCCGAGGTGTGGTGGCGTGCGCGGTCTCGCGCGTACGGGCAGTCACCCAGCCTAGCGGCCCCGAGAACGACGTCGGGGGCCCGGCAAACATGCCGAGCCCCCGACGGGGTGAATCAGTGTGCGCTAGCGCGCGGCGTAGTACTCAACGACGAGCTGCACGTCACAGGTGACGGGCACCTCGGCACGCTTCGGGCGGCGCACCAGGCGCGCCTGCAGCTTGTCGAGCTCGACCTCGAGGTAGCCCGGGGCCTTCGGCAGCACGTCGACGTGGCCACCGGCGGCGGCGACCTGGAACGGCTCCATGCCCTCGCTCTTCGGCTTGACGTGGATGAGCTGGCCCGGCTTCACGCGGAACGACGGGCGGTCGACGAGCTGGCCGTCGACGAGGATGTGGCGGTGCACGACCATCTGACGGGCCTGCGCGGTGGTGCGGGCGAAGCCGGCGCGCAGCACGAGCGCGTCGAGGCGCATCTCGAGCAGCTCGACCAGGTTCTCACCGGTCATGCCCTCGGTGCGGCGGGCCTCCTGGAACACGTTGCGCAGCTGCGCCTCGCGAATGCCGTACTGGGCGCGCAGACGCTGCTTCTCGCGCAGACGGACCGCGTAGTCGCTGTCCTGCTTGCGGCGGGTGCGGCCGTGCTCACCAGGGCCATAGGGACGCTTCTCGAGGTACTTGGCGGCCTTCGGGGTGAGGGCGATGCCGAGCGAGCGCGAGAGGCGGGTCTTGCTGCGGGTACGTGACTTAGTCGACACGAACGGTTTCCTTCCATGACGTGGCCGCGGCGTTCGCGACTCACGGACGTACATCCCGCCTCCCTGCCCGGGCGCACGTCGCAGCGTTCCGGAGGATCCGATAAGGAAAGGGTGGGATGTGCTCGTGACCTGACGAGCCGG
>Ga0208490_100675_pt1 | contig 18184 bp, 18 predicted proteins | sample SubbioAug_CSWold_FD_184818 | JGI IMG/M metagenome (GOLD analysis project Ga0208490, IMG submission 184818) | Serpentinite rock and fluid subsurface biosphere microbial communities from McLaughlin Reserve, California, USA - CR11Aug_CSWold (SPAdes) | ecosystem: Environmental > Terrestrial > Deep...
ACCGATCTTCTTCACGCAGGAGGCCACCCGCCAGAACTACCGACCCGAGTGGATCATCACCGGATCCGCGCTCACCGACACGGCGTTCTTCGCCCGCACCTACGACCAGACCCAGTGGGCCAACGCCTTCGGCATCTCGTTCCTCACGGTCGGCCTGCCCGACGAGCTCGGCGACGACTACCGCAAGCTGCAGTGGCACCACGGCCGCCCACCGGCTGCCGAGGCCAGCTACGCCATCATCGACGCGCCGACCCAGATCTTCTTCGACGGCGTGCACCTGGCCGGCCCGCGGCTCGACCCCGGCACCTTCCGCGACGGCATGTTCCGCGACGCGCCGCGGGCGACGGGGCTGGCCACGGCCGCGGCGTCGTCGTTCGGCACCGACGTCTGGGGCCGGGCCGACTACGCCGCGCTCGACGACATCACCCTGATCTGGTGGGATCCCCAGGCCCAGGGCGAGGACGAGACCGGCCAGTACGGCGTGGGGTTGTACCGGTACATGGACGGGGGCCGGCGCTACCTCCCGGGCCAGCAGCCCGAGGGCCCGCTGGCCGCCTTCGACCCGGCGGGGACCGTGAGCTCCTACGAGTCCTACCCGGAGGGCGAGGCGCCACCGGACTACCCCCCGCCCGGGTGAGCACGGCTCAGCCCGGCGCCTCCCGCAGTCGCAGCTCGCCGCCCTCGACCTCCTCGAGGCCGTCGAGCAGCTCGATCAGCAGGTCCGGGGCCACCGTGCCCCGGGCCCGCAGGAACCGGCCCTCGCCCAGGTCGACGATGACCGCCGGGCCGCCAGCGCCGTAGGTGAGCACCCCGCGGCCGGGCGCGACGTCGACGTCGACGCCCTGCAGGGCGGGGAAGGCGTCGACGTTGCCGACGGTGCCGCCCTGGTCGAGCACCACCACGTCGGGTCCGTCGACCCACACGTCGCTGACGTAGGTGAGCCGCTGGGGCAGGCGATCCACCTCGGTGAAGTTCTCGGCCTGCGGGGGCACGACGGCGAAGCGGCCGTGGCGTCCGAACCCGTCGGGGTCCTGCGGCTCGAAGAACCGCCCCGGGACCCGGCTGCCGGGCTCGGTCTCGGCCACGAACCCGCCGCCCTCGTCGACCTCCAGGGTCGGCTCGCCCACCTCGAAGGAGACGTCGTCGAGGTCTGGTTCGATCTCCACCTCCGTGGCGATGCGGCGCAGCAGGACGTCGCCCTCGGAGACCAGCACCTCCTCCAGGACCAGGCCGCGGGCGTCGACGCAGGTGTCGGCGTGGTCGTCGGGTCCGGTGGGCAGCCTGAGGTCGCCGGTGGCGAGCGCGGTGGCGCTGCGCACGACCTGGCAGGTGCGACCCAGGACGCGCCGCCGCTCCCGCAGCTCGACCCGCCCGTCCTCGAGCGCCCGCTCCAGGGCGCCGGCGATGCGGACATCGGACGCGGCCGGCCCGGGCGGGGACGCCACGACCACCTCGGCCTCGTCGGCCCCCTGCGCTCGGAAGCCCCCGAACGACGCGACCTGCACCGCGTCGGGCCGGCCCTCGGGCCGGTCGCCGGCGTACACCTCGAGCCGGCTGTCCCACGGCCGGCGCACCCACAGCCGGTCGCTGGTCACCACCGGCTCGTCGCCCCCGTGGCCCTCGACCCGGTAGTCGATGCGGTAGCTGTCGGGAACGGGCTCCGGGTCGAGGAACCCGGCGGGGTCGGCATCGCCCAGCTCGGAGCCGGCCCGCAGGTCGCCAGCGGCCTCGCCATCCCCGTTCCTGGCCAGCAGCAGGCCACCGACCGCCAGCACCGCCAGCACGGCAAGGGCGACTGCGGCGCGACGTCGCCGCACCCCGCTCTTCGTCGTCCCCAGCACGGCGGCGCAGCGTACCGACGGTCGGCGCGTTCCCTACAGCGTGCGGACCCAGCGCTCGCCGGCGACCAGGCGGCGCTGCAGCTGGTCCGCCGTGGCCTCGGTGACCTTGTTGACCCCGGCCAGCCGGTTGAGCTCGCCGTTGACCTCGCGGTGGCTGCGGCCGGTGACCGCGACCAGGTGCGCGACCAGCGCCGCGTTGTCCTTGCGCAGCTTGGACTTGGCCTCGGCCAGTGAGGTGTCCCGGCCGACCACCACCCTGCTCGTGCGGCACGGGCGGGGCGGGAGCGAGATCTCCAGGGACTCGTCCCCGTCGTCTTCGTCCCACACCAGCTCCTCGGGCGAGGCGGCGTCGTCGGCGTCGGGATCCTCGGCGTCCTCCATCCCGATGGCCACGGCCGACATCGCCTGGAACAGCGAGAGCTGCTCGTCGTCGCCGACCTCGTCGAGCGCCGCCCCGTCGAGCTGGTCGAGCGAGTCCTCGTCGTCGGCCCGGCGGCGTTTGAACAGCGAGTGCCGGCGCTGCTCGGCGATGCCGTCGGCCAGGCCGCGCAGGCGCGGGTCGTCGGGGATGTACATCCAGGCCCGCTGGGTGCGCAGCCCGCGGGTCCAGCGGACGAGGCGCCCCAGGGCCTGGCGGAAGAACAGCTCGGTGGTGGTGTTGGTCGCGAACACACCGACCCGCAGGCGGGGGATGTCGACCCCTTCGGAGACCATGCGCACGGCCACGATCCAGGGGTCGCTGGACCTGGCGTAGCGGCCGATGCGGGCCGAGGCCATCGGGTCGTCGGAGGTCGCCACCGTGGGACGGATCCGCCAGCGGCGCTCGATGAGGTCGGCGATGGCCCGGGCGTGCTCGACGTCCATGCAGATGACGAGGCCGCCGGCGTCGGGTTGGGTGCGACGGACCTCGAGCAGCCGGCGGTGGGCGTCCTCCAGCACCGAGGCCATCCACTGGCCGTCGGCGGACAGCGCCGTGCGCAGGCGCTGGTTGGCCCGGGCCCGATCGAGGTCGTCGTCGAAGTCGTGGGAGTGGAACTGGCCGTCGGCGCCGACCCACTCCATGTGCCCCTTGATCCGCGGGAAGTGCACCGGGCGGACCACGCCGCCGTCGCCGAGGGCGTCGCCGTAGCCGTACTCGAAGTCGGGCACCGCCTCCTCCCACCGGTAGGAGACGAACGGGATCGGGTTGGTGTCGGACCGGAACGGCGTGCCGGACAGGCTGAGCCGACCCCGGGCGCCGGAGAAGGCGACCCGGAGGCCGTCGCCCCAGGCCCGGTCGTCACCGGCGTGGTGGACCTCGTCGAGGATGACGAACCCGCCGTGGGCGACCTGGGCCAGCGCCACCGGGTTGGATGCCACCTGCTGGTAGGTGGTGACCAGGCCGTCCATGTCGGCGGGGATGGGATCGCCGGCCCGCCACGAGGGCTCGAGCGCCAGGTCGAACGCGGCCGCGGCGCTGGCCCACTGGCCCTTCAGGTGCTGGGTGGGGGCGACCACGACCAGGCGGGCATCGGGGTGGTCGTGGAGCCAGTGGAGGGCGGCGGTGATGGCGAAGGTCGTCTTGCCGGCCCCCGGCGTGGCGACCGCCAGGAAGTCCACGCCCCCCTCGGTGCCGAAGCCCTCGGCCGCCTTGGTCCGGAACCGCTCGAGGGCCTCCTTCTGCCAGGGGCGGAGTCGGATCGTGCGGGCCATGGGGCGTCCGATCCTATGGGCCGCCCTGCCGGGTCCCAGGCATCTGGCGACCGCTGCGACCCCCGCAGTGTCGCGACGCTGCGAACTGGCAGTGATCCTGTCGCAGGAAGCCCGTCTGCGACATGCTCCCGGCCAGTTCGTTCGGTTGGGAACGCTTGTTGCCAGTACCGTCGCCGTCGTGATCGAGGTCGACGAGTTCCGCTCCGGCGCCCAGGCCTGGCTGGCCGAGCAGAAGCCCACGGCGCCACCGGACTGGGGTGCGATCATGCCGCCGGAGCGCCGCGACCAGGGGATGGAGTGGCAGCAGCGGCTGCACGCCGCCGGCTACGCCGGGATCCACTGGCCGCTCGAGTACGGGGGCCAGGGCCTCACCGTCGCCCACAACCAGGCGTGGATGGAGTGCTGCGCGGATGCCGGCGTACCGCCGTTCATCAACATGGTCGGCCTCGTCCTGGCCGGCGGGTCGCTGCAGCTGTTCGGCACCGAGGACCAGAAGCGGGCCCACCTCCCTGCCACCGCCGCCGGCGAGCGGGTCTGGTGCCAGCTGTTCTCCGAACCGGGCGCCGGGTCCGACCTGGCCTCGCTGCAGACCCGGGCCGAGCTCGACGGCGACGAGTGGGTCGTCAACGGGCAGAAGGTCTGGTGCTCGGGTGGCCGGGCATCGGACTGGGGGATCCTGCTCGCCCGCACCGAGCGCGACGTGCCCAAGCACCAGGGCATCTCCTTCTTCTGCATCGACATGCGCCGCCCCGGGGTCGAGACCCGACCCCTGCGCCAGATGACCGGCGACGCCGAGTTCGACGAGGTCTTCCTCACCGACGTCCGGCTCCCGGCCGACGCCCTCATCGGTGAGCGGGGCCAGGGCTGGAACATCGCGATGGCCACCCTCACCAACGAGCGCGGCCACATCGGCGGCATGGGCCGGGCCCTCACCAAGCGCCTCGAGGCGATCCAGGCGCTGGCTGCGTCGAAGGGACTGGACGGGCCGGCCCGGGACCGGCTGATCCAGCTCTACTCCCGCGGCAAGGCGTACCTGTACATGACCCAGCGCCAGGGGCCCACCGCCTCGGTCGGGTCGTCGCTCGGCAAGCTGGGCATGACCGGGTTCGTGTTCGACCTCGCCGAGCTGCGCGCCGACCTCGCCGGCGCCGACGCCATGCTCGCCGGCCCGGAGTCCGACGGCCTGCTCGCCGCGCCAGGTGGGTGGTTCGGGGGGGGCACGAGCCAGGTGCAGCGCAACATCATCGGCGAGCGCATCCTCGGCCTGCCCCGCGAGCCCCGCCCGGCGGAGTAGTCAGCGAGCCATCTCACGGGTCGGCACGGACGTCACGAGTTCCGGGCGCGGGCCTGCTGGACGACGGGCGAGCCGTGGTGGTGCACCAGCCGCCAGCGGTCGTCGGCCGCGACGAACACGTTGGTGGCCGCCACCGCCTGCGTGCCGCCGGCGTCGATCAGGTTCTCGTTGCAGGTGACCCATGCCGTGGTGCCCTCGACGTGGACCTGCTCGTCGGTGACGATGAACTGCAGCCGCTGGGGCCCGTCGAACAGCGCGAACCACGAGGCGGCCACCGACGCCCAGCCGGCCAGGATCGGCCAACCGGGGTGCACGCAGGTGACCCGGTCGGTGTGCTCCCAGACGTCGGACATGGCGTCGAGGTCCCGGGCCTCGAACGCTGCGTAGAAGGCGGTGTTGGCGGCACGCACGGCGGCGGTGGCGGGGTCCTCGCTGGTGGCTTCCATCCGGAGGCCGACGGTAGCGGGGTGCCCCCGTGTCCACCCCGGCGGTGGCCGGTGCCAGGATGGCGACCGATGATCTCCGTCGACTCCACCGATGGTGTCCGGCTCGCGGTCCACGAGCTCGGCACCCCCGACCCCGACGCCCGCCCCCTGCTGCTCTGCCACGCCACCGGCTTCCACGGGCGGGTGTGGCGCGCCCTGGCCGAGGAGCTCCCCCACCGGCGGTGCCTGGCCCTGGACTTCCGGGGGTTCGGCGACTCGACCGAGCCGGACGGCGAGCTGAGCTGGCACGGGTTCGGGCAGGACGTGCTGGCGGTGGTCGACGCGCTCGACCTCGGCCCGGTGCAGGCCGTCGGCCACTCCAAGGGCGGTGCCGCCATCCTCCTCGCCGAGGAGGCCCGGCCGGGGACGATCGAGGCCGCGGTGTGCTTCGAGCCGATCGTGTTCCCGCCGGTGGAGGGTGAACCGGGTCCGAACCACCTCGCCGAGATCACCAAGAAGCGGCGCGAGGTGTTCGACTCCTTCGACGACGCCATCGCCAACTTCGCGGCCAAGCCGCCGCTCGGTTCGCTGCGCCGCGACGTGCTCGAGGACTACGTCCGCCACGGCTTCGTCCCGCAGGCCGACGGCAGCGTCCGGCTCAAGGCGCGGCGCGAGCACGAGTCGCAGACCTACGCCACCGGGTCGAGCCACGACGGGTTCGCGCACCTCGGCGAGGTGGGGTGCCCGGTGCTGGTCGCCCACGGCGGCGACCCGGACGGTCCGGCCCAGATCGCGCCCCTCGTCGCCGCTGCCCTCCCCCACGGCGAGCTGCGTGGGTTCCCCGAGCTCGGGCACTTCGGTCCCCTCGAGGACCCGACGTGGTTCGCCGGGCTGGTCCGGGGCTTCCTCGACGGGTAGGACCTGTCGGACAGGTCACATCGTCTCGCGACCCGGTTGGCGGCTTCGCCGCCGAAGGGCACCGTGCTCATGGGTCGCGCGGAAGGTCCGGCGCTGTCGGACCCCCGGCGTACGCTGCGTCCCATGGCCCTGGCGCTCCCCAGCTCGCTGTCGCCGTCCCGGCTGTCGAGCTTCACGTCCTGTGGCCTCCAGTTCCGGTTCTCCGCCATCGACCGGCTGCCCGAGCCGCCCACCGTCGCCGCCACCCGCGGCACGCTCGTGCACGCCGCCCTCGAGCAGCTGTTCACCCTCCCCGCGCCGGATCGGGTGCCCGAGGCGGCGGCCGGCTGCCTCGACGTCGCGGTCGAGCGCCTGCGGACGGAGCCGGACTGGACCGGACTCGGCCTCGACCCCGACGGTGAGGCGCGGTTGCGCAGGGAGGCCGCCGCCCTGCTCGAGAAGTACTTCCGGCTCGAGGACCCCACCGCCGTCCACCCCGTCGGCCTGGAGCTGAAGCTCGAGGTCGAGGTGGGCGGGGTCCGGCTCCGCGGCATCATCGACCGCCTCGACCTGGTCGACGGCGAGCTCGTGGTCACCGACTACAAGACCGGTCGTGCGCCCGGCGACGGCTTCGCCCGGCAGCGGATGACCGGCGTGCACGTCTACTCCCTCATGTGCGAGCGGTGGTTCGGCCGGCGGCCGGTCCGCGTGCAGCTGCTGCACCTCGCCGAGCCGGTCAAGATCGTGGCCGAGCCGACCGAGCAGTCCACCCGCGGCCTGGCCCGGCGCCTCGAAGCGGTGTGGCACGCGGTCGAGACGGCCTGCGAGCGCGAGGACTTCCGCCCCCGTCCCTCGGCCCGGTGCGACTGGTGCGCCTTCCAGCAGTGGTGCCCGACCTTCGGGGGCGACCCGTCCCAGGCGGTCGCCGACATCGAGCGCCGCGCCGTCGAGGCCGCCGGCCAGGGCACCCTGCTCGAGGTCTGATCCTTGGAAGCGCACGAGGTCCCCACACCGCGGCAGCTCGCCGCACCCATCCGCCACTTCGACACCGCGGTCGAGCGGGCCTTCCGCTCGCTCCGCGGCAAGCCCCTCATCGACCGGGCCTTCTACACCGCGTCCGAGCTCGGCGACTTCAGCCTGCTCTGGCACCTCCTGGCCACGGCCCAGGGCCTGCGTCGCGGCGGGGACCTCGCCGGCACGGTGCGCCTCGTCACCATCATGGGGGTCGAGTCCGCCATCGTGAACGGCGGGGTGAAGTCCCTGTTCCGGCGCCAGCGTCCGGTGCACGACGGGCCGCGCCCGTTCAACCTGCGCCAACCCCGCACGTCGTCGTTCCCCTCCGGGCACGCGTCGGCCGCCGCCGTGTTCGCCGTGGTCGCCAGCGAGGACGACGCGCTCGCCCCGCTCTACGTGGCCCTGGCCGCAACCGTCGCCGCGTCGCGCGTCCACGTGCGCATCCACCACCCCTCCGACGTCCTCGGCGGCGCGCTCCTCGGCATCGCCCTCGGCGCGGGGCTCCGGGTCCTGTGGCCCGCGGGCCAGGTCCTCCCCCGCGGGCTGCCCCGCCGGCGCTGATCCGTACCCTGGGGCGGTGGAGTACGAGATCATCCGGCGTCTGGCGCGGGGAGGCATGGGCGTCGTCGACCTCGCCCGCCGCGACGACGGCACGCTCGTCGCCCTCAAGCGCCTGGCCCTGCAGGGCACGCCGGCGGAGATGCGCCAGGCCACGGTCCGCTTCCAGCGCGAGCTCGAGGTGCTCGCCCGGCTCGACCACGACGCCGTGGTGCCGATGCTCGACGTGGTGGAGGAGGCCGGCGACGTCGTGCTGGTCATGCCGTACCTGCCCGGCGGGAACCTGGCCGAGCGGGTTCGCGACCACGGGCCCCTGCCGACCGAGGAGATCCTGGCGCTGGCCCACCGCCTGCTCCCGGCGCTCGCCGCCGCCCACCGCCTCGGCATCATCCACCGCGACATCAAGCCGGCCAACGTGCTCTTCGACGACGAGGGGCGCGCCCACCTCGCCGACTTCGGCGTGGCCCGGACCCGCGAGATCACCGGCGGCCTCACCCACCCGGGCGTGGTGCTCGGAACGCCCGGCTACCTCGCACCGGAGCAGGCCCGCGGCGAGGAGCTGACCCCGGCCGCCGACATCGCCAGCCTCGGCGCCACGCTGCACCACGCCGCCACCGGCCGGAGCCCGTACGGGTCGGGCGACGACCACGCCGTGCTGCTGCGGACCGCCCGCGCCCGGGCGCAGGTCGACGCCTCCCTCGACCCCCGCCTGCGGCGCATGATCCGCTCGATGCTGCGGGCCCGGCCGGAGCGTCGACCGACCGCCGCCGCCCTCGCCGGTGGGGCCGACGGCACCCGCCTCATCCCGTCGCTGTCGGCGCGTCGCCGGCCCGCCGTCCTGGCCGCCGTGGGCGCCGCGGCGCTCGCCGCCGTCGCGCTCACGGTGGGCCTGGCCTGGGACCGGGGCGAGGGCGCGACCGCGACCGCCGACCAGGACGTCACCTCGACGACCGAGCCGGCCTGCACGCCCACCCGGTACCAGCCCTGCGGTGCGGAACCGGCGCCCGGCACCGACGGTCGGGTCTGCCTGGAGGGACGGGCCGACTACGACGGCCTCCCCAGCACCGGCTGCGAGGCCGAGGCCGACGACCTCGACGGCACCGAGCTCGTCGACCGCGTCGTCGCGAACATCGTCCCCGCCGACGACGTCGATCGCTACCCGATGCAGGTCGCCGACGAGTTCGACCTCGGGTGCAACAACACGCTGCGGGTGGAGCTGACCGCACCGGTCGGCCTCTCGCTGCGGCTCGAGGTGCTGGACGAGGACGGCGAGGTCCTCGGCCAGGCCACGTCGGCCGACGGCATCCCGGGTGAGGTCGCCGTCCGCGACCCGCGCTGCTTCCGCGACGACAGCGGGACCTTCATCGCCCAGGTCACCGCGATCGGGAGCGACCGCACGGCCGACACCTACGTGCTCACCCGCCGCGGCAGCTTCTGAGGTCTGGCGGCCTCAGCGGTCGAGGAAGCGGCGGAGGGCACCGCCGCCGGCAGTGGGGGCGTCCTCGGGCTCGAGGTGGGGCGCCTCCGCCCGGATGGCGGTCAGCACCGCGCTCGCGCTCGGGTTGACCATCCGGGCCTCGCCGACCACCACCGTCGGCACCGTCTCGTTGCCGTTGGCGATGCTGCGCACGGCGGAAGCAGCATCCGGGTCCTCCCAGATGTTGCGCTTGTCCAGCGGCACGCCGAGGCGCTCGAGGCGACGCTCGAGCCCCATGCAGAAGCCACAGCCGGGACGCCAGTAGAAGGTGATCGCCTGGGGGGTCGCGTCGGTCACAGCCCGTACAACCCTGACGGCGAGAGGGGCATTCCACAACCTGCCCGTCCGGGGGTCGGCGGCTACGGTCCGCCGCCATGACCAGCCCCATCGAGCACGCCGGCTTCACCTTCGCCAGCATCATGGCCCTCGGTCCCCAGCTCGCCGTCGACACGGCCCGGCAGGCGGCCGACCTCGGCTACGAGTCGTTCTGGACCGCCGAGACCACCGGACCGGAGGCCTTCACCACCCTCGCCGCCGCCGGAGCCGCCGCCCCCTCGCTCGGCCTCGGCACCGGCGTCATCCCGATCCAGCTCCGCACCCCGATGACCGTGGCCATGGCCGCCGCCACCCTCCAGGCCCTCCACCCGGACCGGGACGTGCTGGTTGGCATCGGCATCTCCTCGCCGGTCGTCACCGAGCGGTGGCACGGCGTCGACTACGGCGACCGCCCCCTCGCCCGCTGTCGGGAGTACATCACCCTCCTGAAGGAGATCTGGGCCGGCGACGCGGTGACGTTCGAGGGCGACTTCTGGTCGCTGTCGCGCAGCCGCCTCGGCGTCCGCCTCGGCGAGCGCAAGCCCAAGGTCGTCCTCGGGGCCTTGAACCCCCAGATGCTGGCCCTCGGCGGCGAGCTGGCCGACGGCGTGCTGCTCAACTACCTGCCCGCGTCGCACGTGCCGTGGTCGGTGGAGCGCATCCGCGAGGGGTCGTCCCGGCGCTCCGACGGCACCAGCCCCACCGTCTACGCCTACGTGCACGCCGGCGTCACCGAGCGGGAGCACGGCATCGACAACGCACGCAAGGACCTCTTCTCCTACGCCGTCGTGGACGCCTACGCGAAGAACTTCGAACGGGCCGGCTTCGGAGACGACGTCCGCGAGCTGCGGGAGCGGCACGCGGCCAAGGACCGGGAAGGTGCCGTGGCCGCGGTGGGGGACGCCTTCGTCGACGCCATCGACTTCATGGGCACCCACGACGAGGTGCGGGACTTCGCCCGGGCCTACGCCCAGGCCGGCGTCGACGTGCCGATCCTGATGCCCCTGCCGTGGGGTCCCGACCGCCGCCAGGTCATCGACGACACGATGGCCGCCTTCGTGGCATAGGTTCCGCGACCGTGGACCTGCAGGACAAGAACATCGTCGTCACGGGCGCCGGGGGCGGCATCGGTGCCGCACTCGTGCGCCGCTTCGCCCAGGACGGCCCCCGCACCATCGTGCTCGCCGACGTCGACGGCGCGGCCGCGCAGGCCGTCCTCGACGAGCTCGAGCCGGGCTTCGACACCGTCGTCGTCGAGGCCGACCTCGGCACGGAGTCGGGCAACGTCGAGGTGGTGCGGGCCGCCGAGGAGTACGGCCCGGTCGACCTGCTGTGCCTGAACGCCGGCATCGCCGTCGGCGGGGGCGTGGAGGCCCCCGACGAGGACTGGTACCGCATCTTCGACGTGAACGTGATGGCCCACGTCTGGGCCGTGCGCGCCGCCCTCCCCGGCATGCTCGCCGAGGGCTCCGGCTACATCCTGACCACGGCGTCCGCGGCCGGGCTGCTCACCAACCTCGGGGCGGCGCCGTACGCGGTGACCAAGCACGCCGCGGTCGCCCTCGCCGAGTGGCTGGCCATCACCCACGGCGACCAGGGCATCAAGGTGTCGTGCCTGTGCCCCCAGGGCGTGCGCACCAAGATGCTGTTCCCCGACGACGAGGACCTGGCCCAGTCCACCGGCGCCGAGTCCGTGCGGATGCAGGGGGTCATCGAGCCCGACGAGCTGGCCGAGGTCGTGGCCGCCGGCCTGGCCGACGAGCGGTTCCTGATCCTGCCCCACCCCGAGGTCCTCGACTACTGGCGCCGCAAGACCGACGACTACGACCGCTGGATCGCCGGGATGCGCAAGCTGCAGGCCCGCACCCAGGGCTGACGGGGGCCGGTGGCCGACACCTGGCTGCTGTCGCTCGGCCTGCGGCCCGGGGCCGAGATCCGGTTCCGGCGCGAAGCCGGTGAGCGGTGGCTCCCCGGGAAGGTGATGGGCCGGGAGGCCGACGGCTCGGTCGACCTGCGCGACGCGCGCGGCCGGTCCCGGGCCATCCCGGTCGAGCAGATCGAGGTCGCCGAGCGCGGCCCCCGCGGCGGCCGGATCTGGACGCCGCTGCCCGACATCGTCGCCCGCACCGAGCAGCTCGACCTGTTCGGCGACGCCTGACCGATGGAGCGCGCCACCATCGCGATCTACGACGCCGAGGCGGAGACGTACCGGGCCAACCGCTCCCCCCGCTTCGCCGATCGTGCCGCCGCGCTGGCGGCCGCGTCGCACGGTCCGGTGCTCGACGCCGGGTGCGGGCCCGGCACGTACCTGCCGGGCCTGGGTCCGGCCGCGGTCGGCCTCGACGCCTCCGCCTCGATGCTCGACCTGGCCACGGCGCACGGGCGCCCGCTGCTCCGGGGCGATCTCCTGCGCCTCCCGCTGCGAGCCGGGTCACTCGGCGGCGCGTGGGCGCGCAACTCCTACCTCCACGTGTCCCACACCGACCTCCCGCTCGCCCTGGCCGAGCTCCACCGGGCCGCGACGGTCGGCGCGCCCGTGTCGTGCTCGCTGATCAGCGGGCCCGACGACGAGGTGGTCTCCGACGACGACCTGCCCGGCCGGCGGTTCTGGCGCTGGAGCGACGGCGAGCTGGTCGACCTGTTCGCCGGCGCCGGCTTCGAGGACGTGTCCCTGTCGGGCGACGAGCCCCGCTTCGTCGACGCCGTGCGGGCGCACACGCTGCCCGACTTCGTCGGTCCGGACATGGGGGTGCTGGTGGTGGGGCTGAACCCGTCGCTGCACGCCGCCGACGCAGGGGTCGGGTACGTCACGCCGAGCAACCGCTACTGGAAGGCGGCGATCGAGGCCGGCCTCGTCACCGTCGACCGGGATCCGTGGCACGCCGTGCGCCATCACGGGGTGGGCATGACCGATCTCGTGAAGCGGGCCACCCGCCGGGCCGACGAGCTCACCACCGACGAGTACCGTGCCGGCCTCGCACGGGTCGAGCGCCTGTGCCGGCGGCTGCGACCTGGTGTCGTGTGCGTCGTCGGCCTCGCCGGCTGGCGCGCCGCCGTCGACCGGAAGGCCGTGGTCGGGCTGCAGCAGCGGACCCTCGGGTGCCGTCCCGTCTACGTCATGCCCTCCACGTCGGGCCTCAACGCCAGCAGCCAGCTGCCTGACCTCGTCGCCCACCTCCGCGCCACCCGCGACCTGGCCGACCACCACCGTTCCTGACGCGCAGACCGACCGCTGGGGGTCGATCTGCACCCGAGGAACGTCGAGCAGAGGTCAGGCGGGGGCGAGGTCGCGGACGGCCTGGCGCATGTCGTAGCCGAACGGCAGCGGCGCCAGCGCCGGCGTGGTCACGCCGTTGTCGATGTAGCGCTGGATGTGCTCCCGGCACCGCTCGGGCGGGCCGTGCACGATGAGCTCGTCCACCACCGAGTTCGGGATGGCCTCGAGCGCCGCCTTGCGATCGCCTCCGTCCCACGCGTCCCACATCGGCTGCAGCTCGTCCCGACCGAGCCACTCGTGGAAGGCCCGGTACACCGGGACGTTGAGGTAGGCGGCGATGGCGAACTTGGCCGCCCCGTAGACCGTGTCGGGGTCGTCGATCGGGGCGCAGAAGATGCGGGCGACGACCTCGCGGGGCGAGCCGTCGGGCGACGCGCCCTGGACGATCGGGGCGACGGTGCGGACGTCCTCGGCCGACAGCCAGTTGATGATGGCGCCGTCGCCCTCCCGGCCGGCGAGCTTCAGCATCCCCGAGCGCAGGGCGGCGACCAGGATGGGCACCGGCTCGGGCGGCAGGGCCTTCAGCTGGAAGCCGTTGATGGAGAACGTGTCGAAGTCCTCCTTGATCTTCTCGCCGTCGAGGGCCTTGCGCAGGAACCGGACCATGTCCCGCACCTTCTTGTACGGCTCGTCGAAGTCGATGCCGTTCCAGCGCTCGACGATGACGTTCGAGGACGAGCCGATGCCGATGGCGAAGCGGCCCGGGGCGGCCTGGGCGAGGGAGCCGACCGACTGGGCGAAGCACGCCGGGCCGCGGGTGTACGCGGGGATGATGGCCGTGCCGAGGCGCAGCGACGGCGTCCACACCGACGCGAGGGCGAGGGGCGTGAAGCCGTCGTGGCCGTCGGCCTCGGCGGACCACACGTCGGTGTAGCCGAGGTCCACCAGCTCCTCGAACTGCTCCCGCTGGGAGTGGAGCGGACCGCTGAGGGGGATGGTCATGCCGTAGCGCTGCATGCTCGCACCCTGCCACAGGCTCAGGACCGCTGCTGCTGCTCCAGGTGCTTGCGACGGGCCTCGAACTCCTCGTGGAAGCGCAGGATCGTCGACTGGCTGGCCGTGGCGAGCAGGGTGCCGTGCTCGGCCCAGAGGTGCACGAGGCCGTGCCCGAAGCCGTTGGCGATGGCGTGGACCCGGATGTCGAGCAGCACCCAGTCGGTCTCGACGATGTCGACCATCCGCAGCGTGTTGTCGAGGCTGTTGCCGCCGGCGTGGCGGCCGAGCGCCTGCCCCAGTCCCATCGGCACGTAGTCGCCGAGGATGGCCAGGGCGGCGCCGGACATCTCGAGGATGTCGGGCATCCGGGCCCACATCGAGCAGTTGCCGTCCGGCATCGGGTTGCCCTCGAGGTCGTCGAAGGTGCGGGCGCTGGCCAGCCGGAAGTCGAGCCGGGCCATCATCCCGTCCGTGATGCCCTCCTCGTCGGGCGTCACGCCGAAGCGGATCGGGCACTCGTCGGGCGGCGGCACGTCCGGCATCTGCTCCCACATGCCCGACGCCGGCTTGTCGCGGTGGCCGAGCGCGGCGTTGACGGTGAGGATCTCGCGGTCGCCCACGTGGCCGACGGCCCGGGCCTGGGTGACGCTCCTGCCCTCGTTGGCGACGACCACGTCGATGTCCATGATCGAGCCGGTCTGGGCGTAGGAGAGGTACTGGGCGGTCGCCCAGATCACGGGCCGGCCGGTGGTGCGCTCCATCGCCTCGATGCCGGCGCCGAGGCCGCACCCGCCCCAGAGGAAGTTGCCCCGGGTCGACACGCCGGGGGTCACGGGGATGAACCAGCGGTTCGGGTTGTGGGTCGGCTGCAGGCCGAGGAAGGTCATGGCGTCCACGGGCCGGGAGCCTAGGCAGCGCCCCCGGACGGGCAGCGATCCAGTGCGGGGTCCCGCCACCGCCACTCGACGGCCACCTCGGGCGGGGGGTCGGAGTCGCTCGCGTCGGGGACGATGGCTGCGGCCTCCCACGTCGTGCTGGCCCCCGAGTCGAGCTCAGCGGTCTCGGGAGCGGCCTCGACCACGACGGGCGCCTCCCCGTCGAACGTGACCCGCACCGACAGGACGACGACGCCCCGGGACGCCCCGTTCGACACCACGCCCCGGACCTCGACCCGTCGGTGGCCGTCGTCGTCGGTGGTGATGTGGCGCTCCGTGACGGCGACGTCGATCTGGCGCTGCGGGCACGGCGTGGGCGCGGACGACGTGGGGGCCGACGTCGGCGTGGTCCGGCTCGGTCCCGGGCGCGGGGTGGTGGGCGTCGCGCCGCGGCTCGTCGTCGGGACCTGCGCCGGCGCGCCATCGGAGGTGGTCGTCGCCTCGGCGGGTCGGGAGGTCGCGGTGATCTCCGGTGACGGCGGTGGCGGCGCTTCGCGCAGGTCGATGCCCTCGGGTGCCGGAGGCACGTAGTCGGGCCCGAGCCCGCAGTCGGACAGGACGTCCCGGGGGTCGTCGACCGCCGCGTCCACGGCCGCGATCACCCGGTCCGTCGGGTAGACGATCGCCAGGTGCTCATCGGGGTCGTCGAGGACGACCCGGGTGACGACCCCCACCACGCTCCCGTCGCCGCGCAGCGCGGGGCCGCCGCTGTTCCCGCGGTCGATCGGCGCGTTCGACACCACGATGTCCGTCGCGGCCACGCCGCCGAACGCCACGATCTCGCCGTAGGACACGGTGAATGCGTACTCGGGCTGGGGGTAGCCCAGCACAACCAGTCGCTCCTGGACCTGGAGGGTGTCCGTCGGCGCCCACGGCAGCGGCGTCCCCAGCGGCTCGTCGACCTCGATGACGGCGATGTCGCGCTCGGGGTCGGTGCCGATGACCCGTCCCGCCCGCACCTCTCCCTCGCGCGACCGCACCGTCGGCGAGGTGTCGTTGGCGATCACGTGGTGGTTCGTGACGAGCCGGGTCGCGTCCACCGCGAACGCCGAGCCGTAGCCCGTCCATCCGCAACCTTCGGTCTCGACCCGCCACACGGCGCCGCCGTGCTCCGCCGCGACCTGCTCGACCGGGACCCCGGCACCGGGCACCGACGCCACCACCGCGGTCTCCTCGTCACCGCACGCGACGAGCGTCGACAGGGCGGCGACGCACCCCGTCAGGACCGCCACGACACCCGCCGGCCGCGGCCGGTGTGGCCCGCGATCGGGACGAATCGACAGCATCCGGACCAACAGTACGGGGCGGGGCGGGTGCCGGCGACCGGCAGCCGACGAGGTCCCGGGCGGGGCGAGGTAGAACCTCCGACCATGCCCGACCGCACCAGGACCTGGACCGACGACGCCTGCTCGCTGGTCGACGCCTACCGAGCCGGCGAGCGCGACCCCGTCGAGGAGACCGAGGCCTGCCTCGCCGCGATCGAGGCCAGCGATCTCAACGCCTTCTCCTTCGTCGACGCCGATGCCGCCCTCGCCGCCGCCCGCGACGCCGACGTGTCGCTGCCTCTCGGGGGCGTGCCGATCGGCATCAAGGAGCTCGAGAAGGTCCAGGGGTGGCCCGACACCGAGGCGTCGCTGGTCTTCCGGGACCGCATCGCCGCCCAGGACAGCACCATGGTCGCCCGCCTGCGCGACGCCGGCGCCGTGCTCGTCGGGCTCTGCACCGCGTCCGAGTTCGGCGGCCTGAACGTCTCCACCACCCGCCTGAACGGGACCACGCACAACCCGTGGGAGCACGGGCGCACCGCCGGCGGGTCCTCGGGCGGTTCAGCCGCTGCGGTCGCCGGCGGCCTGGTGCCGATCGCCAGCGGCGGCGACGGCGGCGGGTCGATCCGCATCCCCGCCGGCTTCAACGGCAACGTCGGCATGAAGGGCACCGCCGGGCGCATCCCGCGCGGCCCGCGGACCGAGATCGCCCCGCTCACGGTGGTGAAGGGCTGCCAGGCCCGCAGCGTGCGCGACGTCGCCCGCTGGTACGACGTGTGCGCCGGCTACGACTTCCGGGACCCGTACTCCCTGCCCGACCCCGGCGGATGGGAGGCGGGCCTCGGCACCCACGACCTCGCCGGCCTGCGGGTCGCCGTCGTGCCCCACCTGGGCCGGGCCGTGCTGCGGCCCGAGGTCGAGGCCAACGTGCGCGACGCCGCCGAGGCGCTCATCGCGGATGCCGGCCTGGTCCAGGTCGACGTCGACATGGCGCTGCCCGGCCTCGGCTTCGAGTGGGCGATGTCGAACCTGGCCCAGCTGGCCAAGGACCTCGAGGACCTCTGGCCCGACTGCAAGGAGGACCTCACCCGGGAGATGGCGATGGGGTTCGAGATGGCCCACGCCAGCTACGACCTCACCATGGCGGCCCGGGTCGAGCGGCGCCGCACCGAGCTGAACGAGGCCCTCGCCGACGTGTTCGACCAGGTCGACCTGGTGATCTCGGCCACCAACCCCGACGTGGCCTACCCGGCGGCGATCACCGCCAACACGCGGGTGGGCGAGCAGAAGGTCGGCCTGGAGAACAACGGGCTGCTCACCATCCCGGCCAACATCGTGGGCAACCCGGCGATCTCGGTCCCCGTGGCTCCGGCGTTCGGCCTCCCGGTGGGCATGCAGATCATGGCCCGCCACCACCAGGACGCCCTGCTCCTGGACCTGGCCCTGCAGGTCGAGCGCACCCTGCCCTGGCCCCTCGTCGCCCCTGGCGCACCGGCGTCGCGATAACTGTCAGACCCCCTGAGGAAGATGGGGGCATGGCAACGCAGACCCGCCTCCTCACCACCCCCCAGCAGGCTTTCCACCTCGACCCCCGCAGCCGGGAAGCCGGCCGCAAGGGCGTGGCCAAGGCCCGTGCCGCCCTGGCCGACACCATCGCCCGCACCCACGCCGAGCGCCAGGCCGAAGCCGGCGAGCAGCACGCCCACGCCGCCTGACCCGTGGAGCCGAGCCGAAGGCGAGGCGGACTTCCGCACCTTGACCGCACGGTCAAGAGCGGTCGTACACTGGCCCCATGACCGACGTTGTGATCATCGATGCCGTCCGGACGCCCGTGGGCCGCCGTGGCGGTGGCCTGTCCACCATGCACCCGGGCGAGCTGCTCGGCATCGCCCAGCAGGCGCTGATCGAGCGCACGGGCATCGACCCGGCCGAGGTCGGCCAGGTCGTCGCCGGCTGCGTCTCCCAGGTGGGCGAGCAGGCCTTCAACATCGGACGCACCGCCTGGCTGGCCGCCGGCCTGCCCCAGTCCGTCGCCGCCACCACGGTCGACACCCAGTGCGGCTCCTCCCAGCAGGCCACCAACCTGGCCACCGCGCTGGTCGCGGGCGGCGCGGTCGACGTCGCCGTCGCCTGCGGCGTCGAGGTCATGAGCCGCATCCCCATCGGCTCCAGCGGCCGCAAGGACTTCGGCCTCGGCATCCCGATCCCCAAGACCTACTTCGGCCGCTACGAGATGACCTCCCAGTTCGAGGGCGCCG
>Ga0208490_100676_pt1 | contig 18180 bp, 20 predicted proteins | sample SubbioAug_CSWold_FD_184818 | JGI IMG/M metagenome (GOLD analysis project Ga0208490, IMG submission 184818) | Serpentinite rock and fluid subsurface biosphere microbial communities from McLaughlin Reserve, California, USA - CR11Aug_CSWold (SPAdes) | ecosystem: Environmental > Terrestrial > Deep...
TGGCGTCGAGCGCCTGACCCGTGGCGTCGAGCGCCGAACTCGTGGCGTCGAGCGCCTGACCCGTGGCGTCGAGCGCCGAACTCGTGGCGTCGAGCGCCGAACCCGTGGCGTCACGCTCCCGGCTTTCGGCGAGAGGTGCACTCCTCCCCGCGCCTTCCACAACAGCGGAAGGGTGAGTCGGGTTCGAGAGTGTCGGGCGTGACGTTTCTCAGGAGTTCAGGGTTCGGCGACCGGCAACTCCTGCGGGTTTTCGGTGGTCGGTGCCCGCAACTCCTGAGAAGTGACACGGCCGGGGCCGACGTGTGGCTTCGTTCGCTTGGTGGCGGGGTTTTTGCAGCGCTCCGTGGCGGTCTTGTTGCCGCGATCACACAGGACTGGCTGCAGGTAGGTGTCGCGGTCTGAACCGAGAGGGGTGCGCCCGGTCGGGGCCGTTTGGATCGCTGCCGCTACGTCAGAGTCCGAAGGCTCCGCCGCTGACGAGGATCACGATGCCGAGGCCGATGAGAACGATGGGGAAGAGGATCTGCTCCCAGCGTTCGAGCACTTCGGCGATCGGGGGGCGGGTGGCGACGAACTTTGCCAGGGCCACCAGGACCGCGACGAGCGCGAGGAAGACGATGCAGTAGGCGACTACTGCGAGAGGTTCCACGCTGAGGAAGACAGGGGTGTAGACGCCGATGTTGTCGCCGCCGTTGGCAAGGGTGACGCCTGCGACTGTCCACACGCCGACCTTCTTGCCGGCAACCTTGGCCTCGTCGTCATCGTCGTCATCGTCTCCGCGCCAGGCCTGCCATGCGGCCCAGAGGCCGAGGCCCAGAGGGATGAGACCGAAGTACGGGATGGCTGCCGAGGGCAGGAATGCTCCGGCACCGATGGTCACCAGGACCGCGGCACCGAGGATGCCGGCGAATCCGAGGTACTGGCCGGCCAGAATGCGGGCGGTAGTGCCGCGCTGGCCTGCCCCTCGCGCGAAGAAGAGGGAGAGCACGATGATGTCGTCGATGTTGGTCGCTGCGAACAGGCCCATCGCCTGCAAGACCGAGGTGAGGATCATGCGCCCTCCCCAGCTGCGTCGCATCCGGGAAGCGAGCAGGCGGGATCGATGCACGGGGCGTCTTCGTCCACTGCCAGGGTGGCATCGACCAGTGCCGTCAGCGCCTGCGCCAGGTGCGAATCGGCGATCTCATATCGTGTCCGACGACCCTCGGGCTCGGAGACGACGATCCCGCAATCGCGCAGGCATGCCAGGTGGTTGGACACGTTCGGGCGTGTCAGGTCCAGATCTCGGGCCAGTTCCGCCGGGTAAGCGGGATGGTCGAGCAGGGTCAAGATGATCCGGGATCGAGTGGGGTCGGCCAGTGCACGACCCAGGCGGTTCATCACGTCGAGACGCGAAGTAATAGTCAGCATGAACTGAACTATACAGCGCACACTGAACACTCGTTCACAGGCGTCAGCCCAGATCGCATGCCCGTAAGGGGAACCCTCACCGGACACCACCGCTACTTATCGAGAGGAACGACGGCACGCCTGGCGGGCTGTCCCGTAAGACCCGTCCGGTGAACTGTCCGGTGAAGGGAGGCTATATAACACACTGGGGAGCATGTCCCCCTTGAAGGTCGGCTATGCCCGAGTCTCCACCGACGAGCAGGACCTGACCGCGCAGCGTGACGGACTCGCGGCGTTCGGCGTCGATCCCAAGCGCATCTACGTCGATCACGGGCTCACGGGCCGCAACGCCGACCGTGAGGGCCTGCAGCAGGCGCTGGCAGCGTGTCGGGACGGCGATACATTCGTGGTCACCAAGCTCGATCGGCTGGCGCGTTCGGTCCGTGATGCCCACCAGATCGCCGACGACCTCGCGGCGCGGGAAGTGAAGCTGAGCATCGCCGGATCGGTGTACGACCCGACCGACCCGATGGGGAAACTGTTGTTCAACGTGCTGGCGATGGTCGCCGAATTCGAAGCCGACCTCATCCGTGCCCGCACCCGCGAGGGGATGAAGGTCGCCAAGGCCAAGGGCCGGCTGCGCGGGAAGTCACCGAAACTCACCCCCCGGCAAGAAGCTCACCTCGTCCAGCTACATGCCGCCGACGAGCACACTGTGGGCGAGCTGGCCGAGCTGTTCAGCGTGGGCCGCTCGACGGTCTACCGCGCCCTTCAGCGCGCCGAGCGCGGGCGCGAGAACGCCTTGCAGTAGGTGCGTCGTGGACGCTCGAGCGCGGTGGCGAATCCTCAGGCTCCACGTCGAGGACCAGGTGCCCCTCGCGCGCTTAGCTCGCGAGACCGATGTTGGGCTGCGGACCCTGGAGCGCTGGCACGCCCGCTACCGCGCCGACGGCTACGCCGGACTGGAGACAGCCTCGCGAGCGGACACCGGCTCCCGCCGCCTTCCGCCCGACCTCGTCCACCTGATCGAGGGCCTGGCACTGAGCAAGCCGCGGCCGGCCATCGCCACCATCCACCGCAAAGTCACCGGCATCTGCGCCGCCCGGAGATGGCCGGTCCCCTCCTACTCGGTGGTGTGGGACATCGTGCGGACCCTGGATCCCGGCATGGTCACCCTCGCCCTGGAGGGCGCAGCGTCCTACCGCGACAAGCGCGAGCTGGTGCTACGCCGGCAAGCAGAGCTGCCCAACGCGATGTGGCAATCCGATCACACCATGCTCGACATCCTGGTGGTGGGCACCGACGGCAAGCCCGCACGGCCATGGCTGACAACGATCCTCGACGACTGCTCCCGGGCGGTCTGCGGCTACACAGTCTTCCTGGGCGCACCGTCGGCGATGAACACCGCCCTGGCGCTGCGCCAAGCGATCTGGCACAAGACCGACCCGGCCTGGCCGATGTGCGGCCTGCCCGACGTGCTCTACGTCGACCACGGCAGCGACTTCACCAGTGACCAGCTCGCCCACACCGCCGTCGACCTCCACATCCGACTGATCCACTCCACCGTCGCCCGACCCCAGGGACGGGGCAAGATCGAGCGGTTCTTCGGCACCATCAACACCGAGCTACTCGCCACCCTGCCCGGACACATCACCGAAGGGCACCCCTGGCCGACACCGAAACTGTCCCTGGCCGCCCTCGATAGCGCCCTGGAGGCGTTCGTGGCCACCTACAACGACCGCACGCACAGCGAGCTCGGAACCTCCCCGCGCAGCGCGTGGATCGCCGATGGCTGGCTGCCCCGAATGCCCGAGAGCCTGGAAGACCTCGACAGACTGCTGTTGACCGTCGCCAAGACCCGCGTCGTGCGCCGCGATGGCATCCGCTTCCAGGGCCTGCGCTACGTCTCGCCAACTCTGGCCGGCTACGTCGGACGCTCGGTCGTGATCCGCTACGACCCCCGCGACATCACCGAGATCCGCGTCTTCGATCACGACGAATTCGTCTGCAAGGCCGTCAACCAAGAGCACCACGACCAGAAGGTCAGCCTCAAGGAGATCCAGGCCGCGCGCAACGCCCGCCGCCGGGCGCTGCGAGCCGGCATCAACGAACGCATCGCCCTCGTGGCCGCACCTACCGAGACGCCACGGATCACCGAAGCACCGGCTCCGGCGCCGAGGTCGGCGTTGAAGATCTACAAGGAGGACCTCAGGTGAGCCAGCGCTTCATCGTCACCAAGGAGCACCGCCGCTTCACCGAGTTCGCCGACGCCGTGCGCCGCGGGCACACCATCGGTTTGTGCTTCGGATCAGCCGGCGTAGGAAAGACACTCTCCGCGCGCCGCTACGCACACGACGAGAAGGCTCATGACCTGCTGACCTACTGGGGGCCGCGCTCCGACAACGACGCCAAGATCTACGCCGCCTTGAACCGGAGCCGCACCGTGCTCTACACCCCCAGCGTGCTGACCACCCCGCGGACCCTGAAGGACGAGCTGACCCAAGCCATCACCCGCACCAACATGTGCTCGAGCAGCACCTCGTACCTCCCGGCACGGCCACTCCCGAGGCCTGGGGATGGCGACACGGCAGGAACTACGTTGAGCTGATCATCGTCGACGAGGCCGAACGACTGCGTCCCGCCGCTCTGGAACTGCTGCGCGATCGCTACGACCGCGACGACATCGCCCTGATCCTGATCGGCATGCCCGGCCTGGAGAAGCAGTTCAGCCACTACCCCCAGTTCTACAGCCGAGTCGGCTTCGCCCACCAGTACCGGCCCCTGGGACAAGACGAACTGCTGTTCGTCCTCGAGCGACACTGGCGATCCCTCGGCAAGACCCTCGACCCCGACGACTTCACCGACGCCCAAGCCATCGCAGCCATCGCACGGATCACCCGCGGCAACTTCCGGCTCCTCGAACGCCTCTTCCCCCAGATCCAGCGGGTCCTGAAGATCAACGAACTCGACACCATCACCAACGACGTCATCGAAGCCGCACAGAGCACCCTGGTCATCGGTGTCACCTGACCCCGCCACGAAGCGACCGAAGAACCCCGCCATTCAGCAGACGAAGTCACAGCCGACGCACGAACCCTCGCGTGTGGTGGGTGACGCCGCTGAGGTAGAGCCACGCGCGACCGTTCGGCTGCTCGCGGGCTGAGGCGATGGGGTTTCGCTTTTCCGCTGTTCTGGAAGCGGCCACGCGGTGGTGTGGACGGGGCTGCGAGGGCGCTGCCGGAGCTGCCGAGGCGATGCTGTTTCGCCATTCCGCTGTTGTGGAAGCGGCCACGGGCTTTGTGTGCAAGCGGCCGCGAGGGGCGGAGGTCGCCTACTCGTCTGCCGGCAGCTCCTCGGCGGGCTCGTCGCTCGGCTCCGCCGGCCCGTCGCTCGGCTCCGCCGGCCCGTCGCCCTCACTCGGCGGCGCAATCTGGCCCCCCGTGAACACGTCGGTCGCCGCGAGGCACTGCTGCGTCGCCTCGACGGAGGACACCGCAAGACCGAGTTCGCGCAAGACATCCACTCCGGCGACGCCTGCGAGGTCGGGGTCGACGATGATCTCGGTCACCGGCGCGCGCCCGTACGACAGGAACACGAACTGCGGCGCGTTCGACTCGTCGAGCAGCCAGTCGACGCCCTCGATCGTGAAGCAGGGCAAGTCGGTGGCGCCGATCGGCGGCAACCCGCACCGGTAGATCACGGCGGCCGGGTTGCCCCACGCGGCCGTCGCCTGTGCGTTGGTGGTGCGCCGCTCGAGTCCCAGCATCTCGTCGGGCAGCCGCACGCTGATCTCGGCGCACGCGACCGCGTTCGCGTCGTCGGCGGGTTCGAGTGCCACGGTGGGGGCGCACGCGGTCAGCGCGGCAAGCAGCGCGGCCGCGGCGAGGGCTCCGGCGGCGCGAACGGGTCGGCGTGTCATCGCCCTCAACGCTACTGCCCGACGCTCGCAGCGCGCTGTGCGGGCCGCGCTAGCGTGGACCCCGTGACCGACAGCCCGGATGCTCGCCCCGACACCCTGCGAACCGTCGGTGAGATCGCGGCGCTCGCCCGCATCATCCCCCGGCTGCCGCGCGGCGAGCACACGCTGCTCGGCCCCGGCGACGACGCCGCCGTCGTCGCCGCAGCCGACGGTCGCTTCGTGGTCACGACCGACGTCATGGTCGACGGCCCCGACTTTCGGCGAGCCTGGTCGACCCCGCACGACCTGGGCTGGAAGGCCGCGGCCACCAACCTCAGCGACATCGCCGCGATGGGGGCCCGCCCGACCGGGCTGGTCGTCGCCCTCATCGCCCCGGCCGACACCGCGGTTGCCGAGCTCGAGCAGCTGGCCGACGGCTTCGCCGACGCCTGCGCCGCCCTCGCCCCCGGGTGCGGGGTCGTCGGGGGAGACCTCAGCGTCGGGTCCACCCTCACGATCGCGGTGACGGCGTTTGGCGACCTGGAGGGTCGCCCGCCGGTCACCCGCGCCGGAGCCCACCCGGGCGACGTTGTGGCGGTTTCGGGTGGCATCGGCCTCGCCGCCCGTGGCCTGCGCATGCTGTTCGACGAGGGAGTCGACGACGAGGGCAACCCCGACCCCGAGCGGGCTGCCGCACTGCGCGCCGATGAACCGCGCATCGTCGACGCACAACTCGCGCCCCGGCCTCCCCTCGCCGATGGGCCCGCCGCTGCTCTCGCGGGCGCGACCGCGATGCTCGACCTCAGCGACGGGCTCGCGCTCGACGCCCGCCGCATTGCCCGCGCGAGCGGGGTCGTCGTCGACCTGGACGCCGCGGCCGTGTGCATCGCGGCGGGCGTCGACGCGATGTTTCTGCCGATCGTGCTCACGGGCGGCGAAGACCACAGCCTGCTCGCAACTTTCCCCGCCGCGCTCGTCGCCGACGACGGCCCTGGCCTCCCCGGCGCGTTCCGCGCCATCGGTCGCGTCGTCGCGGCAACCGACGGCGGCCCCGAACTGCGGGTCGGCGGCCGCCCGTTCGACCAGCGCGGCGGCTGGGACTCGTTCGACGACGCCTGACGGCGCCTCCCGGCTCAGCCCTCGTCGGCGACCCGGCGCATCCAGTGCACGACGGTCTCTCCGTACCGCGCCGTGCGGTCAAGCGTGAGCCCGTCGACCGCGGCCGGGGCGGCGCTGCGCGACGAGCGTTCGAGCGCGATCACGGCATCCGGCGCAAGCTGGGGCACAAGCGCCGTCAGCAGCTCGTCGACCTCGGCCGCACTCGCCTCGTAGGGCGGGTCGATGAACACGAGGTCGACGGGCCCGTCGAGCGTCTCGACCGCCGAGCGCGCCGCTCGCGTGACCACCCGGATGCGCGGGGCCGGTTCAACCCCGAACCGCGCCGCCTGCTGCTCCACGAGTCGCGCATTGGCCTGGCACACCCGTGCGGCCGGCGCTGCCTTCTCGACCAGCACGACCGAGGCCGCCCCGCGGCTCGCCGCTTCGAGCCCGAGCGCGCCCGACCCTGCGTACAGGTCGACCACGTGGGCGCCGTCGACGAGGTCGCGCGCTTCGAGCGCCGAGAAGATCGCCTCGCGCACGCGGTCGCTCGTGGGCCGCGTGCCGCTCTTCGGCACGCTGAGCGTGAGCGAGCCGGCGAAACCGGCGATCAGGCGGGTCACGTTCTCCACGCTACCGCGAGCATCCCCGATGGATGCGCGGGGCCGCGTCGGCGGCCGCGGGTAGCGTTGACCTCGTGACCGGCCCGCTTGATCAGCAGCTGGTGCGGGTGCTTGGCGACCGCACCGCGAAGGCGCTGACGCGCGCCTTCGGCATGCAGACGGTCGGCGACCTCGTCGCCCACTACCCGCGGCGGTACGCGAAGCGCGGCGAGTTGACGGCGCTCACCGAGCTGACGGTCGGCGAGGAGGTGACGATCGTCGCCGAGGTGCTGCGCGTGACGGAGCGGTCGATGAAGAACCGCAAGGGCTCCATTCTTGAGGTGCAGATCACTGACGGCCGCGGCATCGTGACGCTCACGTTCTTCAACCAGGCGTGGCGCAAAGACACCCTCAGACCGGGCGTGCGCGGCATCTTTGCCGGCAAGGTCGGCGAGTATCGGGGAGCCCGGCAGCTGGCGCACCCCGACTATCAGCTGTTCGACGACCTCGACCTGGTTCCGGGGGCGCCCGACCCCGAAGCGCAGAAGTGGGCGCTCGCGCCGATTCCGATCTACCCGGCCACGTCGACCGTGTCGAGTTGGCAGCTGCAGAAGGCGATGGGCGTCGCCCTCGACAGTCTGGATGGGCTCGATGATCCTGTGCCGCTCGAGGTGCGGGCCGAGCGGCAGCTGCTCGACTTCAGCCGCGCCCTGCGCTTCACGCATCAGCCCGAAGACGATCAGCAGTGGCGGCGCGGTCGCGACACGCTGCGCTTCCACGAGGCGTTTCTCCTCCAGGCGGCGCTCCTGCAGCAGCGCGCGGTGCTGCGCTCGTCGCCCGCAGAACCGCGCCTTCCCGGCGACGAGCTCGCCGGGTTCGACGCCGACCTGCCGTTCACCCTGACCCCCGACCAGCGCGACGTCGGCGACGAGATCGCTCGCGACCTGGCCGCCGCCGTCCCGATGAACCGGCTCGTGCAGGGGGAGGTGGGTTCGGGCAAGACGCTCGTCGCGGTGCGTGCCATGCTGACGGTGGCCGAGAACGGCGGGCAGAGCGCCCTGCTCGCCCCGACCGAGGTGCTGGCCGCCCAGCACTTCCGGTCGATCGTCGCGACCCTCGGCCCCGACCGGGCGGCCCGGCTGCGGCCCGTTCTGCTGACCGGCCAGCTGGGGGCGGCCGAGCGCCGCAAGGCCCTGCTCGCCATCGCGAGCGGCTCGGGGCGCATCGTCGTCGGAACCCACGCCCTGCTCGGCGAGCAGGTGCAGTTCGTCGACCTGGGGCTCGTCGTCGTCGACGAGCAGCACCGCTTCGGCGTCGAGCAGCGCGAGACCCTGCGTCGCAAGGGCGCCGTGCCTCCCCACGTGCTGGTGCTCACCGCGACGCCGATTCCGCGAACCGTCGCGATGACCGTGTTTGGCGACCTGGATGTCTCGACGATCCGCACGCTGCCCGAGGGGCGCATCCCGATTGTCAGCCACGTCGTGCCGCTCGCCGACAAGCCGGGCTGGTGGCCGCGCGTGTGGCAGCGCCTCGGCGAAGAGCTCGACGCGGGGCGGCAGGGCTTCGTCGTCGTGCCGGCGATCGACCCGTCGACGGTCGAGGATGACCCGGATGCTCTCGCTGACGATCCCGACGCCCCTCCCGTCATCGACCGCCCCCCGGGCAGCATCGTCGAGTTGCTGCCGATCCTGCAGCAGGCGCCGCCGCTCGCCGGCCGCCGCATTGCGGCGCTGCACGGCCGCATGCCGGCCGACGAGAAGGACGCGACCATGCGCGCGTTCGCCGCGGGTGACATCGACGTGTTGGTCGCGACAACGGTCATCGAGGTCGGGGTCGACGTGCCGAACGCCACCTTCATGGCCGTGATCGACGCCGACCGGTTCGGGGTCAGCCAACTGCATCAGTTGCGCGGGCGCGTGGGGCGGGGCGGGCATCCGGGCCTCTGCCTGTTCGTGACGGCTGCGGAACCCGAAACAACCGCCCGCCAGCGGGTCGACGCCGTCGCCGCCACGCTCGACGGCTTCGAGCTGGCCCAGGTCGACCTCGAGCTGCGCCGCGAGGGCGATGTGCTGGGCGCGAACCAGTCGGGTGGTCGCTCAAGCCTGAAGCTGCTGCGGGTCGTCACCGATTCGGAGGTGATCATCGACGCGCGTGGAGCCGCGGCGGCGATACTGGAGGGTGACCCGGCGCTCGAGGGCCATCGCTCCCTGGCGGATGCCCTTGCTCGGCGCCTTGACGAATCAGCTCGAGAATTTATGGCTAAGAATTAGACCATGCGCGTCATCAGCTACAACCTCCGCAAGCACGCGGCGATCGGCGAGCTCTCCGCGCTCATCGCCGAGCACGAACCGAATCTGCTGTGCCTGCAAGAGATCGACACAGAGCGTCTGCCTGGCGATCTCGGGCCGATGCACCTCGCCGACGCGACCCGCGGTAATCGGCTCGGCCTCGCCGTCTACTACCACCACGAACGCTTTGAGGCCCTCGATACGACGGCGTTCTCGCTGAAGCGCTCGCTGCACGACATCATCGCGAAGCCTGCCCATGAGCGACTGCTCGGCTCGCTCCTGTTCGATCGTAAGCACGAGCGCGAGGTGGTGATCGGCTCGTTTCATGCTGCGCCGCTGACCGCGCTGAACTCGCTGCGCCGCACGCAGATTCATGCCGCGCACGAGGCGCTCGACACCTTCGGCGCGCACCTTCCGGCCTTGATGGTGGGCGATTTCAACTACCCGTGGTTTCAGGAGTTCTTGTCGTCGACAGTGCAGCGTTCGGGCCACGAGGTGACGCTCGCCGACTCGCGCACCTACACCCGCTACAAGTTCTTCCGCGGGCACTTCGACTTCGCTACCTCGATTGGCATGTCGCTCACCACGGTGACGACGCTGCCGCAGGGGGTCAGCGACCACATGCCGATCCTCGTGAACGCGGAATACGCCGAACAAGTGCAGGCCGCATAGCAGTCGTTTCGGGATGCTCGCCCCGCTTCGTCACGGAACGGTAACGTCACTTCGCTAGGCTGGGTCGTATGAGCAGGATCGCCGTCGTTCCTGGGTCGTTTGACCCGATCACCCTGGGCCACCTTGATGTCATCGAGCGCGCGGCCAACATTTTCGACGAGATCCACGTCGTCGTGGTGCACAACCCCGGCAAGGCAGCCATGCTGCCGATCGCGCAGCGGGTGTCGCTCATTGAGCAGGCCGTTGCCGACCGTGCGTTGCCCGACACGATCCGCGTCACCGGCTGGAGCGTGGGGCTGCTCGTCGACTACTGTACCGAGGTGGGTGCCAGCGTGCTCGTGAAGGGTGTGCGCAGCCAGGTTGACGTCGCGTACGAGACGCCCATGGCGATCGTGAACCGTAACCTCGCGGGCGTCGAGACGGTCTTCATGCTGCCTGACCCCGCGCACGCGCACGTGTCGAGTTCGCTGGTTCGTCAGGTGGCGAGCCTCGGCGGCGATGTGGCACCGTACGTGCCGCGGGCGGTCGCCGAGTTCCTCGAGGAGACGCGCGACGGCTAGCCCCCGCCGGTCAGCAGCGGCGTGGGAGTCTCGTGCGTCCGCTCAGGCGGTGGCGCGCTCCGGCAAGGTGATGCTCTCGGTGTCAGCCTTGTGCTTGCGCAGGGCGTGGCCGCCGATGATGAGGGCGCACGCGATGATCACGAGGTTCTTCACGATGTACTGTCCCTCGATCGTGAGGCCGAAGGGGAAGACGGTGTACGTCACCTCGGGTAGGAGCACGAGCGGGAGGAACGTGCCCGGCATCTGCGGAATCAGCATCAGCAGCGCCAGTCGCGTTGTCGGCGGGAACAGGAACGCGAGGCCGATGGCGACCTCCCACACGCCGAGCAGCGGCACGATGATCTCGGGTGTGGCGAAGTAGACGGTCGCCGCGACGAGGTCGTAGGCGGGGCTCAGATCGCCCATGATCTTGAGGGCGCCGAACCAGATAAAGACGACACCGATCGCGAGGCGAGCGAACTTGACGCCAAACCTGTCCATCGTCCAGACGACAAAGCGATCGAAGAGCTCGATTCCTCGGGTGATGAGTGCGCGCATCCTGATTTCAGCCTCCGTGTCCACGTGTTGTCCGTCCTTCTACGCTACAGCGCGTGGCTGTGGGGGTGCTCAGCGCCCGTGGGCGCGCGAGCATGCCCGCCCGGGCATGAAAGCCCAGGCGGGCGGGGTGCTCATCGCGGTGGCAGGCACTGCAGCAATCAGCTGCAGCTGCCGGGTCTCGCGCTGCTCGTCGCTCATGCGGCGGCGGACGCGGGTCGAGCTCGGGCGTATTGATTCGGCTTCGGGTCGACGCTCGTGCGTCGACTGGGGGACAGGGGTGTGGGTCGTGACGGTCACGAGGGGGTTCCTCACTGCGGAAATGACGGGAGTTGCGGGGAGCCGCGACGGGCGCCTGCGCGCAGCGGCGCCGCGCGCAGGCGCGGCAGACGGGGCGATGATCCGCCGAGCACTCAGGATGCGCAGGGGCGCAGAGCGAGGGGATCGAGCTTCGTGAGCGTCGCCACCGACAGGACGGGTGGCGAGAGCGCTACCCGCTTAAGCGGTGAGGACGCCGACGACGCCGGCAGTGTGACGGGTCTCTCCCGTGGTGAGAATAAACATGCTCGGCCTCCTTTCGACGTGTGAGCGGACACGAACGTAGCGGTTGCTGCGTGCATCCCGCAAGAGGCATACGGCGATTCGTCGCAAAGATTATTGATTCGTCGCCTGCTCGACACGAGCATCCCGCTCTGCCAGGCTCGGACGCATGGAAGCGATTCCTGGCCTGGTTGCCCTAGGCACAGTGTTCATGCTGCTTGGCCTCTTGTGGCTGGTGCTCATCGTTGTGGCGCTCATCCAGATCGCGCAATCGACGGAGCTCAGCATGCCGATGAAGCTCGTGTGGGCCGTGGTCGTGTTCTTTTTCCCTCTGCTCGGCACGTTGGTGTGGTTCATTCTCGGGCGCCGCATCGGCGACCCGTTCCGCTCCTGACGCCGTCGACACGGCGCTGACCGTGCTGCTCGCCGAGGGGCACCTTCTGATTGAGGACGTTCCCGGTGTCGGCAAGACCGTGCTCGCCCGGGCGCTCGCGCGCTGCGTCGACGGCCGCGTCAGCCGCATTCAGTTCACGCCCGACCTGCTACCCGCCGACATCACAGGCGTCAGCGTCTACCGCCAGCAAACCGGCACGTTCGAGTTCACCCCCGGTCCGGTGTTCGCGCACATCGTCATCGGCGACGAGATCAACCGCGCGAGTCCGAAGACGCAGTCGGCGCTGCTGGAGTGCATGGAAGAGGGCCAGGTCACCGTCGACGGTCGCACCCACGCTCTCGCCAAGCCCTTCCTCGTCGTGGCCACGCAGAACCCCATCGAGATGGAGGGTACCTACGCGCTTCCTGAGGCGCAGCGCGACCGCTTCATGGCGCGCATCTCGATCGGCTATCCGGCGGTTGACGACGAGCAGCGCATGCTGCGCGATCGCGAGCGCGTGAGCCCGCTCGACGAGTGCCGCCCGGTCGTCGACATCGCGGGGTTGACCCGGATGATCGCGACCGTTCGCGAGGTCTACGTGAGTCCCGCCGTCGAGCGCTATGCCGTGCTCATCGCTCAGGCGACCCGCGACGACACCGCCCTGCGGCTCGGCGCGAGCCCCCGATCGACGCTGCAGCTCGTGCGCGCGGCCCGGGCCCGAGCCGCGCTCGACGGGCGCGACTTCGTCGTGCCCGACGACATCGACGCGCTCGCGACGACCGTGCTGTCGCACCGTGTGATCCTCGTGCCGCGCGCACAGCATCCCGATGGCCGCCCGGTCGGCCACGTCGACGAGGTGATCGACCGCATCGTGGCGGCCACCCCGGTGCCGGTTCCGGCGTCCGACGACTGACCCGGCGTCGCCCGTGCCCCGTCCCACCCTCCGCGGCGTGATCTTCGCCCTCGCCGTGCGGGTGACCGACACGACGGCCGAGGCGACCCAGTTGGTGGTGCCGCAGGTGCTGCCTCTGGACGCGGGCCCCGTGCCCGAGCCGTCGACCGAGGCGGGCCCTCGCAGCAGCCGCTCCCGCGAGCGCGCCGACGACGACGTCGTCACCCGTGAGTATCGAGACGGTGACGCGCTGCGCCGCGTGCACTGGCGGGTGACGGCGCGGCACGGCGAGCTCATGGTTCGCCAGGACGAGCCACAGGCCGGCCCGCACTCGCGCCTGATCGTCGACACCGATCGTGACGGCTACGGCGACATCGAGCGTCGCGGGCTGCGCCCCGGGCCGCCGAGTGGGCCGAGCTTCGAGTGGGCAGTGCGTATGGCAGCCTCATCGGCCGCACACCTTGTCGAGCGCGGGTATGCGGTCGACCTGACTACGTCGACGCCGCAGGCGGCCCAGCCCGCGCTCGCCGATGCCCCGGGCATCTCGGCGGTGCTTGCTCCGGTGCTCGGCGAGCTCGCGCTGCTGCGCGTAGCCGCCGCTGATGGTACGCCGCCTCCGCTCGAGGCGCACCCCTCGGTGCCGCTCATCGCGATCGCCTCGCAGCCCCGGGGAACGACGATCGACTGGATGCTCGCCCAGCGCGCTCCGGGAACGGTCGCGGTCCTCCTCCTGGTCGCCCCGCACGGCGCCGCCGACGCCCCCGAGGTGCTGGCCCTCGCCGACGAGTTCACGCGCGCCGGCTGGCAGGTCGCCCGCGTCGACCCGAGCGTGCCGGTGGACGCCGCCTGGCGCCGGCTCATCGACGGGCAGCCCGCCCCCGCCGAGGCGACGGCGATCCTGCGGGGAGCCGCGCCGTGACGGCCCGCGTGCGCGCGGCGCGGCCCGCCCCGACCGCCTGGTGGCTGAGCGTCGCCGTGCTGGTCTCGCTCGGCGCCGCCCTCAGCGCGCTCACCGTCGTCATCGGCGAGGGCTCGTGGTACGTGCCCACGATGGTGACGGCGGCGATCGGCGTGATCGTCGCCGCGGTCGTGCGACGCCTCGTTCCTGTGTGGCGGGCGTTCTGGGCGGTCGTCGCCGGGGCGGCCGCCCTGTTCGCCGCGATCGTGGTGCAGTTTGCCGCCGACACCGCACTGCTCGGGATCGTCCCGCTGCCGGACACGTTCCTCCGTTTCTCGCTGCTCATCCGCGAGGGCGAGCTGTCGATCGTCGAGCAGGCGGTCCCCGCGTTCGCCGATGACGGCATCCGGTTCTTGCTCGCGGCCGGCGTCGGGGCGCTCGCCGTGCTGTCGGACGCCCTGGTTGCCGCCACCCGCCGTCCGGCGTTGCTCGCCGTGCCGTTGCTGGCGCTGCTCGCGATCCCGGTCGTCGTCGCGCCGGGGGCGCTGCCGCTCGTGAGCGTGCTCGCGACCGCTGCCGCGTTCCTCGTGGTTCTCGCGCTGCACCGCCCCGCGGCGGTCGGGGGACCGGGTGGGGTCTCGCGTCTCATCGCGGCGGTGAGCGCGGCCCTGATCGCCGCCGTGATCGTTCCGGGGCTGTTGCCGACCGCGGTCGTCGGGGCGAACCCGGCGGGCACGGGCCCGGCCAGCCTCGTCACGGGCGTGAACCCTGTCCTCGAACTCGGCAATGACCTGCGCCGCTCAAGCCCCGTTGAAGCGCTGCGCTACTCGACGGACGCGGAGGGCGGCGTGTACCTGACGCTGTCTCACCTGGCCGAGTTCGCCGGCCAGCAGGTGCTGCCGGTCGAGTATGACGCCCCGGCCGTGCCGCTCGCCGAGCTGTCACCGCCCAGCTGGCTGCCCGACGAGCTGACGACCGGCACCCTCGACACCCGCATCAGCCTGCGCACCCTGCGCACCCAGTGGTTGCCGCTGCCGCAGGCGCCGGCGACTGTTTCCGGTGTCTCTGGCGATTGGGTGATCGACCCGGCCGGCACGACCGTGCGCGCCGACTCGGGCGTCGCCCGCGACCTCACGTACACCGTGCAGAGTCTGGTCGCGCAGCCCACCACCGAGCAGTTGCGCGCGGCGACCGCGGGCGGCGACGGGCTGGAGGAGTTCCTGCAGATTCCTGAGGGGCTCGATCCGAGCATCCCGCAGACGGCGCTCGAGGCGACCGCCGAGGCGCGCACCCCCTACGAGCGGGCGATCGCCCTGCAGCGCTTCTTTACCGGCGGCCAGTTCGCCTACTCGGAGGATGCGCCCGTCGAGGGCGGCTACGACGGCTCGGGGGCCGACATCGTGGCGCAGTTCCTCGTCGAGCGCAGCGGATACTGCGTGCACTTCGCGAGCGCGATGGCACTGATGGCGCGCACGCTCGATATCCCCTCGCGCATCGCCGTCGGCTTCCTGCCGGGGGCGCGCAACCCGCAGGTGCCGAGCGAGTACATCGTGAGTTCCGACAACCTGCACGCCTGGCCCGAACTGCACTTCGATGGCCTCGGCTGGGTGCGTTTCGAACCGACCCCGAGCCTCGGTGTGCTGCCCGAGTACGCGAGCGACGACATCCTCATCGGCGACGACGTCGTGCCTCCCGCTGGTGAGACGCCGGCGCCGGACGAGACCGACCCGGCGGACCCCGAGAACCCCGACGGTGAGACCGATGCCGGCGATCCGGCGAACCCCGATGGCGAGACCGACGTGGGGGGTCCCGACGGAATTCCCGACCTCGACGGCGACGACGACGCGACCGGTGGCGGCGTCGGCGACGGCGGCATCCTCGACGATCCCGTCCTGCGCTCGAACCTGATCGTGGGTGCGCTGGCTCTTGTCGCGCTGGTGCTGCTGGCGACTCCGGCGCTGTGGCGGGCGAGCCGCAGGCGCCGGCGGATGCGCGCCACCGATCCGCTGATCGTCTGGCGCGAGGTGCGCGACACGGCCCGCGACCTCGGGCTCGCAGCCGAACCCACCCGCACAGTGCGCGAGCTCGGGGCCCGCTGGGGTGTTGACGTCGCGCTCGTCGCGCCGCTCGTCACGGCACTCGAGGCCCGGGCCTACGCTGGCCCGCACGGCGAGGGGGCTGTCGCACCGCCGGTCCGTCCGGTGATCGCTGCGCTGCGCGCCGCCGTGCCGTGGTGGCGGCGCGTTCTTGCCGTCATCGCGCCCGTGTCGCTCATCGACCGCGAGCCCGACGACGCGCGCGTGCCAATTAGCGCTCCATAAGGGCAAGCCACGGGGCGGCGCGGCCGTCGAAGACGCCCTCCCGTCGCGCGGCCAGGTCGCGCACCCGGCGGGCGTCGGCGAGCACGCGCGCGGCGACCGCGTCGGGGTAGCCGAGCGTGCGGCGGTGTTCGGAGAACTCGTCGACGTCGTCGATGTAGGGGCTGGCGCGGGGTGCGCGCACGATCACGTCGAGGTCCATGTCGATGGCCGACGCCCCGAACTCTTCGAGCCGTAGTTCGGCCGCGATGTCGACGTAGAGGCCGATGCGGGACCCCTCGCGGTCGGGAAAAAACGCGGGCATCCACTGCTCGCCGGGCATCAGCACCTTCACGTTTGGCCGGTAGGCGTGGAAATCGGCCCCCGGGCGGCGGCTCACGGTGCCCTGCTGCTGGCCGAACCAGACGCCCGTCTCGTCTTCGCCGAGCACGATCACCGGATGCACCCAGTGCGGTGACCCATCCCACTTGCGCCAGCGCAGCTCGGCATCGGAGCCGGGCTCGAGGGTCATGCTCGGAAGGCTACCGACCGCCCCTCAGCGAATGCCCGGCGCGCCCGCCGACACTGAGGGGCGTGACTCATGCCCCCGCCCTCGCCGACGGTGCATCCTCGCTGTTCCCGCCCACCCGCGCAGCGGGCCACCAGCGCGCCGTCGAGGCCGTTCCGCGCCTCGGTGCCGCCTACGGGCGCGACCGCAACCATGACCGCGGTCTCGGCAACGAGAACACGGTCAGCGCACTGTCGCCCTACGTGCGCCATCGGCTCATCACCGAGCGCGAGCTCGTGGCGGCCGTCATAGCGCGGCACGGTGCCCGCGCGCACGACGTCGGCCGCATCGTGACCGCCTACGCGCCCACCGGCTACGCCGCCGACGCGCTTGACCGGGCGCGCGCGGACGCCGCCGGGGACGGCATCGTGATCGAGACCGTGCTGCGCGGCTGGGATGCCCGTGCCTGGCCCCACGCGACGCGCGGCTTCTTCCCGTTCACGGAGCGCATCCCGGGGCTTGTTCGCGATGCCGGAATCGGCGCGTGACACGGCGCCGCGACCGGCGATAATGAGCGATAGCGGCGCCGGTGCCCACCGGCGCGTCACACCCTCGTTGTCAAGGAACCGATAACCATGACCGACACGATGAACCGGTCAACTGTTGCCCCCGCCCACCCCCACCTCGACCCCGCGGACGGCCGCCGGGCGTACGAGCTCGACCGCCAGTACGTGTTCCACTCGTGGAGCGCCCAAGGCGCTCTCGACCCCTTCGTGATCGCCGGCGGTGCCGGCAGCGAAGTGTGGAACTACGACGGTGAGCGGTACCTCGACTTCTCGTGCCAGTTGGTCAACACGAACATCGGCCATTCGCACCCGAAGGTGGTTGCGGCCATCCAGAAGCAGGCCGCCGAGTTGGCGACCGTCGCGCCCTCGCACGCCAACCTAGCCCGGGGCGAGGCGGCCAAGCGCATCGTCGAGAAGGCCGGGCCCGGCTTCGCGAAGGTCTTCTTTACGAACGGTGGTGCCGACGCGATCGAGAACGCCATCCGCATGGCGCGCCTGACGACGCGCAAGCACAAAGTCATCTCGACCTTCCGCAGTTACCACGGCAACACCGGCGCGGCGATCGCCGCCACCGGCGACTGGCGGCGCATGCCGAACGAGTACGCGTGGGGGCACCTGCGCGTCTTCGGCCCGTTCCTGTACCGCAGCGAGTTCCACGCCACGACTGAGGCCGAAGAGGTGGAGCGCGCCCTGCAGCACCTCGAGCGCACCATCCAGGCCGAAGGCCCCGACACGATTGCCGCCATGGTGCTCGAGTCGGTGCCCGGCACGGCCGGCATCTTCGCACCGCCCGCCGGCTACCTCGCGGGCGTGCGCGCGATCGCCGACAAATACAACATTGTGTGGATCGCCGACGAGGTGATGGCGGGCTTTGGCCGCACCGGTGACTGGTTCGCGTGGCAGGGCCAGAGCGTCAACCCGGAGGGCGTCGTTCCCGACCTCATCGCCTTCGCCAAGGGAGTGAATTCGGGCTACGTGCCCGTCGGCGGTGTGGTGATCTCGCCCGAGATCGCCGCCGCGTTCGATGAGCGCGTCTTCCCCGGCGGACTCACCTACTCGGGCCAC